>VFQR01001539.1_pt1 | contig 17299 bp, 14 predicted proteins | sample 3512321 | NCBI WGS metagenome assembly VFQR01 (sample SAMN10412374, study PRJNA504923) | tailings metagenome | isolation source: Relicate 3 Philex TSF1 revegetated site | place: Philippines: Tuba, Benguet | collected 2017-08-29
ATATAGTTCTCCTGGTTCTGCGCCTGGTTGTTTATATTGCAATTCGTATTCTCTTAAAGCTTTAAAAAAAGTCTCCAAACTTTTAACAGCGTCAGTTGCATTATCCGGAAATTGGCTAATACCTCCACCTAATTCTGCTATTTGTTTTAATCGTGGTTGATCGACAATAAAATGAGTAATATTCTTTCCAGATAACCGACATTTGCTAATTAAATCAACTGCGTTGTTTTGAGTTAATTGGTAATTATTAATATCACAATTTTCGGCGCGATCGCGTAAATGTTGCAAAGATTCACCATAGCCCAAAGTATAAACTCTCACCGCCGAGTTTTCCTTTAGCACTTTTTCTACTTCCGCAAACTGTCTCTTTTCACTGTCTCGATTCACATTATGATAGCCATCAGATAATAAAATTACAGCCACTTTGGGAGGAATTTCGGGTGTATCTGTATTTGCATCCAACTGACTATTATTTCCTGTTTGAACGAATTGATCTGGCTTTCCTAAATACTGAACAGCAGCTTTTAAAGGATCGTATAAATTTGTTGCAGAACAAGTTGAAGACTGAGATAAATCTGTAATTTTTTGTTCCAATTCTTGGTCGTTAGCTAATAAGAAACTTTTGGCAATAATTTGTTGATTTACTTCATAGTTACACTTGCTAATATCTCCTTCGCCAAATGGTACTAAAGCAATACTTACAGGCAAATTATTATCTTGAACTAGCTTGACATACTCTCTAATTGCACTAATAGCGCCATCTATTTTTTTTACTTTATTATCATCTTCTTCTTGCATACTCCCACTCATATCGAGGAGAATCACCACATAGGCAGGTTCAGGCTTTAATTGTTCTCCTGGTGGGATTAGTCCCATTTTATTAATAAGTGACAAAGTTTGATTAACTTTAGCCGCTTCAATTTTAAAATCTGACCTTCGTAAATCCTCAATAGGAACATTATTCTCATCGAGAACTTGAACCTTTAAAGTGATAATTTCTCCGCCAGGACGAGGGTAAACCTGAACTTTGTAATTAGCGAATGCAGGTAAAGGTAGTAAACCGAATAATAACGTCAGAATAGCTAATTTAAGCTTGGGGGTCAAGCAGGCGATCGTAGAAAACGAAACGGTAGAATTTTTCTTGATTATCTTCATGGTAAAGAGTGATAATTTGATTATGTCTTAAAGTTACCTTTCTGGTGGTTGACAAGAAATTATTTTGAATTTGGACATAACCTTCAGCCAAACAACTAATTTCTACAGCGCCAAAATTCACTTCTAAAGCTAAACATTGTTGTGATAAATGGGGGATATAAATATCAACATCATTAGCAGACCCAATAATTAATGGTATTTTGGTGTATGTTGGTAATTGAATTGATAAACCCTCTTCAATATTTTTGTAATTCCCATCAGGAATAAACTTTAAAGATGAATTATTTAAAGTAGGGTTAAATATTTGTGTACGTGTTGTACTCAAATTTGCCTGAGTTCCTAGAGTAGTCGGGCGGCGTGTTTGGGGTTTTACTGCTTCAAACCCATGACCAGCCCTTAAAGCTACCCGATAATTAGGAATACCAGCAAAACACAAAGCCCATCCCAACACAGCCCCAAACAATAAAAATCCAAAAACATCTCGATATTGACCTAAAGCTTGATTTACAACTTCGCTGAGGATAGCGGCTAAAAGTCCAGCGCCTGCGCCGGATAGAGAACTGCGGACAATGCGTTGAGTCACTTGACTACCCTTACCATCAATACTCCGCCAACTCCAACTGACACTTTCAGCCAAACCAGCAAAAGCGCCAATTTCTATCCAAGAAATAATTCGCACCAGCGCACCAGGCCAGTTACTTGCTAACAGCAACCAATTAAGACCAGTTAGTTGTAAACCCAAGAATGCACCAATGATGAATACTCTTTTTAAAGATGTTCGTGAAATCACTCGCCAATTAGCTTGATAACGAGTCGGGTTACTTAAAAAAACCTCTGCAATTATCATTCCACTAGTTATACAGGGAGTGATAATCATGAATAGAATTAGATATGGAGGAATATTCAGATTTCTGGGTAAAAACTGAACAAAATTACTGCCTATATCTAGCCAGAAAATCTGGCTAATACTCCAGCCTAAAAGAGCAGAAATCACGCCACATATAGAATACAAAATTGCTCTAATTGTTAAGTTCATAATTTCATCACGGATTAGGATTTTGAATACTTGGAGTTATAGGTTGCTCAATGAGATTAACAGCAGACTGTTGTTTATTCTTTAAGCAATTAATAAATTCAATAGCTTTACCTTTTTGACACTTTTGTAATTTTGCCATTCTCTTTTTAAATTCCCTTTCATCTCCTTTAAGAATCGCATCAATAAATTCTTTAGCTTCTTGTTTTTGTTTTAGTTGATTGTAATATGGTATGTTAGTTTGATCTGGTATAAAATCCCGAATTACTATATCTTTTTGATATGCTTCTGCACTTCTGTAACACGATTCAAATGTTGCATAATCTACGAGCCAGTTTCCTGCTGAGTCACATGATACTTGAGGATAGACGATTGAGTTAATTATTTTATTATAGATAGCAATGTAAATTATAGGAACACTGATAAATAATAAAATACTTGTAATAATACGAATTTTAATTGGTGGTGGTGCTGCTGCTGGAATAGGAATGTAATTTGTAGGAAATATTATTGTTTTGAATTATGGAGGTATTTTACCAAGAAGTTTTTTAGGGATTTGACTCCCACTGATACGATAAAATAATTCTGCTAAATCTGTTCTATTTATCTTTTCAAAAATCAAAGCTAGAAGTTTCCATCTACCGTATAATCTCTTGCGATTACCCAAATCAAGTTTTTTATTTTTAATATTTTCAAGTATTTCTAAAATTGTTTCGATGAATTTTCTAACTGAGTTATAAGCACTGATATCAATGTTGGGCTGATAAAAAACTTTTGTTGCTACCAGATATGCATATTCTTGAAAATATTGATTCCAAATGCTTTGATGTTGGGTTAGCAAGTAATTAATTTGTTGAGCTATTCTTTCGTCGTTGGGGTCATTGGGATCAAGATTTACTAAACTTCTCAAGAAAAAAGTAATGCCATAGTATATGGATTCAATAAGTCGCTGTTGCACTTGAAAATCATACTTATAACACTCTTTTAACAACTGATGTTGAAATTCAAGCACACGAAAAATGTGGTCGTTATTTGTTGGTGTAATTAGCAATTTTTTGACCTGAGATATTAAAGAATCCCAGACAGATAATGAGTCATTTGGAACATGGATTGATTTCAACAAATCTATTAGCCACTTTTGCTTGTCATCATCAACAATTAAATATATTTCTGCTTTATAAATATCGCTCAATGTGTTAGCAGGTGCATTGAGAGTAGTTTGGTCTATAAAATCAGACCAATTTGCATATGAGTAGTTTGCTAAATACCCAAATAATTCTTTGGCTTTGTTAACATCAAGTTGATTTCTACTATGAAACGATCTTGCTAGTTCCGTTAAACAAATTTTAATTCTTTGAACTGGTGCTGGTGGAACATAATTTTGGGTTTCAAAAGAATGTGTAGATTCCGAAATAGTAAAAAATGGAAGACTATTTTCATGTTCGTTTGTCAGTGGGGAATGGATTTCTAAGTTATCTAAATTGGAATTATTATTATCGGTAATTATCTTACTAGGTAACTGGTGCTGATATAGATTTGTAGGAATATCTGCTGAAGTCGAATACCAAATGAAAAGAAAAGTCTCTGGAGATAATAATTTACGGACGTTCCAAGCCCAAGCATTCAAAGAATCAGCGCGAATACTAAGACCAAAAGCAAGGTAATGTAGTTTTATGTATGAAGGAAGACCTTCCCAATCTTCTTTTATAACTACACGCGTACAAGGAATTTGTTTAAAACTGTTTACTGTATACCGAAGTGTCTCCAGCCAATGTTCAGCAAAATTTGTTTTATTACAAATTTGAGCATGATAAATATCTGGGGCTGATGATGAAACCAATTCTTCCAGATTAAACTGATATTTTATATCATTGCGCCACCAATAAATTAAAGTATTGATGCCATCAATTTCTGGATCTGTTTTTTCTAACCAAAAATATTTATAGCCTATAGTGGGGCGATTAGAATCATCAAGTTGCCTATTTGCTACTGCTAAGACTGCGTATCTATCACCTATTTCTCTAGCAATTAAAGCAAAATCATTTTCTGCTGGTGGATAGTTATCATTGATAGCAAAGCAACTATCAAGTACTGCTTGACGAATTTCATCAGGAACTTCTTGGTTCCAGTGAGTAATTTGTTCGTGAGAATAGCCACCTGACACAAATTGCTTGTGGCTGTTTGAATAATGGATATTATTAAAAGCTCGACAAAATTGGTAAATAGCAATGTGATTATGTACCATAAATTCTTATAGCCTTTCTCGACGTAGTGAGGTACACCCGTAGGGGCAAGTTCATATTTCATGCTTAATTAGTCTGGCTTTGATTCTTTTTACTTGGCTTGGCTGGAAAATATTTGATAATTTCGGCGTGCATTTTTATAGCGGTTCTTTTTAATTCTTCTACTGATTCTTGTTGTGATTGTTTTAAGCATTTCTGGAATTTAGTAATTTCTTGATAAGGATAGTTTTGAAAGCATTGTAATGATTTGTTTTTTTTATAATCAAAATCTTCATCCTGGGCTGTATTTTCTAAATATTGCTTTAATGGTTCAACATATTCATTATCAATATTTATAAAATCTGCTTGTTTTATGATTTCTTTAAACTGTTGATTGTTACAATTCTTAATTTGCTTACTACTGTTGAGCGAACATTCATTTTTATTTTGTGTTTCACCAGAATTAGGAGTAGGTTTAGTTGTAGTTTCTTTAGTGGGATTACCAGCTGGTTGTTGGGTATCTAAGCAAGTACCAAATTGAGTAGCTTGACCTTTTTGACATTCTTGTAATTTTGCCATTCTCCTTTTAAATTCACTTTCGTTTCCTTTAGGAATTGCATCAAGAAAATCTTTAACTTTCTTTTTTTGTTTTTGCTTATTTTCATCTGTTATAATATTACTTTGTTTTGGTATAAGATTATTGATTAATATACCTTGTTGAGAAGTATCTCCTTTTCTGTAACACGATTCTGTTAATGATGAAAAATCATTATCATTTAGCCAGGTTGTTGGATCACATGCTGATTGAGAGTTACCATTGGAGTTAATTATTTTACTAGAAATTAAGAAAATAGAACCGATTGAAACACCGAGACCTAATAAAATATATATAATAATACGAATTTTACTTGGTGGAGGTTTTACAGTAACCACTTTAGTAGGAATGTCGTTTCTAGGAAATATTGTTGTTTTGAATTCTGGAGGTATTTTACCAAGAAGTTCTTTAGGGACTTGACTCCCACTGATGCGGTAAAATAATTCTGCTAAATCTGTTCTATTTATCTTATTGAAAATCAGAGCTAAAGGTTTGTATTGACCGTATAATCTATTGCGACTATGTAAATCAAGTTTTTTATTTTTAATGTCTTCAAGTATTGCGAAAATTGTTTCACAAAATTTTCTAACTGAGTTATAAGCACTGATATCAATGTTGGGCTGATAACAAATTTTTGTTGCTACCAGATATGCATATTCTTGGAAATATTGACTCCAAACGCTTTGATATTCGGTTAGCAAGTAATTAATTTGTTGAGCTATTCTTTGGTCATTGGGGTCATTGGGATCAAGATTTACTAAACTTCTCAAGAAAAAAGTAATACCGTAGTATATAGATTCCTGAAGTCGCTGTTGAACTTGAAAATCATACTTAGAACTCTCTTTTAACAACTGATTTTGAAATTCAAGCAGAAGTAAAATGTGGTTGTTATCTACTGGTTTATTTAGCAAATTTTTGACTGGAGATGTCAAAGAAACTAAAAAAGGTGATCGTTTATTTTCAACATGAATTGATTTCAACAAATCTATTAGCCACTTTTGCTTGTCATCATCAACAATTAAATATATTTCTGATCTATAAATTTCGCTCCTTGGGTTAGCAGGTGCGTTGAGAGTGGTTTCGTCTATAAAAGCAGACCAATTTTCATTTGAGTAGTCAGCTAAATATCCAAATAATTCCTTGGCTTTGTTAACATCAAGTTGATTTCTACTATGAAACGATCTTGCTAGTTCTGTTAAACAAATTTTAATTTTTTGAATCGGTGGTGGAACACGATTTTTGGGTTGATCGGGATTTTTATTTTCTGTATTATGTGGAGGAATATTTGGATTTTGGTTTGTCGATTTATTTTCTGAATTATTTGACTCGGAATTATTAGATGTATCATAATTTTCGTTTTCATCAGAATTTTTATTTTCTGTGTTATGTGGAGGATTATTTTGATTTTGGTTTGTCGATTGGGAATTATTGTCTGAATTATCTGAATTGGAATTATTAGATGTACCAGAATTTTCGGGTTCAACAGGATCTTTCGTTTCTCTGGGATATGGAAGGCTATTTTGGTTTATCGGTTCGGGATTGGGTATTATCTTGTAGGGTAATTGCTGTTTATAAAGGTTAGCCGGAATATCTTCTGCCGTTGAATACAAGATGTAAATAAAATTCTGTGGAAGTGATAATTTATGAACATTCCAAGCCCAAGCATTTAAAGAATCAGAGCGAAAACTAAGACCAAAAGCGAGGTAATGTAGTTTGATGTAGGAAGGAAGACCTTCCCAATCTTCTTTTGTAACTACACCTGTACGAGGAATTTGTTTGAAGCCGTTTATTGTTTCCTTAATTGTCTTCAACCAATGTTCAGTAAAATTTGTTTTATTCTGAATTTGAGCGTGATATTTTTCTGGATTTAATGATGAATTCAATTCTTCCATATTAAATTTATATTTGACATCATCGCGCCACCAATAAATCAAAGTACCGATACGATCTATATCTGGATCTGTTGTTTCTAACCAAAAATATTTATAGCCTATGGTGGGGCGATCGCGGTCATCAATTTGCCCATTAGCTACTGCTAAAACTGCATATCTATCACCTATTTCTCTAGCTATTAAAGCAAAATCATTTTCTGCTGGTGGATAGCTATCATTGATCGCAAAGTAACTATCTAGTACTGCTTGGCGAATTTCTTGAGGAACTTCCCGATTGTAGAGAGTAATTTTCTTTTCTGGATCGATGATATTACCACCCGACACCCAACGATGATTATGCTGTGCTGAAGGATGGGGGTTATCAAAATTTCTTGAAAATTGATAAACTTCAATAGTATCTGACATATAATCACATGCTCCTTCTACATTTCTAGATTTTCAATCGCGGGTCTTCTTGACCAGTTTGTATCCAATACAAGGGGGCAACTAAGGCTAAAGGTCGCCACACTCTTGGGTTATCAATTACTCCATAAACGCCGTCTTTATCTCTATTAGTAATTTTGAAGTTCGGTTGAGGATTTATGCCTTTAGTGCCAACAGCAGAACAGAAAAAGTAATTGGTTGAACAGCCCCAAAGGCTACGCCATTTGTTGATAACTGTTTTAATTTCTGGAAATTTAAAATCGACGAAATTGTTGATATTTTTCCAGTAAACTCGCACTTGAGCTTGTTCGCATTTGGTAAATACTACGGCTATGCGGTAGTTTCTTAATTTGCTAGGATCAAGGCTTAATCGATCGCTTAATTGTTTTTGCAGATTTTCTAAGGCTTGGGCATAATCTTTGTCAGATTTGTTGGCTGTACCATCAATTAGCAACAGTAGGCTGGAAGCGGTGGCGCAATCATCTAAGTAACTGTTTAACAGAGAATTGGAGCTGGAAATATTGCGTAAATCTTTGATAATTTCTCCAGGGTATTCTCGACAAGAAACTTGCATTCTGATGGATTTGTTTTTTAAGACAGCAACTGGGTGATTTAAGAATCTGGGTTTTAAAGTAATTAATAAGGTATAAATTGGCAGGGAATCAGCATTGTCACCCGGATCTGTTGATGGTAGTGGTCTACCGTCTGCTAGGATATCCCTAGCCATGCCGATTAACTCCCCAGATGCGTTGTCGTAAGGGTCAACTGATTGAATGGGACTGTTAGGATCGGCGTTAGGCCAATAAGCTAGGGCAGCCATGAAGGTGGTTTTACCGGAACTACGAGGACCGATAATGCGGATATCCTGATTTCCTGGTAAATCGAGAGGGAGGTTAGAGGCACTCGTCATCAAATACTCTCCCCGTACTGAGCCAATAAATTGGAGAAATTAAGCCATAAGGTTTCCATGCAGTGATATCTCGTAGGTAGGTGTTAAATTCAGCAGAACTGCCATCATCAGGAACGTAACGGTTAGGACGGGGATCGAGGTCGCGGGGGCGATCGCTCAATACTCCAAAAGAAGAACAAGCAAAAAATCGTAATCTAGATAATGGTAAATTGTCTTTTAATACTTTATAGGTATTCTTTAACCGCACTTTAAATAAGTCTTCTTCTGCATCGAGACGACACGGCCACAATTCTCCTCGTTCGCATTTGGTCATGACTACTGCTACTCTCAAATTATTTAAAGCCGGTTGCACAGCCGCACGATCTGAAACTTCTGTGAGTAGCCTTTCAATGGCTGGTGCATAGATACGTTGATCGTTTTGAGTTTCCCAATCAGTTAACATAATCATCCAATTGGGCGCAGAACACCAATCATCTAAGTATGGTTTTAATTCTGACCATCTGTGAGGTTCTGCTGCTATCTGAAATATTTCTCCGGCATAGTCTTTGACAGTTAAATCTAAGATAATTTCTCGTGAATTTTTATGCTGCGGAATTTTGATTTGAAATGAATAAAATGGCTCATTACCAACATCTGTAGAAGCAAATTTAGCCCCTTGTTCTAAAATATTCTGAGCAGACTGAATTAAATTTTTTGACTCATCGGTAATTGGCGTGATTGTTAAACCAGGGAACTGTCTTTTAAATTCTTGTGGTAAGCGCAGTAGCGAAGCCAGATAAGTTGTTTTACCGGAACTCCGAGAGCCAATAATTGTAATTTCCGTTCCGGTAGTTTGGGGTTTGAGAAGTACGCTTTTAATCATGTTGGTCAATCAATTTTGGATTTTAGATTTTGGATTTTGGATTAACTCCATAGATGAATCTAGGGGCTTATACTATCAAGAAATGTCGGTCAATCAATTTTGGATTTTAGATTTTGGATTTTGGATTAACTCCATAGATGAATCTAGGGGCTTATACTATCAAGAAATATTGGTCAATCAATTTTGGATTTTGGATGAGGATTTTAAATTTGGGATTTTTTGATTTGTTCGGCTACTTGGGTAAACCTGAAATCAGAGTGGCTCAAATAGAAACGGATCATCAACCGAAAGAAATTTTAATTTAAAATCTAAAATCTAAAATAGCCACGCTGAATGAGTTAACCATAAATTAGGTAAGGAGCAAGATAGAGCCAGGGAAGTTCTAGTAATTCTTGGTTTTCAGTGGTGCTAATAAAAAACTGTGTACGACTGCCAATTTCTGTAGCTTTATATTGACGAATCACTTGGTTAGCTACTCCAAAATATGCTCCCAAGACATAATCACTGTATTCATACCAAGGTGCCGCACCTCCCCATTCTGGTCGATATTGCCAACGATTTCCTTCGGCTTCGATATCACAAAATAAATCTGCTTTGTGTAACGCAATAATAATATGTTTGACCCGTTGACAGTTTTGTTGAAAAAAGTTTAGCCAATGTTGCAAACGATTAACCCATTGATCCGAAGTTGGTAAAGGTTCAATGGGTTGGAGATGATTTGCTGCTAGTTGAATGCGATTTGTACTGACAAGATTTTGATATGGAGGTAACAATAAAATAACAGCTTTGCTTTGCTTGACTTGCTTTTCCATCGCTTGCCAAGCAGTTGGATAATCTTTGCGTTGTTGTGGGTTAGTCCAAAATTCACCAGGGGTATCAATCCATAAAACATTAATTTTTCTGATTCCGCTGGCGGGCAAATCGACATCTATTGTTAGTCCTTTTTGTTCTAATTGCTCTGTACTTGCTATTTTTTTAGTGTCTGGGTTATACAATTCACTAGCGAGGTTTTTTCCATCTGCTACTTTGACATGTTTGCCATTTTCTGATATGGCTCTGACCATACTAGTTTTACCAGTGGCGCGATCGCCAATTACCACAATACTCATTCGCTACACACCCCACCTTTAATTAAAACGTTCATGTTCTAAAGGAAAACCCGTGTATATTAATCTTTATGGACTCACTACCCACTCTTGGCGGGGAACATCTACCAAGTCGGTGACTGTAATTTCCCTGCATAAAAAATGTAATTTTTGATTCTTTGAACCTCTCAAAACTTGATTACTAACTTGTTGTTCTATAAATAATCCATCAATCAATAAATCAATTTCATTAAGAAATTCCTGACTTCCAGGAAGCAGTTTTCACGTATTTGAACCACATCTGTCGTAGGAGCGAACGGCCGTTCGCCCCTACCGCGTGGTCTATTTACCTGAAAATAGCTGTAAGTAAAATCTAATGGTTTTTGCTGAAAAATACTACTGAAAAAAGATACCCACGTTATAAATTTACATAATTGTTGTCAGGATTCATACACGAATATATTGACAAAAAATACGTTTTAGTGCTGAGCAGTTATTATTCTTCCCTACCCCCTCATCCCCCTCATCCCCCTCATCTCCCCACCTTCACTGAATAAAAACTCATCCCATCCCTGATAAATAAGATTGTAGAAGCTCACAGATTGTTGATAGATGCAAATGGTAACATTACCCTGGTAGCACAAGCACCTACGGTTATTCCTGTATGTTCCTAGTTATCACTTACCTCTTGCCATGCCCATAACTCAAACAACCGGACTTGCTGGTGCAAATTCTCTAAAAGTTAAAAGGCAAAAACTAATACGTTTGTCTTTTTACTTCCTAATGGGTTTGTTGTGTATTCTCAGTTCACCTGTGCTGGCCAAAGTTCCTAGCTCATTCAATTCTCCAGGCCAACTGCCAATTAACAGTACTAAATCGGTGGTTGTCACTACTGACGCCGCCTCACTGGTGCAACAAGGCAAGGTTTTATATGATGCCGGAAATTTTTCCCAGGCGGTACAAGTTCTGCAACAAGCTATCCAGGCTTATCAGCAGCAAGGAGATAGTCTGAGGTTAGCAGCAACATTGAGTAATCTTTCTCTGGCTTATCAGCAGCTCGGTGAATGGAGTCAGGCGCAGCAAGCAATTACAGAAAGCCTAAATTTGCTCAAAACAGAGGATAAAACCCAAAATCTGCAAATATTCGCTCAATCACTTGATATTCAAGGTCGTCTGCAATTGGCAATGGGACGCCCTGAGGCGGCTTTAGCAACTTGGCAGCAGACGGAAAAAATTTATCAACAAGCCGGTAATAATAACATTGGTGTGGTAAGGTCGCTCATCAATCAAGCACAAGCATGGCAAGCCCAAGGATTTTACCCCCGGGCAATTAAAACACTCGATAAAGTTAGTCAGACATTAAAATCTCAACGAGATTCTATCGAAAAAACAGTGAGTTTGCGATCGCTCGGTGATGCCCTTTTAGTAATTGGCGATTTCAAAAAGTCAGAGGAAGTCTTAAAAGAAAGTCTAAAAATTGCTCGAAACCTGCAATCAAACGCAGATATTGGCGCAAGTCTGTTTAGCTTGGGCAATAATGCCCTCAAACAACACGATAATCTAAATGCGATCGCCTATTATCAACAAACAGTAGCAGCATCCCCTTCACCCCTGACAAAAGTCCAAGCGCAACTCAATCACCTGAGCTTAGTCCTTGAAAACCAACAATGGACAGAAGTTCAAACTCTTTTACCATTGATTGAATCCCAACTCGACCAACTCCCCCTCAGCCGTGCTAGCATTTATGCTCGCGTCAACTATGCACAAAGTTTATCAAAAGTCAAGATAAATTATCCTCAAGTATCAACTAAAAATTCTTCCCCACTCCCTACTTCCCACTCAGCACTCATACTCGCTAGTGCTGTTGAACAATCCCGCAGTTTAGGCGACAAGCGGTCAGAGGCTTATGCCTTCAAGAGTTTGGGTAGTTTGTACGAACAAAGCAAACAATTGTCAGAAGCGCAAGACATGACTTTGAAAGGATTAGCCATAGCGCAGAGGAGCAATGCACCAGAAATTACCTATGCATTAGAGTGGCAGTTGGGTAGATTACTCTGGGCAAAAGAAGATATAAAAGGTGCGATCGCTGCTTATGATGCTGCTGTGGAAACTCTCCAGCCTCTCCGCAGAGATTTAGTAGTAAATCAAGACATTGCTAATCAAGATGTACAATTCAACTTTCGGGACAGTGTAGAACCCGTTTACCGACAGTCAGTAGAATTACTGCTGCAATCTCAACAAGGAAAACCAGATGAGAAAGTATTAGAAAAAGCACGCCAGCGAATCGAAGCACTCCAACTAGCAGAATTAGACGATTTTTTCCGGGAAGCTTGTTTGCAAGGTCAAAGAATAGCCCTCGATCAAGTGGTGGAGCGAGAAAATTCCACCGCAGCCATTATTTATCCCATTATTCTTACTGACCAACTCCAGGTAATTGTCAAAATTCCCAAACAGCCCCTACAAAACTACAGTACCCAGATTTCCGCAACAGAAGTAGAAAAACTCTTAGTAGACCTACGCAAAAATCTTGTCAATCCCACTGCTACCAAAATTGTGGAAACCCAGTCACAACAAGTTTACAACTGGCTCCTCAAACCCATTGAGTCGGACTTACAAAAAAGCAGCGTCAATACCCTAGTGTTTGTACTGGATGGGGTATTGCGTAATATACCAATGGCAGCCCTTTACGATGGCAAACAATATTTAGTAGAGAAATATGCAGTCGCTCTGAGTGTAGGTCTACAACTCCTAGACCCGAAACCGTTGGTGGAACAGAAATTAGTAGCTCTCACCGCCGGATTAACTCAGCCTCCGCCAGGATTTTCCAAGTTTGCTCCATTACTTGAGATTAAATCTGAATTCGAGGGCATCGCCAAAGCAGGGGTTTCCACAACTAGTTTGCTGGATGGAGATTTTAAGAAAAAGAATTTAGAAACTGAAATTTCTGCGACTTCATTCAACATAGTGCATTTAGCAACCCACGGTCAGTTTAGTTCTCGCCTTGAGGACACTTTTATCTTGGATTTTGATGGTCAGATTAACGTCAAAGATTTCGATACTCTCTTGGGTAGCCAGAGTAAAACCATAGTCGAATTATTAGTATTGAGTGCTTGCCAAACAGCAACAGGAGACAGCCGCGCCGCACTTGGTCTAGCAGGAGCAGCTGTACGAGCAGGCGCACGCAGTACCATCGCCTCTCTCTGGCAAATTGATGATAAATCAACTGCGATGTTTGTGAGTGCTTTTTATCGAGAACTCAAGACGGGCAGAATCACCAAAGCCGAAGCAGTCCACCGTGCCCAACTAAAACTACTAAAACATCCCAACTACAGGGCACCAAGCTTTTGGTCTTCCTACGTGTTAATTGGCAATTGGTTATAAGCCAATACGCTTGGGTTGAGCGACAGCGAAACCCCTTATGTAGAGACGCGATAAATCGCGTCTTCAAAATTTCTAACCACCCATTTTTAACCACCCAAAAACTTGATTGACTGTTAACGCAAGTTCAATCTCTGATAACACAGGCAAAAAATCCCCTCCTTGGAGTAATACTGGCTGTTGATCTGGTAGAAATACCAAAATACTGAGATCGTCAGGGTCAACAAACCATCCAAGGCGGCTACCAGACTTCAAACAATGCAAAATGTTACCGATTACTTTGTTAGGTTTTTGTTCTGGTGAGAGAATCTCAATTGTCCAGTCTGGTGGACGGTCAAAATTATCAGGTACTTGATCATTAGCGGTGAACGGTATACGCTCCCACTGAAATACAGCCACATCTGGTACAATCGAACGCTCCTCAAAACTACAACGTAATTCAGGAAATGCGTAGGCAATCTTCTGATTCTCCGTCACTTCATTGACAACAGCACAGAGTTTGCCTTGTAAGCGGCTGTGTCTTCCTTTTGGCATTGGCTTAGAAATAATCTCACCGTTAATATATTCACTGGCAGGCTTTGTTTCTGGGAGCTTCAGAAACTCTTCCAAGGTGAGAGTTTGAGTAGTTGTGACGCTCATAGCTCCTAAATACCTCGAAAATGTTTTTTCAGTCTAGCAAGATGTATGAACAGATGCGTCAACATAATTGATAATTGATAATTCATAATTGCAATTGGTGAGGGCTTGAACCCACCACTAATTGAAGACCACTAAATTAAAAATTTAGTGGGGGCATTACCCCGTATAATTATGAATTAGTAATTATTTGGTCAACTTGTTGAACGCACCCATCCATACATCAACGTCAAAATAGCGGTTTCGTAGTTGTAACTCTTAATTACGAATTACAAATTACGAATTACTTATGCACCACCACTAGAGTTCCCGTTGAAGCCCAGTTGTAAAGACTTCGAGCTTGCTTAACAGGTAAATTCACGCAACCGTGGCTGACTGGAGTGCCAAAACGATTATGCCAGTAAGCACCGTGAATGGCATAGCCTCTGTAGAAATACATTGTGTAAGGAACGTCGGGAATATTGTAGCCCCTACCTCGCATCCGATGAGTGCGATACTTAGAATTAATCCGAAATCTACCTATGGGTGTGGGGGTCGATCGCTTACCTGCGGAAATTCGGTATGAATGAACAAGTTTTTTACCTTCCCATGCACGTAAGCGTTGTTCTGACAAGTCAATTTCAATCCAGCGGGGTTGGGATGTTTTGCTGATACTAGATACAGTGATGCTGTTTTCATCAACTGGTGTGGCTTTGGCTATGGTTGAGTTCGGGATACCTGCTAACGGGGGTGACCAAGAAAATAAAGTCGCCACCATCAGCGCCACGCCTGTACAAAAAGTTTTTGAGGAACGAATTCCACTACTGCGAATCCAGGATTCCATTATGCATCACCTTCTAAACTAATGAGTCATTAGTCATTGGTTAAATGATCAGTTTCAACTAATCACCAATGACAAGATTCACAAAAATATGCAATTGAATTACGCAAATGCAAATTGTCCCCAAATTAATCTTTGCATTTACAATTTCACGCCCAAATTGCCATGATTTACGCTTATTTCTTTGAGGCAATCCCTGTTATTTCCAAATGGAATAGATAGTCTTTTGGATATTTATCGAACATATTTTTCATCCAAAATCCCAATCTAGAACCCCAAATTGGTATTCATTGCCTACTTGATATTTTACTTGAAATCCAGTGATTGCGATTCCGAAGATTCCCAGCAATATTTGATGCTGGGAATCTCTCAATTGTCTTGATTTGCTGTTATTTATAATTTGGCCTAAATTGAGTTTTGGCTAGTTCACTTCACTATTTATGGATGACTACTGGTGTCCCTACAGACGCCCACTGAAATAGCCATTGAGCATGTTTAGGTGCGAGATTTACGCAGCCGTGGCTAACTGGAGTCCCAAATTTCTTGTGCCAGTAAGCTCCGTGAATACCGTAGTTACCTTGGTAAAACATTGCATGAGGGACGTTGGGAACGTCGTAGCCCCTGCCCCGCATCCGTGTGGATTTGAACTTCGATTGAATATTAAAAGTACCAACAAGGGTAGGAGTGGATTTTTTCCCAGAGGAAATAGCACTTCCATAAACTACTTTGTCACCTTGCCAAGCTATTAATCGTTGCTTAGAAAGATTAATTTGAATCCAGCGTTTATCCGATTTTTGTAATGTCTGGATTGTTTGCGTAATTGCTTTATTTTTGGAATTTGCCCAAACTTCATTTGTTCCAGTAGTAGTAAAAATACTTAAGGAAAATGCTGTACCAGCGAGGAGTATTTTTAAACTACGCACCCAGTTAGGATCAATCAATTTTTTCATACTAGATACACTCACACTCAAATTATCTGGTCTTAGGAAAGTTATCAGTTTTCACCTTTGTTTCCATATCTATTACTTTAATAGACATGAATTTTTGATGATTTGATTCTAAGTTAACTCAACTGTTGCATTAGCTTTGTTGCTTTAGTTGCGATCGCTTGCCAATTCCCCTCACTCACAAGCTTTTTGGGAAATAATTCACCGCTTAAACCCACAGCGATCGCTCCTGCTTGTAAAAATTCTTTGGCATTTTCTACGGTGACGCCGCCAGTAGGAATTAAGGGAATCTTACCCAGGGGCGCTTGTAAACTCTTAATATAATCAGCCCCGCCCAGTGCTTGCACCGGAAACACTTTTACACAACTGGCACCCTGACTCCAAGCGGTAACAATTTCTGTAGGAGTCAGCGCTCCTGGGATAATGGGCACATTTTTTTCTTGTGCTGCTTGAATCATTGCCAAGTCAACATGCGGTGTAAACAAAAATTGCGCCCCAGAAGCGATGGCTTCTTGTAGCTGCTGCACATTGAACAATGTACCCGTGCCAATAGTACAGCCTGGTAATTCCAAACGTAGTTGACTGATTAACTCCCCGGCGCCATCGCTATTCCAGGTAATCTCAATTAGCTGCATTCCCCCAGACGCCACAGCCTTGGCCATTTTCCATCCCAATTCTATTTTAGGAGCGCGGATAACTGCGATCGCTCGATGTTTTTGCAACTGTGATAACCAAATTCGATCAAACATGGGGCATTGGGTATGGGGCATTGGGCATCAGAAGCTGGATTTGGCGCTGCAAATTAGTTTCTTAAGACCTAATTTTCAATACTAATACCCAATCTCTCACTCCCCACTGCCGTACTTGCTTCTTGCATCAAGCTATGAGATATTGCATATAATCAACATTAAATCTATCGATTTACCGTAGTTTATATTTAATGCTTGCAACTAAAGGAGTAATTAAAATGACAATTGTACGGCAAAACATAGCATCATCGTTTGACAATTACGATAGCCTCAATCTACTGATATTATCGAAGTTTGTAGGACTAGGTACAACACAAATCAAGGCGTTTTGGTGGTATATTCACGCATACGCGACTATTTTGGGTGTGATGCTATCAACTTTAATTTGTTTGATTTACTTAATAATTCATCGGTCTTTGAGCAAGTTGCTAACAGTTCTGATGCATCGAGATGAATGGAGGATTAGCAGTACTAAGTGAGAGATGGTTGTCATTGGTCATTAGCATACTAATGATTAATGACAAATGACACTTCTAGTAGAGGAGATAGCTAATTGAAAATGAATATACTACGATTACCAAGCAATAGTTTG
>VFQR01001540.1_pt1 | contig 17295 bp, 16 predicted proteins | sample 3512321 | NCBI WGS metagenome assembly VFQR01 (sample SAMN10412374, study PRJNA504923) | tailings metagenome | isolation source: Relicate 3 Philex TSF1 revegetated site | place: Philippines: Tuba, Benguet | collected 2017-08-29
TTGCCGAGGATTTGAGTGAATTCGGATATGACTTCTAGCGTAATGCGGTTTGCCAGATGATCGATCATACTTACCGCTGCATATTCATCCATCAGCGAAAGTGTGCAGGGACAACCATTTCGCAGGCTTTCGGATATCACTGGCTGAAAAATGATGAGAGTTACCGTCCCTATTCAAATGGCGTTATCGACAATAACTGGAGCAGCCGCCCTCACGACTATTTCGTGTTCTCAGTCATTCGTAATCCGTTTGATCGGTTGATCTCCGGGTGGAAACAACAAAAAACAACCAGAGACTTGCCGCTTGAAGCGATTGTAGAAGAATGGCCAAAGGAATTCGGCCTTTATAATCATATTTCCCGTCCTCAAGTTGTTATCCTGAAAGACCGCAAGACCGGCCAACTCGTTACAGACGACCTAATTCGTTACGAGAGCCTTCAATCAGATTTCGATCGTGTTTGTGAAAAAATAGGAAAACCCAGAATACAGCTTCCGCATCTCAACTCTTCCGTTCGGGAAAGAGGGTATCGGGATTATTTTACCGGCCATACCCGAAAGCTGGTTGAGGCGCATTTTGCGGAAGATTTCGAAAAATTCGGATATGAGTTTTGATGTTGCTGGCGAACGATGATTGATCACAAATACCGCTGTATCTACATTCATCAACGCAAGTGTGCGGGCAGTTCGATCGTTGAAGCCTTCGGTTACAGTTCGCTCGACGGCAAGGGGAGCAATTACTGGCTCTATAACGACGGCGTTGACCGGGTTGAGTGGAAAAATCGGCCGAGTGATTATTTCGTCTTCTCATCCGTCCGCAATCCCTTCGACAAACTCGTTTCGGCATGGAAGGGGCTGGAAAGTTTGCGCGACCTGCCGCTGGAGCAATTGGTGGAGAATTGGCCAACAACGTTTCATGAGCACATTCATTTCACCCGCCCGCAGGTGAAAATCTTGCGGGACAAGAAAACGGGCAAGCTCGTTACACAGGACATTATCCGGTTTGAATCCATGCAAGAGGATTTCGACCGTATCTGCGACAGGCTGGGAAAGCGCAGACTGAAATTGCCGCATGTAAGTTATGGGCCGCCGCGCAATCCCGATTACCGCTCTTTCTATACTCCGCGCACGCGCGATCTGGTCGCGCAGCATTTCACGGAGGACCTGAAAGAGTTCGGCTACGATTTCTGACGGGACCGCGATGATCGATCACACATACCGCTGCATCTATATTCACCAGCGCAAAACGGGCGGGGTTTCGATCTCGTCGGTTTTCGGGCTCAGAAATTTTGCCGAAGAACCGGCCAGTCCGTTTCATAAGTTTAATTCTGGCGTAGAGTCTCCAGACTGGAGCAAGCGGCCGCAAGATTATTTTGTATTCTCGGCGGTGCGGAATCCATTCGACCGGCTGATTTCGGGCTGGCGTCATTTGCCGAATTTCAAGGACAGGCCGCTTGAAGAAATCGTTGCAAGCTGGCCGGCAAAGGGTAAGGCCTTCACGCATATCAGCCGCCCGCAGATCCAGATTCTTCGCGAGCCGGAGACCGGCACGCTCGTGACCCACGACCTGATCCGCTTTGAAAGCATGCAGGACGACTTCGACCGCATCTGCGACCGGATCGGAAAGCCGCGCATGGAGCTGCCGCATATCAATACGAGCGAGCGGGAGCGCGATTACAGGAAATATTTCACGCCCTATACGCGCCGCCTCGCGGAAGAACATTTTGCGGAAGACCTCCGCGTTTTTGGATATGAATTCTGACGCCGCTGAGGTTGAACGGCCATGGCCAAGCCCACCAGAAACGATGTGATCCGCTGCTACCGGCAGTTTCTGGGCCGCGAGCCGGAAAGCGATGCTGTCGTCGCTTCGCATCTCAAAGGCGTGAAGGACGTCTGGAGCCTGATCGAGAAATTCATGAATTCGCATGAATATCAGGCACGGTTGCGCGAGAGGTTCAAGAAAGAGACGCCGCTCAATGTTCCGCTCACGGTGAAAAAGCCGTCCGCGCAGCCAAGCGCGGGCCGCCTTCGCTCGCAGGATGTTTCGGCGATTGAGCGGGAAGTCGCCTTCGCCATCGGGCAGGGAAATCTCCGCTCAATCGTCCAGCGATTTTCCTGGTTTCACTCAATCGATCTCGGGCAAGGGGTGATTACGGAAGGCCGCAAGTCCGCGGAGATCGTCGCGCAGGAGGCCGAGACGCTGTTCCGGCCGGTTTCGCTGTCCGGGAAATCGTTGCTCGATATCGGCGCCTGGAACGGGGCGTACAGTTTCGAGGCGAAGCGGCGGGGAGCGGCCCGCGTTGTCGCCGCCGATTCCGGAAACTGGCACACGGGAAAGATGAAGGGTTTCGAGGCGTTCTCGGTTGCGCGTGCCGCCCTGCAGCTCGACATCGAGGACTTCGTGCTGAACATCGAACACGAATTGCCGGACAATTTCGGGCCGTTCGATATCGTGCTGTTCAGCGGCGTGTTCTATCACCTGCGAAATCCGCTGTTCGGTCTCGCGAACGCGGCACGCCTCGCCAGGGAATGTCTGATCGTGGAGACCCATATCGAAACGCGGGACGGACTTTCGATGACGTTCTATCCGGGCAGGGAGCTGGCGTACGATCCGAGCAACTGGTGGGGACCGACCGAGGCGATGATGGTGGCACTGCTGCGCGATAACGGCTTCCGGCAGGTGGATGTCTCGAATGCGCTGGCGCAAATCGACAACCGCCGTATTTTTCATGCGTGGCGGTAGCGTATTGACGTTGCAGGCTTTTTGCCTCTTTCCGGCGCATTGATTTTGCCGCGGCCAGCGGCCTATAAACGCGCAACGCCGGAGACTTTTTTCGCCGTTCACGGCGAACGTCCCGCGCTCAACCAGGTCCGATCCATGCCGCGCCTGTCCACCCGCCTTGCCGAACTCGAGGCGGAAGCGATCTTCATCCTTCGCGAAACCGCCGCCGAATTCGCGCGGCCGGTGATGCTGTACTCGATCGGCAAGGATTCGTCGGTGATGCTGCATATCGCGCTCAAGGCGTTCGCGCCGGCGCGGCCGCCGTTTCCGCTGCTGCATGTCGACACGACCTGGAAATTCCGCGAGATGATTTCGTTCCGCGACGAGACCGCGCGCCGCCACGGCCTCGATCTCATCGTGCATACGAACAGGGAGGGCGTCGCGCAGGGCATCAACCCGTTCGACGCCGGCTCGTCCGCCTATACGCGAATCATGAAGACGGATGCGCTGAAGCAGGCGCTTGAGCTGCACGGCTTCGATGCCGCGATTGGCGGTGCGCGCCGCGACGAGGAAAAATCCCGCGCCAAGGAGCGCGTGTTTTCGTTCCGTTCGGCGCGGCACGGCTGGGATCCGAAAAGCCAGCGGCCGGAATTGTGGAATCTGTTCAACTGCCAGCTGCGCGCGAGCGAATCCATGCGCGTGTTTCCGCTTTCCAACTGGACCGAGTTCGACGTCTGGCAATATGTCGAGGCGGAGGAAATTCCGGTCGTGCCGCTTTACTTCGCGAAAAAGCGCCCGGTGGTTTCGCGCGACGGCGTGCTCGTCATGGTGGACGACGCGCGGATGCGGCTCATGCCGGGCGAACAGCCGGTGGACCGGCTCGTGCGTTTCCGCACGCTCGGCTGCTATCCGCTGACGGGTGCGGTGGAATCGCCGGCGGCAAGCATCGCGGACATCGTCCAGGAATTGCGGATCGCGCGCACGTCGGAACGGGTCACGCGCATGATCGACCACGACGAGAAGGCGTCGATGGAGCGGAAGAAGCGCGAGGGCTATTTCTGATGCGCGATCCCGCCGCCATCGCCGGGAATACGCGCGCGCAGGCGGACGATGCTGCGGGCCTCGGCCTCCTGCGTTTTCTCACCTGCGGCAGCGTCGACGACGGAAAATCCACGCTTATCGGGCGGCTGCTTCACGATCTCGATCTCATTCCCACCGATCAGTATGCATCGCTGGAGAAGGATGCGAAGGCGCGCGGTGCGGAGGTCGATCTCGCCTTCCTGCTCGACGGGCTTGAGGCGGAGCAGGAGCAGGGCATCACCATCGATGTTGCGTATCGGTATTTCCGCACGAGGAATCGCAGCTTTATCGTCGCTGATAGTCCGGGCCACGAACAATATACGCGCAACATGGCGACGGGTGCCTCCGTCTCCGATCTCGCGGTGCTGCTCGTCGATGCGCGCAAGGGATTACTGACACAGACGCTCCGTCATTCGCTGATTGTGTCGCTGTTCGGCATCCGGCATGTGGTGCTCGCGGTGAACAAGCTCGATCTTGTCGAATACTCCGAGGAAGTGTTCCGCAACATCGAACGCGCCTACCAGGAATTCGCGCGCGAGCTTGGCTTCCGCAGTATCGCCGCGATTCCCGTCTCGGCGCGCGAAGGCGATAACATTGTAAAGCGCAGCGCGAAGATGGGCTGGTATCGCGGGCCGACGCTGATCGAGCGGCTGGAAACGGTATCCCTGCAGGAGGACCGCGCGGCGGCACCGTTTCGTTTTCCGGTGCAATGGGTTTGCCGTCCCGATTCCGATTTCCGCGGCTTCGCCGGAACGGTGCGCGGCGGCGGCGTGAAGCTCGGCGATACGGTCGCGGTCGCGGGCTCCGGCGCCGAAATGCGCGTGACGCAAATCCTCGGCGGCGAGGGCACGCGCGAAAGTGCGGAAGCCGGTGACGCGGTCATGCTGTCCTTCGACCGCGAGGTCGATATCAGCCGCGGCGATGTCCTCTCATATCCGGATTCCGCTCCGGCTTTCGTCGATCAATTCGCCGCCAATCTGCTCTGGCTCGGCAATTCGCCGATGATCGCGGGCCGCTCGTATCTGCTGAAGCTCGGCACGCGCAAACTGCCCGCCGAAATCACGTCGCTGCGCTATCGCATCGACGTGCAGACGGGCGCGCATATCGCGGCGAAGACGCTGAACCCGAACGAGATCGGCTTCTGCAATCTGGCACTCACCGCGCCGATTGCCGTCGATGCGTTCGCGGACAATCGCGACACCGGAAGTTTCATATTGATCGACCGTTCCACCCACGAGACCGTGGGTGCCGGCATGATTACCTTCGCGCTTCGACGGGCGAGCAACATCCATCCGCAGCGGCTCGAAGTGAACCGCGCGGCACGCAGCGCGATCAAGAATCACAAGCCGGCCGTGCTCTGGCTCACCGGCCTTTCCGGTGCGGGCAAGTCCACCGTCGCAAGCCTGCTCGAACACCGGCTTAACGTGCTGGGATGTCATACGTATCTCATTGACGGCGATAACGTGCGCGGCGGCCTCAACCGCGATCTTGGATTCACCGAAACCGACCGCGTCGAGAACGTGCGCCGCGTGCAGGAAGTCGCGCGGCTGTTCGCCGACGCGGGCATGATCGTGCTCGTCTCGCTGATCTCGCCCTATCGCGCGGACCGCACCAATCTGCGCGAGAAGATGGCGCCGGGCGAATTCGTGGAAGTGTTCGTGGATGCACCCATTGAAGTCTGCCGCCAGCGCGACCCGAAGGGTCTTTACGCAAAGGCCGCGCGCGGCGAGCTTCGCAATTTCACCGGCGTCGACGCCCCCTATGAGGCGCCGGAAGATCCGGAAATCCATCTCGAGACGCATCGCGAGAAAGTTGAGGCGCTCGTTGACCGCGCGATCGATTACCTGCGGAAGAGCGGAATCATCCACGCCTGATCTGCCGCACTTGTGCGGGCAGGAAATTTCTGGCATCGCGTCCGCCCCTGTAGGGAAGGGAACGCCAGAATGTCTGCCCAGATCATCGACGGTGCGGCGATTGCAAAAAGCCTGCGCGAACAGGTGGCCGCCGAAGTTGCCAAGCTGAAAGCCGCCAAGGGTGTCACGCCCGGTCTCGCCGTCGTGCTCGTAGGGCAGGACCCGGCCAGCCAGGTCTATGTAAAGAGCAAGTCGAAACAGGCCGACGAAGCCGGAATCCGCGCGATCGATCATCGCCTGCCGGAAACGACTTCCGAGGCCGATTTGCTGTCGCTGGTGCAGAAGCTGAACGCCGATCCCGCCGTCCACGGCATCCTCGTGCAGCTTCCATTGCCGAAGCAGATCCGCAGCGCGGAAATTCTTCGCACCATCGATCCCGCCAAGGATGTGGACGGCTTTCATCCGGTGAATGTCGGTCTGCTTGCCACCGGCCAGATGGATCAGGCGCTGGTGCCGTGCACGCCGCTCGGCAGCCTCATCATGCTGAAGCGCCATCTCGGCAAGCTCGAAGGCAAGAATGCGCTGGTGATCGGCCGTTCCAACATCGTCGGCCGGCCGATGCTTCAGTTGCTGCTGAACGAAAGCTGCACCGTGGAAGTAACGCACTCCAAGACCGACGATTTGCCAGCACACTGCCGCCGCGCCGACATCGTGGTCGCAGCCATCGGCAAGCCGGAATTCGTGAAGGGCGACTGGATCAAGCCGGGTGCGACCGTGATCGATGTCGGCATCAACCGCATCGCGGGTGCCGAGGGAAAAACGAAACTCGTCGGTGACGTCGATTTCGCATCGGCTTCGAAAGTCGCGGGCGCGATTACGCCGGTCCCGGGCGGGGTCGGGCCGATGACGATCGCCTGCCTGCTCGCCAACACCGTCACCTCCGCGTGCCGTCATGCGGGGGCGGCCGATCCGGTTTGGGTGCGCTGAGATACTTTTCAGACGATGATCCGTTATCCTGAGGTGCGAGCGCTGCGCGCGCCCATCTCAGGGGACGGAGTTAATTCAGCGGTTGTCCGGGTTTGCGTTCAGGAAATCTTCGGCGTGATCCCGCCGATGCCTTCGGTGATTTCCGCGGCGGCGCGCTTGATCATCGGGCCGAGTTCGCCCAGGCGCTCGTCGGTCATGCGCACGGCGGGACCGGAAAGCGAAACCGCACCCATCACCTCGGCGAATTCGTTGTAGATCGCGGCGCCGACACAGCGCATGCCTTCGGCACGTTCTTCATCGTCGATGGTCCAGCCACGCTTTCTCGACAGGGCGAGATCGGCGAGCAATTTTTTCGGATCGATGATGGTCTTGCCGGTGAAGCGCTGCATGCCGGTGCGATGCAGCTTCTGCGAAACGGCTTCATCGGGTAGTGCCGCGAGCATTGCCTTGCCGAGGCTCGATGCGTGCATGTGTGTTCGCACGCCGGGGCGGTGAAACGCGCGGATGGAGTTGTGGCTTTCCATCTGCGCTATGAAGACGACGTGATCCTCGACCTCGAAACCGATGCTCGACGTTTCGCCGCTGGTTTCCATCAGGCGGCGGATGATGCCGCGCCCTACATCGGCGAGCTTGCGGTTGCGCAGGAATGCGCTGCCGATGCGGAAGGCCTGCACGCCGATCAGATAACCGCCGCGCGCTTCGTCATACTGGATGAAGCCGGACGATTTGAGGGTGTTGAGAATCCGGTGTGCAGTAGAGGAAGCAATGCCGGCACGCTGCGCGATGGTGGTGAGCGAAAGGCCATCGGCTTCGGAGATGATCGAGAGCAGCGTCAGTCCGCGGTCGAGTGCCTGCACCGATCCGCCATGCGCGCTCGAATGCTCGTCCCCGCCCGTGCCCCTGCCAATTCTCGGTCTGCCAGCCATCTCAAATCCTCTTTCCACAGGGCGACTGCCTACCACGAAATCGCGTCAGAACGTCGCGCAAAGCGTCACGGCAGGTTTACATAAATCGGAAAATCATCCCAAAAAGACGAATTATTGCGTAAAAAGCCCCATTAATAGGCAAAAACAATCAACTAATAAAAATGGAAACTATTTCCATCATGCGGAATTTGAGGCATGGTGGGTTCAGCAAAGCAATGGGGCGGACATGCATTCCACGATCCTGCGAGACATCAAGAGCAGTCCGAACGGGTTCTTCACGCGCCACCTGATGGACGCCGATCCCGAACTGTTCGCGGCCGTCGGACGCGAGACCGACCGCCAGCGGAACGAGATCGAACTCATCGCTTCCGAGAACATCGTCAGCCGCGCCGTCATCGAGGCGGCCGGTTCGGCACTCACCAACAAATATGCAGAAGGCTATCCGGGCAAGCGCTACTACGGCGGCTGCCAGTTCGTCGACGAAGCCGAGACGCTCGCGATCGAGCGCGCGAAGCGGCTGTTCGGCTGCGCCTTCGCCAACGTCCAACCGAATTCCGGCAGCCAGGCCAACCAGGCCGTGCTGCTCGCTCTTGCCGCGCCGGGCGACACAATCCTCGGTCTCGCCTTATCCTCCGGCGGACACCTGACGCACGGCGCGGCTCCCAATCTGTCCGGCAAGTGGTTCAAGGCCGTTTCCTACGGCCTGCGCCGCGAGGACCAGCGCATCGACATGGATGAGGTGCTGCGTCTCGCCAAGGAGCACAAGCCGAAGATCATTGTCGCAGGCGGCTCGGCCTATCCGCGCGAGATCGATTTCAAGGCTTTCCGCGCGATCGCCGATGAAGTCGGTGCCTATCTCTGGGTGGACATGGCGCATTTCGCGGGCCTCGTGGCCGCGGGCGTGCATCCGTCGCCGCTGCCGCATGCGCATGTGGTGACCACGACCACGCACAAGACGCTGCGCGGTCCGCGCGGCGGCATGGTGCTCACGAACGACGAAGACATCGCGAAGAAAATCAATTCGGCGGTGTTCCCCGGCCTGCAGGGCGGACCGCTGATGCACATCATCGCCGCGAAGGCGGTGGCGTTCGGCGAGGCGCTGCGTCCGGAGTTCAAGACCTATGCGCGCTCGGTCGTCGACAACTGCAAGATCATGGGACAGGTGCTCGTGGATGCCGGCTACGCGATCGTCACCGGCGGCACCGACACGCATCTTATTCTGCTCGACCTGCGTCCGAAGAAGCTTACCGGCAACATCGCCGAGAAGGCCTTGGGACGCGCGCACATCACCTGCAACAAGAATGGCGTTCCGTTCGATCCGGAAAAGCCGACGGTTACTTCCGGCGTGCGGCTCGGTTCGCCCGCCGGCACGACGCGCGGCTTCGGCCTCGCCGAATTCCACGAGATCGGCCGCATGATCGCGGAAGTGCTCGATGGGCTCGCTGAAAAAGGCGAGTTCGCAAACTCCGCCGTCGAGAAAAAGGTCAAGACGCAGGCGATCCAGCTCTGCGAACGTTTTCCGATTTATCCCTGAAGGAGAATCCCATGTCCGGCTTCCACGGTCTTTTCGTCCCCGGCCCGACCAACATGCCCTACCAGGTCCGTGCGGCCATGGATATTCCGCTTGAGGATCAGCGCGCGCCGGATTTTCCGGCCTTCACGCTGCCGCTGTTCCGTGACCTGAAGAAGGTCTTCAAGACCGAGAAGGGTCAGGTCTTTATCTTCCCGTCCTCGGGCACCGGCGGCTGGGAAGCCTCGATCACCAACACGCTGTCTCCGGGCGACAAGGTTTTGATCGCGACCTTCGGCCAGTTCTCGCTTCTGTGGGCCGATCTTGCCAAGCGTCACGGCCTGATCGTCGACGTGATTGAGCGCGAGTGGGGCGAAGGCTTCCCGGTGGAGATCGCCGAGCAGAAGCTGCGCGCAGACACCAAGCACGAGATCAAGGCCGTACTTGTCTGCCACAACGAAACGACCACGGGTGTCACGAGCAATATCGCCGCTGTGCGTGAGGCGCTCGATGCCACGAAGCATCCCGCACTCCTGATGGCCGACGGCGTCAGCTCGATCGCGAGCATCGACTTCCGCATGGACGAGTGGGGCGTCGACGTCGCCGTGTCCGGCTCGCAGAAGGGTTTCATGTTGCCGACGGGTCTCGCAATACTCGCCGTCAGCCAGAAGGCCCTGGAGGCGCACAAGACCGCCAAATGCCCGAAGTGCTTCTTTGATTTCGCGGACATGATCCGCACCAACAAGGACGGCTTCTTTCCTTACACGCCGGCTACGACGCTGATGCGCGGACTGCGCGCTTCGATCGACATGATCCTCGCGGAAGGACTGGATAACGTGTTCGCGCGTCACCAGCGTCTTGGACATGCCGCGCGTCTCGCCGTCGCCGCCTGGGGCCTGAAACTTTGCGCAAAAGATCCGAAGTGGCACTCCAACACGGTCACCGCAATCTGCGTGCCGACCGGCTTCAACAGCGACGACGTGGTGAAGACCGCTTACTACCGCTACCGCATGTCGCTCGGCATCGGCCTCAACAAGGTTGCCGGCAAGGTGTTCCGCATCGGTCATATCGGGCATTTCAACGAGATCATGATGCTGCAGGCGATTGCCGGCATCGAAATGGCGCTGATGGATGTGGGCATTCCGATCCAGGCGGGTTCGGGTGTGGCGGCGGCGCAGCAGCATTTCCGCCAGACCGTTCCGCAGATGCAATTCTTCAAGGTCGCCTGATCATGGCCACGAAGATCTGCATCTACGGTGCGGGCGCGATCGGCGGCTATCTCGCCGCCGGTCTCAGCCGCGTCGACAATGTCGAGCTATCGCTGGTCGCGCGCGGCGCGCATCTCGCCGCCATCAAGGAAAACGGCCTGAAGCTGCTGATGGATGGCGAGGAAATCGTCTGTCATCCGAAGGCGACCAACGATCCGGCGGAACTCGGCGAGCAGGACTTCGTGATCGTCTGCCTGAAAGCGCATCAGGCATGGGAAGCCGCCGAAGCGATGGAACCGCTGCTAGGCAAAAATACCGCGGTTGTCACCGGCCAGAACGGCGTGCCGTGGTGGTACATGTATGGGCTCGACAAGCGCTATCATAACCTGCGCCTGCAGAGCATCGATCCGGCGGATCGCCAGTGGAACGCGATCGGACCCGAGCGGGCCATCGGTTGTGTCGTCTATCCGGCGACCGAGATTGTTTCACCCGGTGTCGTGAAACATTCCTACGGCAAGAAATTCGCACTCGGTGAACCGAACGGCGGAAATTCCGACCGCTGCCGCAAGCTTTCGGAAATTCTGGAAGCGGGTGGTTTCGAGGCGCCGGTGCTGAACGACATCCGCAGCGAAATCTGGCTGAAGCTCTGGGGTAATCTCTGCTTCAATCCGATCAGTGCGCTCACGCGCTCCACGCTCGACATCGTGGCGACTGAGCCGAACCTGCGCTCGCTCTCGCATAACATGATGACCGAGGCGCAGGAGATCGCGACGCATTTCGGCTCGAGCTTCCGGGTGGACATCGAGCGGCGCATCAACGGTGCCGCGAAAGTCGGCGCGCACCGGACCTCGATGTTGCAGGACCTCGAAGCGTCGCGTCCGCTGGAAATTGACGCTCTGCTGACTTCGGTGCAGGAAATGGGCCGGCTTGCCGCTGTGCGTACTCCTTATATTGACGTGGTGCTCGGCCTCGTGCAGCAGCTCGGGCGTTCTCTCAAGGTCTATCCGACTTTTCCGGCTATCATCGGCGACAGCGGAAATCTTTCGCGTCTCGCACCGAACCAGGCGCATTGTTTCTGAGCGGAGTACATCATGTCGCGTATTGTTTTTCTCGACCGGGGCACCATCGGGCCGAGTGTTGAACTGACGCGGCCGAATTTCGAGCATGACTGGGTGGAATACGAACACACGACACCCGATCAGGTGATCCAGCGGCTGTCCGGTGCCGAGATCGCGGTTACGAACAAAGTACCGATCCGGCGCGCGGCCCTCGAGGCGCTGCCGGATTTGCGGATGATCGCGATCGCGGCCACCGGTTACGATGTGATCGACGTCGCCGCTTGCAAGGAGCGCGGCGTAACGGTGTCAAACATTCGCGGTTACGCCGTGAACACCGTGCCGGAACATACATTCGCGTTGATCCTTGCGCTGCGGCGCTCGCTTGTCGGCTACCGGCAGGATGTGATCGACGGGGAATGGCAGCGCGCAGGACAGTTCTGCTTTTTCACCCATCCGATCCGCGATCTTTCCGGCTCGACCCTCGGCATCATGGGCGAGGGAGCGATCGGCCAGTCGGTCGCGAAGATCGCGCAGGCGTTTGGGATGCGTACGCTGTTCGCGGCGCATAAGGGTGTCACCGGCCTCGGTCCGCTCTACACGCCGTTCGAACAGGTGCTGGAAGAAAGCGACATCATCACGCTGCATTGCCCGCTGATGCCGGGCACGCGCGACATGATTGGCATGGCCGAATTCCGCAAGATGAAAAAGAAGCCGCTCCTCATCAACACCGCGCGTGGCGGGCTGGTGGTGGAGAAGGATCTCGTTCAGGCGCTCAATGAAGGCCTGATCGCGGGCTTCGGTTTCGACGTACTGACGTCCGAACCGCCCGCCGCCGACCATCCGTTCAAGGCGGTGCTCGGGCGTCCGAATGTCATCGTGACACCGCATGTCGCCTGGGCGAGCGAAGAAGCGATGCGGACATTGTGGACGCAACTGATCGGCCATATCGAAAATTTCCGGGCGGGCCGCCCCAGCAATGTTGTCACCTGATCGCAGGCTGGACTAGAATTTCGAAAGCAAGCCAGCCACGACAGGGCCGTGCATGGAACTGTACGAGTTTCAGGCGAAACAACTGCTCTCCCAATATGGTGTCGCGACGCCGGAAGGCCGCGTGGCCGTGAGCGCGGAAGAAGCCGAGCGCGCGGCAGGCGAGTTCGGCGGCAAGGCCGCATTTCTCAAGGCGCAAATCCATGCCGGCGACCGCGCGAAAGCGGGCGGCGTCCGCTCCATCGCAAATCCCGCGGCGGCGAAGACGGTCGCCAACGAACTCCTTGGCCGCAAGCTTGTGACGCAACAGACCGGACCCGACGGGCATCTGGTCAAACGGCTGTTGGTCGAGGCCGCCGTCGAAGGCGGAAAAGAATTCTACCTCGCCGCGATGGTGGAGCCGCTTGCCGGCTCGATCATGTTTCTCGGCGGGGCCGGGGGCACCGATATCGAGGAACGCGCGGCGAAAGATTCATCGTTGCTCGAGCGCGTGCATCTCGGCACCGGGGGAGAAAAGAAAGCGGGCGAGATCGATGCCTTCTGCGAACGCGTGGCTGGCAAGGATGCGGCGCCGAAGCTGAAGAAAATCGTCCAGTCGATCCACAAGGCTTTCATCGATCTCGACGCGAGCCTGATCGAGATCAATCCGCTGGTGCTGGCCAGGGACGGAAATTTCATCGCGCTCGATGCGAAAATCATTCTCGATGACAACGCACTGTTCCGCCACCCCGATCTTGCAGGCCTTCGCGAAACCGACGAGATCGACGAGATCGAACTGAAAGCGCAGCGCAGCCAGATCAATTTTGTGCGGCTCGACGGCGACATTGGTGTTGTGGTCAACGGCGCTGGACTTGGCCTTGCGACGCTCGATCTCCTGCATGCGGCGGGCGGCAAGCCCGCGAATTTCATGGATATCCGCACCACCGCCAAGAGCCTCGACATCGCGAACGGCATCGGGCTTGTGCTCGACAATCCGAAAGTGAAAGTCCTGTTCGTGAACGTGTTCGGCGGCGGCATGCAACCCTGCGATACGATCATCGAGGGGCTCGGCATCGCGCTTCGGCGCAAGGGGCGAATGCTGCCGGTCGTGCTCCGGGTTACGGGGAACAACGAAGACGTGGCGAAGGCGCGCGTCGAAAGTTTCGGCCTGCCGAAGATTCACGGCGCCGACATGTGGCAGGCCGCGCAGCGGGCGGTCGCAATCGCGCAGGGGAAGGCGAAATGAGCATTCTCGTCGACGCCAACACGCGCGTGATTTCGCAGGGCATGACCGGCTTTGCAGGCTCCTATCACACCTACCGGATGATGCAGTACGGCACCAAAGTTGTCGCCGGTGTCACGCCCGGCAAGGGCGGCAAGGAGCATCTCGACGTGCCGGTGTTCGACACGGTGGCCGAAGCGAAGAACTCCACCAAGGCAAATGCGAGCATCATTTTCGTACCGCCGGTGAATGCGGCGGCCGCGATGATCGAGGCGATCGAGGCGGAAATTCCGCTGGTCGTCACGGTGACCGAGCGTATTCCCGTGCTCGACATGGTGCGCGTGCGCGAGGCACTCGCCGGTTCGAAGACGCGGCTTGTCGGTCCGAACTCGCAGGGCGTGCTCGCCCCCGATATCTGCCAGATCGGCGTGATGGCGACGGATCGCGCGCGGCGCGGCGGCATCGGTGTCGTTTCGCGTTCGGCGTCGCTCACGAGCGAAGTACTCGCGCAACTCACGGCCGCGGGGCTTGGTCAGTCGACTTCCGTCGGCATCGGCGGCGACGCGGTGCACGGCATCGGTTTTGTCGAATGCCTGAAGCTGTTTTTTGACGATCCGGAAACGCAAGGGATCGTGCTGATCGGCGAGATCGGCGGCAACGAGGAAGAACAGGCGGCCGACTTCCTGCGTTCTGCCGGCATGAAAAAACCGGTCACGGCCTTGATCGCGGGCAAGCATGCGCCCGCCGCGCGCCGCATGGGCCATGCGGGCACACTTACGATGCACAGTGCTGGCACCGCCGACAGCAAGGTGAACGAACTGAAGAAGGCGGGTGTTGCGATTGCCGCCGGCTCGCATCTGGTCGGCGCCTCGATGAGCGAGCTTCTGAAAAAGTCAGCCGCCTGACGGTTTTCGTTCGATCGATTTCACGGTTCCGTTTTCAATCCGCACGACGACTTGCGCGAGCCGGTCGATCTCTTCCTGCGCGTGGCTGACATACAGAACTGGAATTTTTGTCTCGCGCACGAGCGTTTCCAGATAGGGAAGAATTTCCTGCTTCCGGCCGCGGTCGAGCGATGCGAGCGGCTCGTCTAGCAGGAGTGCCAGCGGATTGGCCAGCAGCGCGCGGCCGATGGAAACACGCTGACGCTCTCCGCCGGAAAGCGTGCGCGGACGGCGTTTCAGCAAATGCGCGATGCCGAGAAGGTCCGTCACTTCATTCATTGAAGGCGTTGGATTTTTGCCGGTGAGCCGGTGGCCGTAGAGAAGGTTCTGCCGGACATTGAGATGGGGAAACAGGCGGCTTTCCTGAAACACGACGCGCACGCCGCGTTTGTGGACGGGCAGGTCGATGCCATTTGACGAGTCGTAAAGTGTCGTCCCGCCGACCGCGATCCTTCCTTCCGAGGGTTTCAGGAGGCCTGCGATCGCGTTGATAATGCTGGATTTTCCGGCGCCCGAAGCGCCGAACAGTGCTGTGACCCCGGCATCGCTTTCGAATTTTGCGTTCAGGGAAAAATCGCCGAGTGCGGCCCGGATATCGACCTCGATCATCCGAGCGCTCCGAAGTTTCTCGAAATTTTCCGCGCCAGAATTTCCGAAACGATCAGCGCGAGGATCGAAAGAACAACCGCGACGATTACCAGCCGCATGGCGCCTTCATCGCCGCCCGGTACCTGCGTGTAGGTATAGATCGCGGCCGGAAGCGTGCGGCTTTCACCGGGGATATTCGAGACGAAGGTGATCGTCGCGCCAAATTCACCGAGCGCTTTAGCGAACGACAGAACGATCCCCGCGAGGATGCCGGGCAGCGCCAGCGGAAGGGTCACGGTTGCAAACGTGACGGCGCTGTTGGCGCCGAGCGTGCGGGCAGCGTCCTCGAGCCTGCGGTCGGTCGCTTCGAACGACAAGCGGATCGCGCGCACCAGCAGGGGAAATCCCATCACGGCGGCGGCGAGTGCAGCGCCGGTCCAGCGGAACGAGAACACAATTCCAAAGTGCTGCTCGAGGAACGAGCCGATCAAGCCGCGCCGTCCCATGACGATGAGCAGCAAATATCCGGTCACGACAGGCGGCAGCACCAGCGGCAGGTGCACGAGCGCGTCGAGCAGAATTTTACCGGGGAAGCGCCAGCGGGCGAGCGCATAGGCCGCGAGCAATGCGAACGGAATGCTCGCAGCGACACCGATGCTCGCGACGCGGAGGCTGAGCTTGATCGCCTCGATCTCTTCCGGTGTGAAGCCGAACATGCTCAGCCCGCCTTTGCGCCGCCGATGATCGTGAAGCCGTGCCTGACGAAAATCGCGAGGGCTTCGGGTCCCGCCAGAAAACTTCCGTAATCGCTCGCGGCTGAATTTTTCGACGCCGTCAGGACGGCCACAGGATAAATGATGGCCGGATGTGAACCGGCGGGAAACGTGCCGGCGATTTTCACGCCTGCATCGGCTGCGGCATCGGTGGCGTATACGATGCCGAGCGGCGCTTCGCCGCGAGAGACGAAGGCGAGGGCTGCGCGCACGTTTTCGGCTTCGGCCAGTTTCTTCTCCACCGAAACCCATAGGCCGAGTTTGGACAGCGCGGCCTTCGCGTAGCGTCCGGCGGGTACAGCTTCGACGCTGGCAATCGAGAGGCGGCTGTCGCCGATCAGTTTTGACAGGTCGAGCTTTTCGTCGACGATGAGATCGCCGATTTTCGAATTCTTCGCCGTGACGATGACCAGCGAATTGCCGAGAAGGTTTTGGCGCGTACCGGCGCGGACAAGATTATTTTTCTCGATGTAATCCATCCATTGCAGATCGGCGGACAGAAAAATATCCGCAGGTGCGCCTTGTTCAATCTGTTTCGCAAGTGCCGACGATGCGGCGTAGCTCGTGCGAACTTCTGTACCGGATCGGCGAGACCAGGCCGCGTTCACTTCATCGAGCGCGGTTTTCAGGCTGGCCGCTGCAAAGACCGTAAGCGATTGCCGATTCTGCGCGTTGGCCTGACTGGAAACAACGAGGATACCGGCGAGCGCAAAGGCAGCGAGCATGCGCGCAGCCGCGCTTGAGAGCGTGCGGAACATCAATATCTCCGCCGGGACTAGGTCCCGTATGGAAGGGTGAAAATCCCGGGCCGTTTCATCAAACGGGCAGGGATAATATGGCCGCCTTCTCCGGCGGTCCGCGTTTGCGCGGCAATCCAATCGTATGGAAACCGCGCCGGATTCACAAGCGGCAAGCTGCGCGGCGCTTGCTAAATCCCGCCCGGTGGCCAGAATCGAAATTCATGCAAATCCCTGCAAGGTATTTTCGGTGCGTCTTTTCACGACTGCTGAAGCGGCAGACTATCTCCGCCTGAAAGAGCGAAAGCTCTACGAACTCGTCTCCGAAGGTGCGATCCCCTGCACCAAGGTGACGGGGAAATGGCTGTTTCCGAAAGACGAACTCGACCGCTGGCTGAACGAGAGCCTTGTTCGCCCCGCGGGCTTCGACCGGCCGGAGCCGATGCCGATCGTCGGCGGCAGCCACGATCCATTGCTGGAATGGGCGCTGCGCGAAAGCGGATCAGGGTTGGCAACCTTGCCGGAGGGCAGCGAGGCGGGTCTCGACCGTTTCCAGCGCGGGGAAATTCTCGCAGCCGGAATTCACCTGCATTCTCTGGACGAGGGTGATGCCAATGTTGCGGCACTTCAGTCGCGCGCGGGATTTAGTGACGCGATACTCGTCGCATTTGTGAAGCGCGAAGTCGGATTTCTGACCGCGCCGGGCAATCCGCTCAAGCTGAAGG
>VFQR01001541.1_pt1 | contig 17294 bp, 8 predicted proteins | sample 3512321 | NCBI WGS metagenome assembly VFQR01 (sample SAMN10412374, study PRJNA504923) | tailings metagenome | isolation source: Relicate 3 Philex TSF1 revegetated site | place: Philippines: Tuba, Benguet | collected 2017-08-29
TGAACGCAAGCAAGTGGAAGATAAACAGCGCTTTTTGTCTGAGGCTAGCGGAGTTTTGGCTGCATCGTTGGACTATGACACCACCTTAGCAACCTTGGCGCGTTTAGCAGTACCCAAAATAGCCGATTGGTGCGTAATTGATATGATTTGTGACAATCAATCAATTCGCCGCGTTGCAGCTGCCCATGCCGATCCAACGAAACAAGAATTGGTAGAACAATTACAAAATTATCCGCCCAATTTGACACAAACACAAGGTGTTGCTGGAGCGATCGCAAAAGGCAAATCAGAAATTACTCATTTTATTTCCCCAGAACAGATACAAGCAGCAGCCTTAAATGAAAATCACTGGAAAATCTTGCAACAGCTAAATCCCCAGTCTGGAATGTGCGTGTTGCTCATAGTCCGCGGACGAGTACTAGGAGCTATGACTTTAGTATCCTCAACCAATGGTCGCTACGACACTCAGAGCTTAATGTTAGCTGAAGAATTGGCTCAACGTGCAGCGATCGCCGTTGATAACGCCCGACTCTACACAGAAACACAGCAATCTCAACAAGCTGCCGAACAAGCCGCATCTCGCACTGCCCGTTTGCAAGCCATTACCGCCGCCCTTTCGGAATCCTTAACTCCCGCGCAAGTAGCTGAAGTAATTGTCGAGCAAGGTATGGCAGCCTTGGGCGCTAATTCTGCTTTAGTAGCACTACTGATTAACAACAGCACAGAACTAGAAATTATCCGTGCAGTTGGTTATGATGACGAATCAGTAAACTTATGGCGTCGATTTTCAATTAATGCAGCCGCCCCACTGGCAGAAGCAGTACGAACCAAACAACCTGTTTGGCAAGAGTCAACAGCAACAAGAGTGGCTCGTTACTCACATCTGGCTCAGGAATATAACCAGTATAATTACGGGACTTGGATTTCGATTCCATTAATTATTGAGGGACGCGCCATAGGCGGAATGTCAGTAGCATTCGACCAAAATCAAGAGTTGAACCAAGACGACCGCGCCTTGGTACTCGCACTAGCACAGCAATGCGCCCAAGCAATGGAACGTGCGCGTTTATACGAAGCAGAACAGACCGCACGAGCAACAGCAGAAAACGCCAACCGCATCAAAGACGAGTTTTTAGCAGTTCTTTCCCATGAATTGCGATCGCCACTCAACCCCATTCTCGGATGGTCAAAGTTACTCCAAACCAGAAAACTTGATGAAAAAACAATACCTCACGCCCTCAAAACTATCGAACGCAATGCTCAATTACAAGCTCAATTAATCGAAGACTTGCTGGATATTTCCCGCATTTTACAAGGTAAACTCAGCTTAAATATCTTAAGAGTTGATTTGACATCTGTAATTTCCGCAGCAATGGAGACAGTACGACTCTCAGCAGAAGCCAAATCAATTCAAATGCACATCAGCCTCGAACCCAACCAGGGACAAGTTTTAGGCGACTCCGGCCGCTTACAACAAGTCATTTGGAATCTACTTTCAAACGCCGTTAAATTTACACCAGAAGGTGGACGAGTTGATATTCGACTCGAAGCGGTGGGGCAAGAGGACACGGGGACACGGGGACGCGGGTCTTCTTCCATCCCCGCGTCACCGCGTCTCCCCTTCCCCGCGTCTTCTTCCTCTCCCCTTTATGCCCAAATCACCGTCACCGACACCGGTAAAGGCATCGATCCCAATTTTCTGCCTTATGTGTTTGAATATTTTCGCCAAGAAAACAGCAGCACGACTAGAAAATTTGGGGGATTGGGGTTAGGATTAGCGATCGTCCGCCACTTAGTGGAATTGCATGGCGGTACAGTGCAGGTAGAAAGTGAGGGCGAAAATCGCGGCGCTACTTTTACCGTCAGACTACCGCTGATTCAACAGCCATTAGAGAGTAAACAAGACACTACCGACTCCGACACATGCTCAAATTTAAATAATGTCAGCATTTTAGTAGTGGATGATGATGCTGATACGCGAGAATTCATTGCCTTTTTGCTAGAGCAATATGGAGCAAATGTCACAGTGGTGGCGTCGGCAGATCAAGCACTAGCCGCCTTAAAACAATCTCTACCAGATGTGGTGTTAAGCGACATTGGAATGCCAGACGTAGATGGATGTATGTTTATGCGACAGTTGAGAACATTACCGCCAGAACAGGGAGGACAAATTCCAGCGATCGCACTTACCGCCTATGCTGGAGAAGTGAACGCCAAACAAGTGCTTGGGGCAGGATTTCACAAGCATATCGCCAAACCAGTAGAACCAGGTGAATTGATCGAAGCGATCGCCAACTTAATAGCTTCCTAAGGAAACTCCAAAAAATAAATTATCTAATATTGTGGGATAGGCATCTTGCCCGCCCAGTCCCTAAGCCACAGGAATTTCTATAATAAACTTAGTTCCTTCGCAATGGGAAGAAATACACTGTAATTGACCGCCGTGTTTTTCTGAGACAATTTGCTGACTAATTGATAATCCCATACCTGTACCTTTGCCCATAGGTTTAGTGGTAAAGAAAGAGTTAAAAATTCTAGAATGGACATTTTCTGTCATTCCAATACCATTATCGGCAATTGATATCCTGATGCGATCGCCTGGAACTGTTTCGGTATGAATGAGAATTTGCGGTTGAGAAATTAGACAATCTTGAGCGCAATCAAGTTCTTCTAAAGCATCAATGGCATTAGCCAAAAGATTCATAAAAACTTGATTTAGCTGACCAGCATAACAGCTTACTAACGGCAAAGTCCCATATTTTTTTATTACTTCGATGGCTGAGCGTTCGGAGTTAGCTTTTAAGCGATGTTGCAATATCATTAAAGTACTATCAATTCCTTCATGAATATCAACTGGCTTCTTTTCTGTGTCATCTAAACGAGAGAATTTCCGCAGAGATAGGACAATCTGGCGAATGCGATCGGCACCTGTTTTCATCGAACAAAGTAGTTTTGGCAGGTCGGAAATTAAAAACGACAAGTCTATTTCTTCAATGCGATCTATAATTTCTGGTGTCGGATTTGGATAGTGTGATTCGTAAAGTTCTAGTAATTCAATTAATTGTTGAATATATTCCTGGGTCGGCAAAAGATTACCATAAAGAAAATTCACTGGATTATTAATTTCATGAGCTATACCTGCAACCAGTTGACCCAAACTAGACATTTTTTCACTTTGTATTAACTGCACTTGAGTATGTTGCAGAGTCTTGAAAGAATTTTCTAAGGCAATTGCTTTTTCTCTTTCTCTATGTTCGCTATCCCGCAGTGCAATTTCTATTTTTTGGCATCGTTCGATTTCTAACTGTAACTTTTGACTCAAAGAATAACTTCTTAAAGCCGTTAATATCGTAGTGTATAACTTTTGGCTCGTTAATTCAGTTTTAGTTTTATAATCATTAATATCGTAATTAAAAATAATTTCCTTTTCTGGTACGTGGCCTGGTTGCCCAGTACGTAAAATAATGCGTACTAATTGATTACCTAAAACTTCCCGGACATATTTCACAAACTCTAGTCCAGCATTATCGGTTTCCATAATTACATCTAAGAGAATTATGGCAATATCCGAATTTTCTTGAATTATTTTTTGAGCTTGACTAGCCGAATAAGCATTCAAAAAAGCTAAAGATTTTTCTTCAAAAATAAAGTTAGTCAGAGCAATACTAGTAGCAGTATGAACTTCAGATTCATCATCTACAATTAAAATTTTCCAGCTTTCAGCAGGTAATTCTTCATCTATTTCCGCAGCAAACACTAACTCATCATCTAAGTTATTTGAATTATCGTTATTAGATGAATCTAAATTTGTAAATAATTTATCTTCAACAAATTTAAAACTATTTTGGAGCATAAAATGAGTATCCTATAAAAAATGTCAATTATTGAATTGATTAAATTCCTTTGATTACAGTGAACAATTAACTAAAAAAACTCTAATTACTACTCACCTCCAATTGCTATAATCGCACAGGGAAACTAATGATAAACTTTGTTCCTTTTCCTAACTCACTTTGGCATTCAATTTCACCCTTAAGTTTTTGAGTAACCAAGTTATAAACAAGATTTAATCCTAATCCACTGCCTCCTTGACTGCGTTTGGTTGTAAAGAAAGGCTCAAAAATTTTACTTAAATTTTCAGCAGCAATACCTTTACCATCATCAGCATATTCGATATGTAGTTGTTGTTCAATTTGTTGGAAACTAAAAATCAACTTTCCGGAATCTTCAGGTTCGTAAGCATGAGTTAAAGAATTCATCAGCAAATTAGTCACAATTTGTGACAATGCACCAGGATAAGAGTCTAAAGTAATATTTTCTTCTCCATAAATTTCAATTGTATGTTTACTTGTTTTAAATTTAGGTCTCAATTGAATTAAAATTTCATGGAGATAATTTTTTAATTTAAACACACGTTGTACCTCACTAGACTGATCTACCGCTACTTGCTTAAAGCTTTGAATTAATTCTGCTGCTCGATTTAAGTTAATCAAAAGCGTATTGCCGCTTTGCGTAGTTAAATCGAAAAACTTTTCTAAATCAGAGCGTTTCATTCCGCCACTTTGATATTTAGAACAGAATTCCAAAGTATGTTCTACTAAAGCTGAAGCAACAGTAACACCAATTCCCACTGGAGTATTAATTTCATGAGCAACTCCAGCAACTAATCCTCCTAACGATGCCATTTTTTCAGCTTCTACAAGCTTACTTTGAGTAGCTTTTAAATTAACGAGTGTCTCCGATAATTCTTGAGTACGTTTGGTAACTAGTTGTTCTAAGTTTTGATTGAATTCTTGCAAATTTTTGTAGAGTTGGGCATTTTCAATTGCAATGGCAATTTGACCAGATAATATTCTTAAAAGCTCCAGCCTATCTGTAGTAAAAGCTCCTTCAGTCAGGTTGTTTTCTAGGTAAAGAATTCCAGTGATTTTCCCTTGATATAATAAAGGAGTGCAGAGAAGAGATTTAGCTTGAGTAGCTACAATATAAGAATCAGAAATAAACTGCCCCTCTTGAGTAGCATTGTTTAAAACGACATTTTCTTGAGTGTGAATTACATAGTTAATAATGGCGTCTGAGAGTTTTGGTTTTTCTTGAGAAGCTGTTTTTAAACTGATGGGAATTGATTGTAGGACAGTGACATCATCATTATTTACTGCGCCTTCAGCTTCAATTCGCCAATTTCCTTCTTTTTCTAAAATTAAACAACCTCTTTGGGCGCCAGCATTTTCAATCACTATTCTCATTAATCTGGCAAGTAAATTGCTTAAAACTATTTCACCAGAAATAGCTTGTGCTGCTTTCATGACTGTGGCTAAATCTAGGGTGACTCCTATACTAGTAGTAGTAGAAGAAGTTGTAATTTCAATATCTTTAATTTTCGTAGTTGTCTTGGCTACTTCTCTAACCAACAACTTCGGGTATTTTGTTTCTAAATCTTTTACTTTACCGAAAGCTCCCCAAAGTCGATAACTATAGTGAGCTTTCATCATATAAGTTTTAGCAAAATCTTCTTTTTCTTTCGCTAACCAAAATTTAGCAGCAAGTTCATTAGCTAAAGCTTCGTCTTGGATAAATTCATACTCTCTAGCTGAGGCGATCGCTTTGTCATACAACTCCATTGCTTCTAAAACTTTACCAGAAATTCGCGCCATTTCTGCTTCCACTAACAAATATTTATGCCAAAAATTTTCTGGACATTGTTCTGCCCATTTTTTTAATTTTATTTGATTATCGGTTAAGATTTGCCAATACTTTTCTTGCTCTGTTTGAGAAGCTGATAGATAAATTGCTGTCAGAATTAATGAGGAATACAAATAATGATGGCAACTAGAAATATGCCCCATCAAATAATCAAGTATTTCCGCCGCAGAACTTGACCATTTTTGGGCTTCGTCATAGCGATCGTAATTATAAAAAATCTGAGCTTTGAGAACATGGTATTCACAAATAGCTGCCATACTCTGATGCTGATGAAACATTTCTAAATGTTGATCATCTCTTAATTCGTCTATTTCTCCCATCAAATTTAATACAGCTAATTTGTTAGCTAAAATAATATCCGCAGCCCATTGATTTTGGGTTTTTTCACAAAATAAAATAAAGTTAGCTATTTCTTCTAAAATCAGTTCCAAATTTAGCCCTTGAAAGAAAAGGGTTATGGTTTGAAACATTCGATTATATCCTGCCCATTGCAAATTTCCAGATTGCAATCCGATTTTATAACCTTCGTTGTTAATCTCAACAGTAGTTTTAATGTGATTCATCCAACAATTTAAATAATTGGCAAATATCACACTATCTTGACAGTTTTGAGCTAAGTTATTTGTCAGTTCACTCAGTTTTAAAGATAACAGTCCAAACTCATATCCAGACTGAGAATCCTCTAAGATGCAACTCAGCATAATGCCATAACAAGAGTAGCAATAAGAACCGCCAGCCACAAAACCATATTTAAAAGACAGGTTAATTGCTTTAATAACAGTAATCTTCCATAAAGTCTGATGAGAGAAAAACGTCAGCGGCCCCATGTGACCTAATACTTTTAATGCCACTTTTTGTTTGGGAGATTTCATTTTTTCTTCATTAATTAATGAAGCAATTTTTCTATCTCCTAAATAAGCTTTAGCCTCGGCGATTTCCCCAGGAAGTGCCGCTTCTAAATCTTCTAGTTTTTCTGGTAAATTAATTCCTAGTAATGCCAGTGCTTGTCGCCCAGCTTGAATTGCCTCTCCATATTTAGTTAGTAAGGTATACTGCACAATCAGGATATTATAAACTTCTGCTTTTTCAATAGCTGATTTTGCTTGAGTTAATATTAATCTGATTAAGGCTTCAGATTGCTCAAAATTTCCATTCAAATACTCAATTTCTGCTCGTTCTTTGTAGATTTTTAAAGTTAATTCATAGTGTTCCGTCCATGCATCTACGTTTAAACAATCCATACCAGCGATTAAATATTCTCTGGCGGCGGCATAAGCCATTGAATCTTTAGCTTTTTTACCTGCGATTAAGTTCAACTCGGCTAATTGAACCTTTTGATTGAAATCATTAATTAACTCAATGCCACTATTAAGATGATTAACAATATCAAATATTTTTTCTTCAAGTTCGGTAGCACTAGTATTTTGAAATAGCAACTGGCCGATTTTGAGATGAACTTGTTTTTTATGTTCTTCAAGAATGAGTGCGTAAGCTGCTTGTTGCACCCGGTCATGGAGAAATCTAAAACTGAAAATTACTAGACGAGCATTAATTACTTCTTCTGATGTAATTTCCAGATCGGAAAGAGGTAAAATCAAGCCTTCTTGGATTGCTGGTAAAATGTCTTGAAAAGCTACTGATGCTGATTTTTCGCTAATAATAGAAAGTGTCTGTAAATCAAATGTATTGCCTGCACAAGCAGCTAACTGTAAAACTTGTTGTGTTGCATCAGGAAGTTTCTTTAATTTCCTAACCATTAATTCCACAACATTATCAGTAATATCTATTGCCTCAATATTGGGTATGTTCCATTCCCATAAAGCTTTATTGCTTGCCGATGGAGGTTGAAAAATTAATAAATTTTCTTGATATAGAGTTTTGAGAAATTGATTGACAAAGAAAGGATTTCCAGAAGTTTTACGTATGACTAATTCGGCTAACGGTTGAATGCTGATAGTGTTACTGTGCAGTGTTTCAGTAATTAACTCGTTAACGTGTGCAAGTGCTAAAGGAACTAAAGTAATATCGTTGATAATAGCTGCTTGAGAACGCAGTGAATCAAGAGTCATTATCAATGGATGTCTAGGATCGACTTCGTTATCCCGATATGCTCCAATTAAAAACAGATAGCGAGTTGCTTCGTCAGTCATCATCACTTCTAGCAACTTTAAAGTAGCTAAATCAGCCCATTGTAAATCATCTAAAAAAATTACTAGCGGATGTTCTGCTGAACAAAACACACGGATAAAATTTTGAAATACTAAATTAAAGCGATTTTGAGCTTCTGAAGCTCCTAGTTCTTGCACTGGAGACTGTTTACCAATTATCAGTTCGACTTCAGGTATAACATCAATAATTACCTGACCATTAGCTCCAAGAGCGTTGGAAAGTTTTTCTTGCCATTGATTTAGTTGTTCTTGACTTTCAGTTAATAATTGTCTAACTAATGATTGAAAGGCTTTAACTATAGCGGAATAAGGAATATTACGTTGAAATTGGTCAAATTTACCAGAAATAAAATAGCCTCTGGCTTTAGTAATTGGCTTATAAATCTCTTGCACTAATGCTGATTTACCAATGCCAGAATATCCTGACACTAAAATCATTTCTTTTTCACCAGCACTAACTCGTTCAAAAGCTGCTAGTAGCGTAGTAACTTCTTGTTCTCGACCATAGAGTTTTTGTGGAATTTGAAATTTATGAGAAATATCTTGTTGTGCGAGTACAAAATTAGAAATATAACCTTGAGTTTGTAATTGTGTGAGGCAGGTTTCTAAATCAGCAATAATTCCCCAAGTAGTTTGATACCTTTCTTCCACTGTTTTTGCTAACAGTTTCATGACAATTTCTGAAATAGTTTTGGGAATTTCTGGATTAATTTCATCAGGTGAAATTGGTTGTTTAGCAATGTGGCAATGAACTAACTCCATTGCATCAGCATAGTTACAAGGCAGTTGTTGTGTTAATAGTTCATAAAAAGTGACACCAAGCGAGTAAAAATCAGTGCGATAATCCATTGCTCGGTTCATTCTGCCTGTCTGTTCTGGTGAAATGTAGGCAATAGTTCCTTCTAAAACATTAGGATTTTTAATAGTAGGATTTTCATGATTCAATACACTTGAAATGCCAAAATCTATGATTTTAATTTGTGATGTAATAGAATTAATAACAATATTGCCAGGATTTATATCTTTATGAATAATATTTTTTTGATGGATTTTACCTAAAGCTTTAGTAATTGTGATCGCCAGTAATAAAAATTCCGATAAAGTAAATTTTTGGCGATTAATTACCGATTTTAAAGACTCACCACCAAAGTCTTCTAATATCATTACTAGACTGTTTTGATATTTTTCTAAGCTGTAAACCTTAATTACCCCATCCAAATCTAAGTTTTTTGTAATTTCGTATTCTTGTTTATATCTCACAAGTGCTGATGGAGTGGGATAGTCTTGTTTTAAAAATTTGAGAATTACAGGTTGACTATCTTCGTCTCGATGTCCTCGATAAACTGAAGAATTATTGCTTTCGTAGATTTGATTAAAAATTGTATAGCCAGGTAAAGTTAACATAGTTAGGTTCTATTTACCTATTTTTTATATAGGTGCGAGGTGAAAAATATGAGTTATCAACTACAGTTAAACCTATTAAGAGGCTATTTATAAAGTAAAAATAAAATTCTTGTAGGGTGTCTTAGGCGCATATGTCAATATGATTTGTCACGAAAAATATGACATCAGCGCCTAACGCACCTTGTTATTTGGCGGTGCGTGATAGCAAAGCCGTAACACACCCTACTTAAAACTTACTTTATAAATGGTCTCTAACTGTAGTTGATAACACCAATAGAAACAACCCAAAATTTAATTTATAGCTACATTTAGCCCTATCCATTTGCTGGAGTAAGTCAATTAAGTTGCCAAAATAAATTTTTTTTGTTCTTTTACTAAGATGCCCAGAAGTAAAAAAAAAATTCACTTCTCAATAAAACTAAACATTTAGCCAACGACTGACTATTATTTATTTTGGATTAATATTAAGATAATTTTTTCATTAGAGAGCTTATTGCTTATTTCTTTATCCTTCCAAAAACAAGAGTATCTTGACTATTAAGTAAAACGGTGTAAATAATTAAAGGTTTGTAGTAAGGACTTTTGTCCTTATTAGAGGACTGAAGTCCTTACTACGAACTAAATGCCAAGTTTTTTACATTACTTCACATAATTTGGTTTTTTCAAATCGTTCTACTTACCCAAAACAGAGAGAATTTATATTAACGTGAGCCTCCAGTCATCTATTTTTCACTAATTAAGGTTGGTGGAGTAATAGCTGCATATTCTTTAGGTGTCAGCAGTGCTTCCTCAACATCAATCTTTTTGGGCAGAATTTTTTCGTTATAAAACAAATCTGCAACGCTTTGTTGAACTTTCATCAATTCTGGAGTAATTCCTTTGAGTCGATAATTAGCGCGTTGAGAAATTATTTCTTGAATAGGCAGATCGATTTTGAGTACAGGTGCAATTAGTTTAGCAACCTCTTTACGATTTGCTTCTGCCCATTGGCCATTTTTGTCAATCTCTTGCAAGATGATACGAACTAATTCTGGATTGTCCCTAGTAAACTCGCGTGTTCCTACATAGTATCCGCCTGGAGTACCAATTTTTGTAGCATCTCGCAACACACGCGCACCGTGGAGTTTTTCTACCAAAGCTAAATGAGGATCGCCTGTCACCCAAACTGGAATAGTGCCTTGAATAAATGCACCACGGGCTTCCACATTTGGCATACTTAAGACTTGAATATCACTATATTTTAAGCCTACTTCTTTCAATGCTTGAATAATGAAATAGTGAGAAGCTGAACCTTTTTGAAAGACTACTTTTTGACCTTTAATGTCAGCTAAAGTTTTAATTGAAGAATTTTTAGGAACAGCGATCGCACTTCCTTGACCTGAAGTTGCAGTAATTCTTCTACCAGCCAGATAGACTATTCTAGCACCCGCAGCTTGAGCAAATATAGGAGGAGTTTCTCCAACTGAACCAACATCAATTTTACCAACATTCATAGCTTCCATGAGTTGCGGACCTTGGGCAAATTGCGCCCACTCTACTTTCACACCCAAGGGTTCCAAACGTTTTTCTAAAACTCCTCTGACTCGAACTAAATCACCAGAGCTTTGATACCCCATTCGCAACACTTTTGTTTTAAAAGTAACGTTTTCTGCTTTTGGCTCACCAGCCGTGTTTGTATTATCAATAGTTGAAGTACAACTTACTAAAGTACTAGATAAAGCCAAAAAACCAGGCATTACAAATAATGCCATCCTGCTAATTATTGTTGTTTTTGCTCTTAAAGGATTGCTAAACATTTTTAAACCTTGGTAATGAAATTAATCTCTAATTACAAAATAATCAGATTTTCAATAATTTAATTAAGCTTAATGAATTACTGCTACTTAGTGTAGGTAGTTTTTTCAGAAATCTAATATGATTCCTATATAAGCCATATAGCAATCCTATCTGAGTTGTAAAATTAGTCGTGAAGGCAGGCAATATATTTTTCTCACGAATGATTTAGGATTACTATATATCTTGAAATTTAAATATTTTACAAGTTATTTTTCTTAAATATCAAATATTCCTAATTGGAAAAACTATATCTATAGTCAGGGTTTAGCATTGCTAAACCCCTACAGTGACTATAGGTAATTCTGAGCTAAATTGAATGGCTACTTATTAGCTAAAATCTCAGCAGGAGTAATTTTGGTATACTCTTCAGGTGTTAAAAATCCAACTTTTACATCCACCTTTTTTGGTATAAGTCCAAGGCTGTACCATTTGTCTGCAACCTCTTGTTGCTTAGTAATAGTTTTCTCAGTAATTGGTAGCACATATTGAGCGTAGCCTTCAGCGGCTCCCTCAAACAAGGTCGGGTCGTAAGTAGGAAGTGTTTTCAGTTGAGTCATATCGATTTTAGATTTTGGATTTTGTACAGACGCGATGAATCGCGTCTGTCGGGAGGAGCAAGGGGACAAATACCCTATGAATATTGTGTAATCACAGGTAGCTGGTCATTAAGTACCCAATCGCCTATAGCTCGCAATTTGTAGTCCACAGGATCGTGGAGGGTAAAGGTTCGCAAATCTCGCCAGTAACGGTCAAATCCATATCTGCTTGCAGTAGCACGAGTTCCTGTCACTTCAAAGATGCGATTGGTAATATCTATACCTACACGGGTAGCTAACGCTTTAGCTGCGGAAACTGCGATCGCCACTTCTCCCCTTTCTTGATGAGTCAGGGCTATATCTTTTTCCCAAGCTGCTTGCACCTTTTCGGCTGCTAAATCTGCTAGAGCGATCGCACCTTGGATTGAAATCCAAAAATCACCATAATTATGCAGAATATATGGGTCTTGAGTAGCACTATCTACTCCTGATGTAATCCAAGGACGAGTATTAGTTTTAGTATACTCACGAGCAGCAGCAAAAGCTCCTTTGGTAATTCCTAGATAAACGTTGGTTTTTGTTAGCTGGGCAATAATACCAAGAAAAGTTGAGAAGGCATTATCAGGAGGTTCTGGTGGCCCTAAAATTTCATCTTTCTCTACTAGAACATTATTAAATGTATAACTACTACTATCAGTCCGACGTTGCCCAATATTATCCCAATCTTGATTAGAAATTAAGCCTTCTCTATCTTTGGGAATTATGAATATAAAGGGCAATTCTACACCATCTTGCAAAGCCGAGAATACCCGATAATCTGCAACGGCAATACCCGTCCCAAAGCTTTTAACACCATTAACCCGAAAATTTTCACCTTCTGGACTAATTTTCAGCCTAGTATCCCGCGTATTAATAGCATTCGCCCAAAACAAGTTATTTTTAGCAGTTTCACTATAATATTTTTCCTTTTGGGCTGATGTGCCAGAAACATGACCCAAAGCCGTCAAATTCAAATGGTTACCATATAATTGACCAATTGAACCATCAGCTTTTGACAGTTTTCTCACAATTTTTAAAGCATCAATCCATGTTGCGCCAATTCCACCATATTGTTTAGGCACAATTAATGGTAACAAGCCAGTTTCGCGCAGCCTATTAATTTCTTCTTCCGGAACTCCCGCTTTAGCATCCCTTTCAACTGCGGATTGGGCAAGTTCTTTAGATAAAGAAGCTGCTACATCAATGTAATCCTTTGGTTTTGTAATATCTAGCACCATAAAAAAATTATCCTTTTTATAATTCGTAAGTAAAACGATTTGAAAAAAACAAACTATGTGAAGCAATGTAAAATTATTGAAATCTAGTTTCTAGTAAGGACTTCAGTCCTTATTTGAGGACTAAAGTCCTCTACAAACCTTTAATTATTTACGCTGTTCTACTTAATTCGTAATTCGTAATTCGTAATTAAAATTTGCTATTAAACGTGGAATTTAGGAGAAATGTAGAGTGAGCAATACTCACCCTACGACTAAACAGAGGAAATGGAACATGGAACACTTTAAAGATGGGCATGGGGCATGGGGCAAACAAGAAGTGTGGGAGGTGTGGGAGGATGGGGAAGAAATCTTTCCCCCACACTCCCCACACTCCCTCATGTCCCTCATCCCCCCCATCTCCCTACTCCCTACTCGCTTTTCCAGCTAAAAACTCATCTGCGGCTTTCTCAACACCTGTACCCTTGAAGAAGTCACGATTAAGACTGGTGTACAACTCCAATGGGTGGATTGATAGGAAGTGGCGGAGGTCTTCTTCGGTGATGATTTCTTGTTCTACCATTGAGTAGGCGTTGGCAGTTACAGTGGTGATATCGGGTACATCCCAGTGACCAGAATCAGAACCCAAGAAGGCTTTAACTCTCTCGCCATAAGGATTAGCTGCACGATTAAAGGCTTGGGCTACACGGGTATCATCCGATTCTGTCCCGAAGTAGAAATGATTCAAAAAGCGATCGCGAACATCCTCTGGCTTCTCAATTCCCGCCAGTTCAAATTCATCGAGTTCGCCTGGATCTTCTGGAGCCAACATTTTATGATGAAATCCTAGACCGTCACCAATCCGATCTAAGCGCCCATCCACAAGTTCGCCACCGTAGCGAGTGTACAACTCTACTAGTGCTTCCTTATCTATAATCGCAGGATTGTTATTTGATAGTAAATGTTGTTTGTTGCGAGTTTCCCAATGCCAAATAATATCTGCATATAGACTAGCACCCCAAGCGGAACCACCTTCTAAAAAGGCAAATCTTAAGGTGGGAAAGCGACGAGTTACACCACCAAAGAACAGAGATTTGCACAATGCTTCTGCTGCGAAGGCAAAGTGATTAATGTGATTGTACTGGGCATTAGTCACCGATCGCTGAGTCGTCCAACCTTGACTCGAAGCATGGGTTGTGGGTACAACCTTCAGTTCTACGCACTTCTCCCAGAATGGATCGTAATCATACTGGCTATCTAAACCAAAGTTATCAATCCAGACCACTTCGTTAGCGACTTCTGGGCCATATTTCTCAAAAGCAGGAATTGGACGACGGACGTAACCAGGGATTTGAATTGCTTTGAGTCCCAGCACACTAACTGCATATTCCAACTCTGCAATTCCCTCTTCGGGAGTGTGCAGTGGAATTGCAGCGATCGGTGTTAGCTTATCAGAATATGGGCGGAAAATGTCAGCATGGTAAGTGTTAACTGCTCGACAAACAGCACGCCGCATTTCTTCGTTACCGATATTCGGCGCCATAGTTGCCAAATTGGGGTACACCACAGCAAAGTCTGTACCAGCTTCTTGCAGGCGTTCGTGCAGCAACTTTGGCAAGCTAATAGTAGCCAAATTCAAAGTATCTTTGGTTGGACGACCCCACCAATTAGGACGATTAGTCCGATAAGCAAAACGTTCTTCCCAAGTTTGCTTGTACCACTTAAAACGAGAAGACCCTGGCAAATTTTCTTTGAAGCGCTCAACAAGCGCAGTTCCCCCAACTTGCTCTAAATAATCTAAGACTGCTGGCTCAAATTCCTGGGTATGTACATCAGTATCAATGATGGGATAACCCAATTTTTCCCGAATCTGAGCAGATCTGGTTTTTTTCGGACGTTCTAGAGCGATCGTCATGATAGTTTACCGTAATTGTTCAAATGTGTTTATTGGGTATTGGGGATTGGGCATGGGGCATTGGGCATTGAACAAACAGGGCATTGGTTATTTATTCTTATCCCTCACTCCCTCATCTCCATCTCCTCACAGACGCGATTCATCGCGTCTCTACGTACTCTTTTTCGCTGCCAAAAATTCATCTGCCGCTTTCTCAACAGCCGTACCTTTGAAGAAGTCACGATTCAGGCTGGTGTACAACTCCAAGGGATGGATTGACAGGAAATATCGCAAATCTTCTTCAGTGATAATTTTGCGTTCTACCATCGAATAAGTATTAGCGGCGATCGCTGTGATATCAGGTACATCCCAGTGACCAGAATCGGAACCCAAGAAGGCTTTAACGCGCTCCCCATAAGGATTAGCTTTGCGGTTAAATGCTTGGGCTACACGGGTATCATCTGATTCTGTGCCGAAGTAGAAATGATTCAAAAAGCGATCGCGAATATCTTCTGGCTTACTAACTCCCGCTAAGGCGAATTCATCTAAATCGCCTGGTTCTAACGGGGCTACTAAGTCGGCGTGGAAACCTAAGCCACTACCTAACTGTTCCAAACGACCATGTACTAATTCACCACCGTAACGAGTGTAGTACTCTAGCAATTCTTCACGATTAATATTGCCAGGATTGTTATTTTCCACCAAGTGATCTTTATTTCGGGTATACCAGTGCCAAATTAAATCCGTATATAAACTAGCACCCCAAGCCGCACCTCCTTCTAAGAAGGCGAATTTTAGTGTGGGGAAGCGGTGAGTTACGCCACCAAAGAATAAAGATTTACACAGCGCTTCTTCAGCCGCAGCAAAATGACCGATATGGTTATATTGGAAATTGCTAATGGAACGCCGATTTATCCATCCCTTACCAGAAGAGTGAGTGGTGGGTACAACTTTGAGTTCTACGCACTTCGCCCAGAATGGATCGTAGTCATATTTGCTATCCAAGCCAAAGGTATCAATCCAGATAGCTTCGTTTGCTACTTCTTCGCCATACTTCTCAAAAGCAGGAATTGGACGGCGGATATGGCCGGGAATTTGAATTGCTTTGAGTCCTAGCACATTTACTGCATATTCCAACTCAGCGATCGCTTCTTCTGGCGTATTCATAGGAATAGCAGCAATTGGTGTCAAGCGATCGCTATAAGGACGGAAAATATCAGCGTGGTAAGTGTTAACTGCACGGCAAACAGCCAGCCGCATTTCTTCATTACCGATGTGTGGCGCCATAGTTGCCAAGTCGGGGTACACAACTGCAAAGTCTGTACCTGCTTCTTGCAAACGCTCGTGCAACAACTTCGGTAAACTAATGGTGGCTAAATTTAAAGCATCTTTAGTGGGATGAGTCCAAAAAGGAGGACGTGCAGTTCGATAAGCGCGGCGTTCTTCCCAAGTTTGGTTAAACCATTTAGAGCGAGGTAAATGTTTTTGAAAACGTTGAGCGATCGCACTTCCACCAACTTGCTCTAAATAGTCTAAGAATGCCGGCGGAAATTCTTGGGTATGCACATCAGTATCAATGATGGGATAACCCAATTTTTCCCGAATCTGAGCAGACTTAGTTTTTTTTGGACGTTCTAACGCAATAGTCATGATAATTGATCCTAAATTATTCAATCTTTGGGCATTGGGCATTAGGCATTGGGCATTGGGCATTGGGCATTGGGCATTTATTATTTTTTCTCCCCCTGCCTCCCCTGCTCCCTCATCTCCCCCACTCCCCTGCTCCCTCATCTCCCCAGTCCCTATTTCGCTTCCCAATCTTTTAATTGAAAGTCGGACTTTGCTAAACCTTGCGAAACTAAAAACTTCTTAGTACCTTCTAAAAGTTTCACTCCTTCAGGCGGTAAAGGTTCTTCTGATACTTGTTTAAGTGGGTAGGATACTTTGATGATATCGACGGGATATTTTGTAGTTTGAGCGTGATACTGATAATATTCTTCAGAATTAACTTTTAAATCCTTGGCTGCTTCTGTCAGAATCGTGTTAAATTTTTCTGTGAAATCAGGTTGTTTCGCCAGAAATTTTTCCGTTGCTACGATTAATGAAGTTCCTGATAAACCTTGATGATTTGCTGAAGAATCAATCACTGGAAATCCTTGGGATTTCAGATAAGGCCCCATATCACTTGAAGTTGCATAAGCCGCTACATCACCACGTTCTAATGCCGCTTTTGCTTCAGTACTCATCAAGTGGACGACTTTTACATCTTTAGCAATTTTAGTTTCAGCTAACAGACCCAGTAGGTATCGATGCATATAAGAACCTTTTTGGGTAGCTATTTTTTGCCCTTTAAGTTCAGCAAGCGATCGCGGCCCATTCTTCTTCGCCACTAACCAAGCGGTTGTATTAAATTGGGTAATCCGCAGCAGCCTAGTTTCTTCACCCCTAGCTCTCAAAACTATCGCTGGTGTATCGCCTAAAGAACCAACATCTAATTGAC
>VFQR01001542.1_pt1 | contig 17291 bp, 8 predicted proteins | sample 3512321 | NCBI WGS metagenome assembly VFQR01 (sample SAMN10412374, study PRJNA504923) | tailings metagenome | isolation source: Relicate 3 Philex TSF1 revegetated site | place: Philippines: Tuba, Benguet | collected 2017-08-29
ACTGGAAAATACCAGTGCTGACGGAAATCGTAAGTGTTGAAAAGGGCGGCCTGATCGATAAACGGCAACAGCCGCACTGGCATGCCATGTCGCTTGGAATCGGGATTTGCGGTTAATCCTGTGGTGCGAGTCGGATAACAGCCATAAGTGCTCTCATAGTTGTGCAGAGCGAGGCCGATCTGCTTCAGGTTGCTGCGGCACTGTGTCCTCCGGGCTGCTTCTCGTGCCTGCTGAACGGCTGGCAACAGTAAAGCGATCAATACAGCAATGATCGCAATCACCACAAGCAGCTCAATCAAGGTAAAGCCGCGACGACGAGGGAACATACTCTGACTTTCTCTAATGACGAGGCAAAGACGGTCGTACGAAAACAAGGTAGACGCCTGACCAGAACTCGCAGGCGAACTCAAATCTCCTGCAAAAATCCAAAGTCATGAACCTCCGGAAACACACGGTCTGTTGGCTGCCCAACCCGTGGGCGAAATATGCTCCTGCACTAGGCAATCCCCGACAGGTCATGAGTATTCAATCTGCGTGAAAACAGGCTTTCTCGAACCAGATCAAAGTACAACGAATCGAGAACTCATCATGAATTCACGAGTCTTTCACACGGGTTGACTTGAATGAAGGGCGCCTCACCGGCATTGACTCCATCAACCACCTTAAGTGAGATCCGTCATGAAGTTCACAGAAATGCAAGGAGCGTGCCGTTGGGAAAGAATAGCTCCCATGCCGGATCACTGGATCTGTCCGGAGACAGCCGTAGAGATCAATGGCAAGGGTGAACAGCCACCTGAACCCGGATTTCTCGACGCCTCGCGGTCATCAGGCTGAATTTGCGCGCACAACAGGTGCAGTTTTCGCAACAAGTTCAGGTCTTGTGATGAACTGAAAGCTGCCACCTGCATCATGAGGCGGCAGCGGGGCCATGGGATCTGCATGTCCCCTTGGGATCGGCGATCGGAGACAGCCTCTCGCCACATAGCGAGAAGATCGGTTCAAATCCAAGCCAGGAGAATTACTCGTCTGCCTCGGCATCGAGATAAATGAGTCGCCCACACGAGCGGCAGAACATGGGCTTCCCTGCACGCAGTTCCATGAAAAGTTGCTGTGTCAACTGCAGATAGCAGGCACTGCAGGAACGATTCTCCACAGGTGCCAGGGCATCGGCACCATGGGCCTGAATCTGTCGTCGGTAATCCGGGATAATATTCGCCGGCAGGCAACTTTCCGCACTGGCCAGTTGCTGAACGAGTGCCGCTTTTTTCGCTTCAAGGCCAGGTTTCTCAGCAGCGTACTCCGCTTCATACCGCACCAGTTCTGCCTGAGCAGCAGCGACTTCTTTCTCACGCTCCGCAATTTCAAGCTGACATTTATCGATCTGTTCGAGCGTTTCAAAGATTTCATCTTCAAGGACACTTTTCGACATTTCATCGGCAGCGATCTGCCCCTTGATAATGTCGTACTCGCGGTTTGAAGCCGCCGTATTCTGCTTGGCCCGATATTCGGCAATCCGGGCTTCCTGGGTCTTGAGCTGCAGATTCTTCTGATCAGCCAGCAAACGGGCCTGCTTCAGGCGATCTCTGGCAGCTTCATGATCGGCTTGCCGCTTCTGAATCAACTGCTTCTTGGCGAGAGTCTGCTTCGGGCCACGATCAATCAAGGCCTGAACATCACGCAATGCCAAATGAATTGTGTGAAGCCCCTTAAGCTGCATGCCTGATGAATCCATACTCTCTCCTCCCAGACGATCACTTGCCCCTGGCACTCAAAATACTTCGGCAGCCACGGGGAAAGTGAATTCTTTCCGTATGACTTCGATAGTACCCGACTTGAGGAGCAGCAGAAAGTCAGTCCGCTCAAGTGGCCTGTTCGTACAGGCATGAGGGGCATCCCAGGCTGCGGAAGAGAGTCGAGCAGGCATACTCAATCGACTGCAAGAGGAAGCCCCAAGCGTCGCACGAGACAACGCTTGGACCGTCATCACCCATCCCCCACCGGAGTGAGAGATGGGCTCGCTCTTCTTGATTTGAAATCTAATTCCCAGCCTTCTTGAGAGTTTGCAGATACTCGACGAGATCGACAAGTTCCTGAGCTGTCATCAGCTTCTGGAGATCAGCGGGCATGAGCGAAATCTTCTGCTTCGTCAATTCCTCAATGTCAGATCGCTTGACCGTTTTGATCAATCCGTCAGCGCTCTTCAGAGCCACTTCCTGATCGGTCTGATTGACGAGCAGGCCAATCACACTGGTCCCATCAGAGAGTTCTGCCACAAAGCTCTCGTAGTTGTGGCTGATCCCCGCACTGGGATAAAGAATCGATTCGAACATCGCCTCGCGGCTCAGCTTCGAACCAATCTCTGTGAGTGCCGGGCCGACATCTTTGCCCTCGGAACCAACCTGGTGGCATTTCGCACAAGTCCCCACACCAAAATAAACCTCTCGACCTTTCGCGATGTTACCTTTGTTTTTGATCAGTTGTGCCAGAGGTGGCAGAGGACTGTTATTGCGGGACGGTGGTGGCGGGAAGATCGCATCCACCTGCGATTTCAGCTTCGGATGGTTGGCCGCCTGGACGGCAAAGCCAGCAATCGCCAGCGAATCTCCCTGCAGCTTCTGTTCCTTTGCCAGATTGATGAGCTGCTCAGCTCCCTGCTGAGATTTGGCCAGACCACGAATTGCTTCCATACGAACTTCGACAGGCTGTTTGTCATCGAGTGCCAGCTTGCGAAGGAGCTTGATCGCTTCACCACCACCGGCATTGCCAATGGCCCGCAGAATTGCAGCTCCAGTGAAATCGCCCGGTGCTTTCGAAACAAGAGCCGCTTCGATAAGTGCCCCCTGATTCTTCGCGACAAGCACACGAGCCGCATCAACACCAAGCTGGCTATCGGCCTGGGCCTTTGCCAGTGCGAGCAGTCCGGGATATTCGGCCTGCATGTTGAATCGATCCACCAGCGTAATGTAAGCCGGTGTCCCGCGTGTCGTTTCGAGCACACGTGCCAGTGCCGCTTTGCGAGCAGGATTGCTTTCGGGATCAAACGATTTCAGTCTTCCCAGTGCTTCCGCCAGGATCAGCTTGTCGCGTCCATCAGGCATCGGCTGTGTTGCAAAAGCGAGTTGTGTAATCGCCTCATCCTTCGCGGGAGAGGTGAGGAAGTCGAACGCACGGAAGTAACGCGGCAGTTCCTCAGCAGGCGTCTGCGGATCCGAGATGATCTTCGCCAGCAGTTCCGGCGTCTGGGTGGCACGGGATCTCCAGAGGATATCCCTGCCTGCCAGCGTTTGGGCCGCGTTGGGATTCGCCTTGAGATAAGCACCCAGGCAGGCATCCCAATCCCCTTCAGCACCAATGCCCAAGGCTTCCAGATACCAGCGGTCATTACCACGATACTGACCTGCCAGTTGTGCCCATAATTCTGGCTTCTGAGGAATGACATGCATACCAGAGCCAAGCTGATCACTTGCTGCGGCACGGGCCGTGGCAAGAGCGACCAGACATTCACGCCTGACAGCGGGATTAGAGTCATTCACTAAAGCGGCAATGGCTGCGGTGAGTGCCGCCGTATGAGGTGAATTGGAGGCTGGCTGATGAACCTGTCGGAACAATCGCAAGGCAGCAATGCGAATGTCGGGATCCTGATCCTTCAGCGCTTTCTGCAGGATACCGTCATTCGACTTGAGCAGCCCCAGAGCCCGTCCCCTCAGACGAGGTTCTTTGGATGTTTCAAAGAGCGAGATCAGTGCCGGCTGAGCTTTGGCACCCATCTTCTCCAGCACGAGATAAGCCTGCGACCGAGCCGACAGATTGGGGCTGGCCAGTTGAGCCATGGCACCTTCAACCGTGCTGAAATCGGGCTTGGGGAACTTGTAAGGAGCACCGGGAGGAGCCACCCGGAAAAGGCGACCTTTCTCCACATCGCCGGCACGGTGTCCACCAACACCCGGATCGTACCAGTCTGCAATGATCAATGATCCATCGGGAGCGACGCAGACATCGCTGGGACGGAACCACTGATCCCGTTTCCCTTCGAGAATATTGACCATTTCCGCCGAGTAGCCAGCCCCGTCAGGCTTCGTCACGTATGCGCGCACAATATTCGGGCCGGCATCACAATGGATGATCTGATTGCGGAAAATTTCGGGGAGCAGCTTCCCTTCATACACGAGAATTCCAGTCGGTGAACCGGCCCCTGTCTGAAGCAGATTGGGCATGACCCCCGGATCGTTCAGGTGCCAGTGACGCAAAGGAATTTCTGATTCGATGTTTGTGCGTGGTTGCTGCCAGCCGGCACCTGTGAATTCGTCCTTGTAGCCGTAGTTGCCGAACTCCATGACGTAGTTGATGCGAACGCCTCGATTGCCGTCATCATCGTTATCGGATTGCCACATCGAACCCAGAGAATCGACACAGACTTCCCAGTTGTTGCGGAAGTTCCAGCCCAGAGTCTCCACATGAGAACCATCCCGATCACAACGGAAGACCATCCCTTCCTGGTACGGCTTCCGATGATCGTGGACTTCACGCCCACTGAGATCAATAACAACCTTGCCATGCTTGTCCTTGAGACGGCGGCCGGAGTTACCAATGTTGAAATAGAGCTTGCCATCGGGCCCCAGAACGACAGCATGAACTCCATGATCATGCTGCTTCCCTTCAATTCCTGTGAACATCAATTCTTTGGAACCGGGATCAGCCTTCAGATCACCATCGCGATCATACAGCGAGAAGATGCTGTCACCGGCCGAAATAATGACGCGATCACCGAGCACACAAATCCCGTGTGCCGAATCGACATCGTTCCCCTGATAAAAAACTGTTGTCTTGTCGGCAGCACCATCGCCATTCGTATCTTCGAGAATGAGAATGCGGTCACCCTCAGGACGCTCGCCATTGTGATGTCGATAGTTCACCACTTCGCAGACCCACACCCGGCCTTGAGGATCGATATCAATGTTTGTCGGGTTGAGCATCATCGGCTCACCGGCAAAGAGTGTCGCTTCAAGCCCTTCACCGGCATCCAGTTGATCAACCGCTTTGGCAAGTTCTCGGCTGCCGGCACCTCCCCCGGTCGCTTGAGTCGCTTTGGGTGATGGAGCCTGCGTGTAAACAGCGAATTTCACGGTGCTGCCACAGCCTTGATTGGCACCGCCATCATCAATGGCACCCCGGGCCTGGAAGCGTGTCGTCCCTTCGGGAAGTTTATAGGCAATCAGCGAGTTGGCATGAGTGCCAATACCAAAGGAAGGCTGCACACCTGCGACCATGAGTGCATCACCGCCGCAACTCCGGTTGAGTTGAACCTGCCCGAAGCCCGATTCTGCGCGACTCCACTTGAGATCCGTCAGCTTCACTTGACCTTGTGATGTGGTGAGGACCGGCTCGATCCAGTCGGCCCAATCGCAGCCAAAGCCATCACCGGCATCACTGACAACCAGGTAAAGTTCTTTCGCGCCATTCAAGGGAACATCAATGGCAACACTGTGGCCCTTTGTTTCAGCAGAGACAATCGGGCTTTCGTAAACGGGCTTGGGATCAGCAGCAAAGATCACGCCCGCCATCAGCACAGCCGGCGTCAAAACAAGTGGTGTCACACAGCGACAGCTGACAAGAATGCGGGCGATGTGGCGGAGAGAGAACATCAAGGTGCCTCGTACAAAACGCAGGAATGAAGTCATTACTGCACTCTACCTGAGGACACATCAAAATGCACGAGTGTTTTGATGGCAGGAATTCGCAGACTTTGCAGCTCTTTGTGTGCCCTCAGCACCACTGTCGCGCCTTCCTCTGTTCAGGGTGGCACGACCCTTGAGGCCCCAAAGTCAGAACACTGCGAAAGGGTGTGGTTTTTACGCACTTTAAAAGCACATCTTACGTCAGGCCAGGAGGCGAGAGCCGGATGAATTCTTCCGGCGGCAAGCATTATCTTTACAGCCCGTTGGTGGTTTTCTTGTAATCGAACTCAGCCAGCGGGAGTGGCTTGGCTCCCGCAGCCAGGCGATCTTTCAGGCGGGCAGTCACCACCGACATTTCAGTCTCGGCCAGACGGAAACGATGGAGCCGGTCGGACGTGGTTTTCCCCCCGGCATAAGACGAGAGCGAACGGATCCCACCGGGTGCCTGCTTCCCTGAGTTTTCGAGTCGATGGCAGAGCGTGCATTGAGCAGCAAAAGTCGTTTGCTTTGAAGTGCCATACTCAGGAAAGAGTGCCTGCTCGTCACCACTGACAAACCGATAGGTCGGTTGTCCCGCCTGTTGCGTTCCCGAACGAGATAAGTGGTAGAGCCAGATGGTTGAACCATCCCGCGACGTTGTCTCCAGGGGGTCGACCTGATCCTGCGGAGCATGCACGACACGGAAGCGGATTTCGTCGATCACAGGTGTCGCCACAGCCTGCAGATCGGGAGTAATGCCCATCAGCGACAGGACCATAGCCGTCTGCACCTGTCGATCGGGTTGCCAGTCGCGCGTCGTTCCCGATGTCGCCCACGCTTTGAGGAAGGCCTCGGTATCAGCACTGGTTCCAGCGGGATCAAGGGCCTTCATATAAATTCGCGAAGCACGCAGCGAGTGAGGGGCCACAAAGAGCTTACTTGAGCGGCGAGCGATCTGTTGCCAGCCATCCTGTTCAGCCAGAATTTCATCAGGACTGAACCAAGGCGTCTGATAACCCACCATTTTCGAACCCGAGAACTGGGCTTTGGCCTGTTCATAGCCATCGGGTAAGGAGTTCAGCGTTTGAGCCGGTTGTGCAAGATCGGTAATGAGTCGGGCCAGTTCCAGGAGAACTTCGGGGGGAGTTCCTTCAGTCTGTTCCAGACGCCACCAGACACTGAGCAGATCCCACTGCAAGGAGAGCTGCCTGAGAGGCTTCGGCCTCCGCTGAGGATCGGCCAGTGAAGCACGAACCTCGTTCGCAATGAACTGCAGTTTACCAGTGTTATCTTTGTTCCATTTGAGCAGTGGCGAAACTCGGACATCCCCGTCAAAGACCCGCTCATCAGCAGACGTCCCTTCACGCTTGCCGAAGTACCAGGGTCGTTTGGGATCGACCACGATCTCGGTTCCCGCAGGAGCAGGAACAACCGTACCGATTTCGACAGGAATGAGTTTGTCCGTGAAAAGCAGATACGTCAGAGCCGCGAAGGGATCCTGGAGATCTGCACCCTCTGACAGTCGTGAAGTCTTGTTGGCGATGGATGCCGTGTTACCTGCAGCCTCAAGTTTGTTCGTTGACGAGGGCCTGTCAACGGCAAACACAGAAATCGAGGGGAGCACTAACATCGCTACAAATGACAGCAGGCTCATGATTCTGTTACGAGGGAGAGTACGCTGCCTTGCAGGGAGAAACAGAAAACCGACAGATACAGACATGATGCAATTTTTCCGTGAGTAATGTCCTGACAAAATTCTGGTGTCAGAAGCGACTTTCTATGCGACGCGGATCGAGCCAGGAAAGCTGCAAGAATTAGAATTCGCCCAGAACTTCGTAACCTTCAGTGGTAATCAAACCAGCCACGATATCGTTACTGACATTCTCACTGAGAGAACGAACCGATCCGTCGACCATCAGAATGTTCGCGCTTCCTTCATGAAAGCTGTAGATCTGAAAGTTATTTGTACAATTGACCATGCATGGGCCGCGCGTATCTGTGCCATCGGAGAGTGAACCTCGGAGTGCGCCGAGGTTGGCTTCTGCCCATGAGGAAATGGTGACGCAATTCGCATTTCCCACAGCCGCCGTCGCTGTGAGCATGGATTGATCGCAGTTACCGACCATATTTCCGAGGCGGTAAATGTGTGAACGACCGGCAGACTCGCAGATCATCATGGTGTTCGATGTGCCGTCAATAACATCCTTGATTTTACGACCTGGCGTACCCGGCCTGCTCGAAAACAGGAAAACTCCGTCGGTATTCGTAGGGCGAGGTGTCGCCACGAATCCGTTGGTGTACTGATTCGTCGAAATCGAGGAAACGCCCATGTAATCGCTGGAAGCTGCTCCCCATCCAGCCGCACCTGTGACAAATCGAAAATTACGCCGGGTCTCACCGGGAACACTCGGACAAACATGAAATGACAGAGGTGTTTCAACGGCTGTGCGATTCACTGCGTTGTTGTTCCGCTGTCGGAAATCATAGATTCCGGAAAGGGGCGATTGATCCATATAGGGCAGGATCTGTGCCCCCCATCCGTGGAACACACTGACTCCATCAATGGTGCCACTGATCGTTGAAGGAAAAGCATCGTAAGCCGAATGATGATTATGCAGACCTAAACCCAGTTGATGCAGATTGTTTTTGCATTGAGTGCGTCGGGATGCTTCTCGGGCCTGTTGGACCGCTGGGAGCAGCAAGGCAATCAGAACCGCAATGATGGTGATCACAACCAGCAGTTCGATCAGCGTAAATGCGGATCGCAGAGAATGACGATGTGCATTGTGAGGGCATGATGGAGATCGCATAGCCTGAAATCCTGAAGAAAATGACGAGACAAAAGGATTGAGTCGAACACGAGACGTTTTATGTGAAAGTCTCAGGATCCAGCTCTCAGGATCTCTGAGTGAGAGTACGTGCAAGACCGCCGCGTCTTACGAACTTTCATCCGCAGGGCGGCTGGCAGCTTTTTGGTTGGTTAATTCCCTCTGGGAATCAGATGCTGGAAGTTCGGGTGGTCGAATACGAATGCGAGGTTCGGCGAGCGCTTCCAGAAAACTGGTAAGATCATCAAGATCCTGACTGTTCAAACCCAAAGGCTTCAGCAGTGGGCTTTTGACAGGTAGAGGCTTAGTGCCGGAGTATTGACTGGATCGTGGAGTTTTGGAGTTGTCGTTGGCATGGGGAGTCCTGGGCATGCCGGCATTGTAAAGTGTCAGCAGTTCATCCAGTTCAAACAGGCCGGAATGCATGTAAGGGCCGGTCGCTGTGACATTACGCAGCGATGGCGTCCGAAACAGGCCCGAATCCTGAGAGACTCCGGTCACATTGTAACGCCCCAGATCTTCGCGTTTGTTGCCGTAATGACTGATATTCAGGCCATGAAGCTGACCATCCGAAAACGTCGGGCCATGGTGGCAGTTGATACAGCGGGCTTCGCGGCGAAAAAGGTCGAGCCCCACGAGTGCCGCATCGGAAAGTGCCTGGCTTTGCCCATTCATGAATCGATCAAAAGCACTGCGCCCCCCCAGAAGCGTGGTTTCAAAAGCAGCAATCGCTTGTGAAACTCGATCCAGAGAAACCGATTCGCTTCCGAAGGCCTCCTGAAAGAGGACGCGATACTCGGAGATATTCCCGAGAGTCGTAATCAGGTCGGGTTCAGTCGCACCCATTTCTTTGGGATTCAAGAGTACTTGCCGGGCCTGATCCTCCAGATTGCGGGCTCGACTATCCCAGAACAATGCAGGTTGTAACGATGCATTCAGAATGCTGGGAGTATTGCGTGCCAGAACCACGCGCCCCAGACCGAAGGCCGACATGCGACCATCAGCCCATCCCAGATCGGGATCATGGCAGGAAGCACAAGCCATTTCCTTTGTCCTCGAAAGTCGAGGGTCAAAAAAAAGTACTCGACCCAGTTGAATCTTCGCAGGCGATGTCGGTGCCAGCGCAGAGACCGGGGGAGCTTCAATCATCCCGAGTTCTCGCCACTTCACACCGGCATCGACAAAAGGGGCAGGCCAGTTCGATGAGGGAAGTTGGTACACTTCTCGCAATTGCTGGATATGCCGCAGCCGTTCATCGGCTGTACGGGCCGCTCTGGCTTTGGGCTTGAGTGCTAAAGGCGGTGAGGCGGTTGCCTCAGGATCTTGATTCGTAGCGTTCGCCTGGCAAGTGGATGGCATCTCCTGAGCCCATAGCGAAGCACAAGAACCTTGAACGATTGACGAAACCAGAATTAAGAGAATTGCGACGTTCAGAATCAAACTTCGGAGAACGTGGCAAAGTTTTCGAAACTTCTCGAGCGGCAAATGTGTTTCAGAAATGTGCTGAAGCAGATCTCTCCGAGCCCCCCACAAACTACGCCCTGCTCTAGTCACATTTTCCGTGGAGCCATGATTCGGTCGGAATGGCGCGCCGGTCTTGAATTCCACGACGGTTGTATCGGCGCATGGATCCTCTGCTTTCAGACAAACAGCGAGTTCCGAGTGAACCGAGCCTGAGCAGAGACTTGGAAAGACGAGACGGATCGGCATCAACGGACCTCGATCGATCATGGCCAGGTCGCAATACGACGGGCCTTGAGAATTGATGAGTCATCGGGTGTTGAGCGCGTAGTTCTATCTTTCAATTCTGAAAGGTGTCGTCAATCCTTGGGAATCGTGTCTCCAGGGTTTTTGTTGAATCGACATTTAGTCTCAACCACGTCGTCTTGAAAACTCAAATGCAGTCTCAATATCTGCATAAAAAGAAGCCTTTTTGCACAAAAGTCTATCACTGAGTCCATGCATAGTGATGATTTGACGACCTGATGCGCGAACATCCTCGGGATGTGTTCACTGGTTTTTCTGTCACTTCCGTGGATTGGTTCTTTAAGACTCTCGCAGGCATGGGCCACAAAGATGAAATCAGCTTTGCAGGCTCCTTTACGCGAAAGTGTCAGCCAACGTGGCATCGAAGCGTTCGACAGCGGCTGACATGCCAGGCTTTGCCGAGGTTGGTATAACAGTCGGTTCGCAGAAATCGCTGTTGTTTCAGATCGGATGGAGCAAATTTGTGAACCTGTGCTCAGGCTTTGCCTCTCATCGGTTCACAACGGCTTCAACCATCTTCGGGAAGTCGCCTGATATTCTGTGCAGCGGCTTGTTGCCCACTGCGATTTTTGAACATTTGAACCTGATCTTTGCCTGAAAAGTGGATTTATGTCTGAGTTGATTACACCGCGTGTCCTGGGTGGATTTCGTGACTATCTGCCCGATGCCATGATGGCTCGTGAACGGCTGATGGAGACGGCCCGCCGGGTTTATCGCAGCTATGGCTTCAGCCCCATCGATACCCCTGTGCTCGAATACAGCGAAATTCTGCTGGGCAAAGGTGGGGATGAATCGGATAAGCAGTTGTTTCGCTTCCGCGATAACGGCGACCGCGATGTGGCCATGCGGTTTGATTTAACCGTCCCCCTGGCACGATTCTCTGCCATGCATGCGGGTGAATTGGGGTTGCCCTTCAAGCGATATCATATTGCTCCCGTCTGGCGTGGCGAAAAGCCGCAAAAGGGACGCTATCGCGAGTTCGTCCAATGTGATTTCGACACGATTGGCACACTCTCGAATGCGGCTGATATCGAAACCTTGATGGTGATTTACGATCTGCTCAGTGCGATTGGCTTCACTCAAAATGGTCAGCCCCAGTTTGGTATTCGTGTCAATAACCGACTGATTCTCAACGGTGTGCTCGAGCAGTTGGGCGTGGCGGAAAAATCGGTCGGTGTGCTGCGAGCCATCGATAAGCTCCCCAAAGTCGGGCGGGAAGCAGTGCTGGCTGAAATGGTTGAAAAGGTTTCCCTCTCCAGCGATCAGGCGACGCAGGTTCTGGATCTGCTCTCGACCCGGGCCGATCTCGATCAACTGGAAACTCTGCTGGCAGCGAATGCCAAAGCCAGTGAAGGAGTGGCCCGGCTCAAAGAGCTGCTTTCTGCAGCCCGGGAAGCGGGAATTCCAGCCAGTGCCGTGTCGATTGATCTCTCGATTGCCCGTGGTCTGGATTATTACACCGGCACTATTTACGAGACCTTTCTGACAGCCCTCCCCACCATTGGAAGTGTCTGCTCGGGTGGTCGATACGACAATCTCGCCGGGCTCTTTACAAAAGAACAATTGCCCGGGATCGGTGCCAGCCTGGGCCTGGATCGATTGCTGGCTGCCATGGAAGAACTGGGCATGATCGGGCATGCCACAACCCCCGCAGTGGTCTTCGTGCCACAGTTCGATGAATCGAAGCTGGGGGCCTATATGCACCTGGCCCGCCGCCTGCGCGCGGCTGGCATCGCGACTGAGGTTTATCCCGAAGCGAAAAAGCTGGGCAAGCAATTGCAGTATGCCGATCGGAAGGGCTTCCGACTGGCCGTGATCGCCGGGAGCGATGAGTTCGCCAAGGGGGAATGGCAAGTCAAAGATCTGCAGTCAGGGAGCAAAGAAATGATTGCCGATGGGGTTCTGGAAGCCCGTTTGCTGGAGATTCTGGCTGCTGGAAAGAGAGTGTGACCTGCCATGACTCGTCTCTTTGCCGGAACTGCATTTGACAAGCCACCCACTTGTGAGGTGTGCCAGAAGCTGGAAGATGAGTGCGCTTGCCCGCCGGTCGTCAAAGCTCCCACCTGGGCCGACCCTAAAACTCAGACAGTGAAGCTGTTTGAAGAAAAACGGAAGGGGAATCGATGGGTGACGATTGTGCGCGGCCTCAAGCGAGAAACATCAGACCTGGCCACGCTGCTCACGACTCTGAAATCGAATTGCGGAGCCGGCGGATCGATTGAGGAAGACGATCTCGTCATTCAGGGGCAGCAGTTACAGCGACTCACCGAACAGCTCAGGTCCCTGGGCTATCGTATCGCCGGTGGAAAGTCGAAGTGATCGGATCGCACTGGCTGGTTACGTTTCACTCCCAGCCCGGCCTTCTCCCGTCGGAACGGGAGAAGGAGTAAAAAACCCTCGCCCGCGTCTGCGCGGGAGAGGGTGGCACGAAGTGCTGGGTGAGGGTCTTTCCGCTCGATGTTTGTCAGTCAATGAGGCTTCCGCAGGAGCGCCGATGACTGCCCCAGGCCAGAGATGAAGAGCATTCTGCGATGAAGTGAAGTGTTGCTTGTTCGTCCAATACGTTTGAACTCACCCTCATCCCAACCTTCTCCCGTCGGAACGGGAGAAGGAGTCATGCTTGAGGCGGAATCTGAGAGCGAGAACTCAAACTCGCAAAATTAACGGTCGTAATAGCCCAGGAGTTCCGGATGTCTCTGGGCGCTCCACCAGAACACTTTAGGAACCAGCCCCAGCATCACGACGACCAATTGCGAAAGGACAAACAGACCCAGCCAGAAAAGAGTTCCTTCTTTGAACCCATAGGAATGCAGCCCGACACCCAGTTCGTTGACGCCGAACCACGACCAGCTCACCACGATGTTCCCCATCACAGCCAGAACTGCCAGTCCTCGTTCCTTAACGAGGCCTCCCCAGCGGGCATGCAATGCCAGTGCATTCCACAGCACAATCATCAGGGCGCCATTCTCTTTCGGATCCCATCCCCAGAAGCGGCCCCACGAGTCGTCAGCCCACAGTCCGCCGAGCACCGTCCCGACAAAGCTGAAGAAAATTGAGAAACACAACACGCCATAGGTCATGCGATACAGTTCACGGTGCATGTTCGGAGTCAGCGAAGGCGTCAGCACGCCACGCACCAGATAGATCAGACCCAGGAGCCCTGCGATGTAAGTGGTGGCATAGCCCAGCGTGATACACGTCACATGTGTCGCCAGCCAGAATTGTGTATCCAGCACGGCCTGCAGCACATCGAAGGTATCTCCATCAGCCGCCAGACCCCAGGCAATCAGGAGTGTGGCATATCCAGCCGTCGCTCCAATCACATTGCCAATCCCATTGCGATAGATCGCTTCCAGCAAAATCCCCAGCAGCACACTGGCCCAGCCAATGAAGACTGCCGACGAATACAGATTCGTTACGGGTGGTCGTCCCGAAATATACATCCGGCCTGCCAGCGCGAGCGTATGGACAATGACGCCCAGGATCAGCAGCGCCAGTGCGGCTCTCCCGAGTGGCTTTTGCCAGAAGAGCCACGAGAGCATGGCCAGCACAAATCCCGCCAGGTACACCACAGCCGCCTGGGTAAACCAGTCGACCCGGTTGAAATAGGCTTCAAAACGTAACTTTGTCAGCGAAACATCTTTGAGGTTCTGTGTCGCCAGCCAGGCTCGATAATCTGTAACCGCCTTATTGAATTCCTGAGGTTTATTGGCTGCCCACGAAGAATAGATTGTGACCAGATAAGACAGTGCCTGGCTGTCCTGCTCTTCGCGAGAAAGGACCGAACGGATAATGCCCATCGTCCAGGCGGAAGCAAATGTCTGCCATTTGTCTTCATCTGCAGCGGGTGGGACTGCCAGTGGTGGATGACGAACTTCCAGCGCCTGCTGACGACGAATCGCTTCACGCAGATCGTTCGCCGGGTTCTCCTGACCAATTCTTGGCAATCCAAAGGCTGCAGTCAGCAGGTCGAGCTGGCCAATCTGGCGCTCAAACTGCAGCAGCTTCTTTTCAAAAGCCGTTAACTCAGTTGCAGGTTTTTCTCGAGCCAGATCTGCCTGACGGGCCAGTTCCGGCAACTTGTCAGCCACTTCCATCGGGCTGTAACGAAAACCAGGGCGGCGCTCCAGCCCCAGGAGTGCCAGCAGTTCGAAGTTCTCGATCCGCAGCACCCGGTGATCTCCACCCACTCGAGGCTGAGCCATAATATCGAGCAGCCAGCGGATGGCCGGTTGCGACTTTTCGTTGGCATCTGCATAGGTCGATTTACCACTCAAAACCTGGAGTGATGTTCTCGCCAGAGTATCAAATGGTTTGGTACGTCCTTGCGAAACCACAGGGAGTTCACCAAACGAGGCGAGATCAAACTCTGTGAAAGGTGTCGATCGCGGCATACTCTGGCCAGCGATGTAACCGCCAAAGACCAGCACTGCGACTCCCGCAGGAATCCAGCCCCACACTCCCCACGTCTTGGGCTTGGGTTCGTCTTCGACGACAGGGCGCTTCGCAGGTCGCCGACGGGGATCATCACTGATCTCTGCTGTGCTCATCGCGGCTGGCTCAGGCTTCTGAATACGATTGAGAAACCGCAAGAGCGTGATCATAAACTGGGCCAACATCCCAATGGCGACAATCATGCAGCTGACATAAGGAATCATCCAGCCCTGATTCGCCACCACCGAGATCGTGGAGAACTCGGCCCCCGATTGCGGACTCTGGTGGTAACCCGTCTGATACAGCGTATCCCCTGCAAATCGCAGCGGATTATTCATCCAGACCTTCACATCGCGATCGACATGTCGCGCAGGGTCGTAGATATGGAGATCCGAAGAAAAGTCTTTCGGTGTACTGGTACCAATGTAGAGCTCACGCCGCACATCTTTGAGCGTGACCGAGTAAGGCTTGTAATGACGCTCAAATCGCAGTGCCAGTTGATACTTTTTCCCATCGACATCGACAGTGTCGATTTCACCCGATTCCGCCAGGAGTGCTGAAACCAGATAAGTTCCCAGCGAAGCCCCGTCATTCTTGAACAGCTCAACATACGCCGCCGGCATATCGACTTTGCCACCGGCATCAGTCCCCTTGGAAGTTTCAGCGGCGATGGCACCAATTTTGAGTCCATGGCCCGCCGTCGCGGGATTTGTGACAAACGATTTGGGATCAACGATCTGAGCGTTGTTGTAGAATTTGTGAATCCGTATGCCAAAAGGTAAAGCGGGATTGGTCAACGTCTCATCGAGAGCTCCACCTGATGAACCACCACCCAGAAAGCTGGGGAGATAACGCTTCCAACCCCAGGGTTCTCCCAGGAGGACATTGCGAGGAATCACCGTCACCGATTCGCCTTTATCGTTGAGCGGGTTCGAAATGGCCAGTTCAACAGTCCGCACATCCTGTACGAAGTTTTGTGTTTGTCCTTCCGGGAGCGACATTTGAGCTTCGACAGCTCGCGTGCCGACCAGGACTTCACTCAGCATCAGAAGTGCGATTCCACCATGGAGCAGCACAATCCCTGCGCGTTGACCGAAGGCCAGCAGACAGCCAGCGAGTAAGCATCCACCCGCCAGACCTCCCTTGGTCAATTGCCAGAGAATTCGCATGGAAGAGGGACTGGGAGTTTCACTATTCCCTGGGATGAGCAACCAGATAATCCCAGCGATCGAAATTGCCAGACCTGTGGCCAGCAATCCCCAGGTCACAGGTTTTGAAAGTGGCACCCAGAATAATGAGGCAAAGAGCAGCACAAACGAAGCATAGACACTGACCTTCAGACACAGCCAGAGTTGATCGTAAAGCTGTTGATTCTCGGGCAGAATTCCACTGGCATTATCACCACTGATAATGACGACCCAGGTCATGGCTGCACCCAGCAGCAGCACGCCGATTCCGGAAAAAAGACGCAGCCCCTTCGCCTGAAAGGTGAAGCGAACCGTGTGAGCTGCCAGCAGGTTGACAGCCATGATCGTGCCAATGAGCCACCCTCCCGGGAAATAAAAACCACCCGGAATTTTGGGCATATCGGGAAAGAACGAAGGGGGGAAAAAAATCTGAAACTTGATCCATGCAATCGGCGTACGGAAGTAATCACGGATCACCACCCAGATATCGTCTTCCACCTGGGCCAGAGTTCCCGCCAGCACAATAAAGATAGCCATGGCGAACAGCACGACTGTCAACTTTAACGAGGCCAGAGGCATCAGGAGAGATCGAACGAGGCCCAGCAAGCCAGGTTTCGAAATCGCCGGAACATTCAGTTCGTTGAGCGCTGTGCGAGGGAGAAATTCAGTGGCCATATTGCATGATCCTGGCGTCGGCCCAAGAGCCGCTGGTTTGAAATGCAGGCGAATTCTTCAATGGTGGACATCATGGGCAGCCGCTGCGGGCTGAATGGAAAACTCTCTCAGATAATGAAAACTCATGACGGCGATTTTTCGTTCAGAGCGTAAACATCAACATATAGGACAACTCACAAAAGGTCGTTTCCCGGGAGTCATCAAGCACTTCTAAGGTAAGGCACTGGTCTCCAGAAATTCCAGAAACCTGGCCTTCTCCTGCTGGGCCAGTGCTGTGCTGCCCTGAAGTTTGACAAACCACGTTCGATCTCCGCGGGGCAAAACAGCCCCCAGAATCGATTGCCCTTGGGAACCCTCAATCTCAATGAGCTGCGCGGGGCCATTGGCAGTCTTTACGTTTTTCAATTCCGAAGTGAGGGCTGCAAGTTCAATCGCTGGCATTCCCACCTGATCACGCCAGCGGTTGATGTTTTCCAGCAACCCGCCCGATTCGCCAGCCAGATCAATCACGGTGATCTCGACACGCTCATCCCCGCGTGTCACTTCATAAGCTGCCTTGCGAAAGGCATTCAACTTCCCTGGTTTCCATTCTGCGGGTGGAGAGAGCTTGATCTCTCCACCCACCATCTTCTGCACCTCATTGACCGCCGGAGGCTTCGTCTGGCCTGATTCTGCTGCGGGCCGATTCCCGCCAGGAGCAGCCCCGGGGGCCGGCATACCACCCATCATCCCCTGCCCTTTCGCCC
>VFQR01001544.1_pt1 | contig 17280 bp, 18 predicted proteins | sample 3512321 | NCBI WGS metagenome assembly VFQR01 (sample SAMN10412374, study PRJNA504923) | tailings metagenome | isolation source: Relicate 3 Philex TSF1 revegetated site | place: Philippines: Tuba, Benguet | collected 2017-08-29
TATGAAGGATCGGATCAACTCCGGTCGCTCGCGCCGGGTCAAGGCCGCCGAATAGTTTCGCAATCCGCAACGTCGTACCGTCTCATCAATCCCATTGCTCCGCGCAAGTGGGAGAATCGGGGCGCGACTTTTTTGCGCGCGCGTCCCGCCTGAAGCTCCCCATCACGTCCCTCCGCCCCGCGACATCCTTATGCTCACGCGCGTTTGCCGAACCGCCCGTCGCGCCGCGCACCGCGTCCGCCTGTCTCTGCACGCGCGTCATAAATCGTGAGCGAACCTGCAAGTGTCCGCACTGCGCCAGAGAATACCTTCGGATCCGTCGCGCTTCTTTCGGGCAACGAGCAGAAAACGTCTAAGCGCATCGGCGACGAAAGCATGTGGAACGCTTGCGCCGTCTGCTGAAAAAAACCTGTGACCATTCGATCTGATTGATCGAGACGCAGCGCGCCGTTGGCGATATCATCGCAGCACGCAAGCAGATGTATCGAGTAGATGTACGTCTTTTGATTCGAACGAGGGACGCGCTGAGAGGGCTCGATTCTGACAGCGAGTGACGCGCGAGAGGTGTTCGGGCGCGTCGGCAAGAAGACCGGCGAAAGTCGGTTTGGTGCGCGATTGAGCCAAGGCATCGAGGGGTAACGATGAGCAAGGCAGCAGAGGCTTTTCGAACCATCAGCGAGGTAGCTGATGAGCTCGATGTCCAGAAGCATGTGTTGAGGTTCTGGGAAGCACGCTTCCCGCAAGTCCGCCCGATGAAGCGGGGCGGCGGGCGCCGTTACTATCGCCCGGAAGATATGGAGCTGTTGCGCGGTATCCGCCATCTCCTGCACGCCGAGGGCTACACCATCAAAGGTGTTCAGAAGATCCTCCGCGAGCAGGGCATCGATCACGTCAAACAGCACGGCAAGGTGCCGGGCGAAGCCGCCCGCAGCGCACCCGTCGCGACCCGCGGCATTCAGCCGGATGCGCGGGCGCTCCCGGCCAACGTTCCATCCACGTCTGGAGCGCGTGCGCCGGTGTCGGTGGCCGCGCGGCGCGGCAATGCGCGCAACAAGGGCAACGCTCTCGAGCAACTGGCCGCGATCGAGGCGGCTATCAAGGAACTCGAGCAGTGCCGGTCGATTCTGCTTGAGTCGCTGGGTAAGGATGCCATTGCCAAGAACGAGCCGATTCGTGCGCCCCGACGGGCGCGTGCCGTCGGCGCCTGAGGTTCGCGCACGCATGAACGTGCCGGTCGGTTTGATGATGTCATCGAACCGGCCGGAGATCGCCTTTGCTTGGTTTGTTTACCGAGCTGCGTCGTCGACGCGCCGTTTCCCCCCTCCATGCTTGGAACCTCTTGTATAGTGAGAGAGCATCGCGTTTGCCTTGATCGGGCGCGAGCGGGGATGAAGCATGACCGCAGGCCTGGAGCCGGAGCTTTGGCTCGTAAATCTCGATCGATCGGAAGCGGCCCTTGAAGGGCTTGAAGCGGCGACACCTCGGCTGTCGGATGATGTGCGAACGCGCCTCGCAGCAGTGCGCAACGATGGAACGCGTCGCGAGCGCCGCCTCGCGCACATCACGCTTCGCATTCTGCTGGAGCGGAGGCTGGGCGCCGGAATTCGCAACGCCCCTTTTGTTCTGAGCGCCACGGGAAAGCCGTCGCTCGCCAGTGTCGATACCAGCTTCAGCCTCGCCCACACCAAGCATCTGGCGTTGATCGGCATGACGGCCGGTGGCCCACTTGGTGTGGATATCGAACGGACGCGGTCGGTTTGGATGCCGGATGCGCGCCGGGCGCCGATCGAAGCCGAAGCTGTTGCGTTGGCAGCCGGCGCACCCTTGCAGGGCGCCGAACCCGACGAGCGGTTCCTGCGCGCCTGGGTGCGCATCGAAGCGGTGGCGAAGGCACACGGCACCGGTGTCGGCCCAATGCTTGAGCGATTGCGACCGGGTAGGGAGGAGGTGCGTGCTGTCGACCGCCGGGCTGCGAACCAAGGAGATGGTGCGCCCGCCGAGCCCCCGGCTGTCGTTGCTCACGATGTTCCGGCCGGCGACGGAATTTTCGTCGCCATTGCCCTTCCGGCCGGGGCGTCGCCGCCATCACTGAGAACGTTCCCAGAGGCCGCGCTCGCGATCGAGGCTCTGTTGTAAGGAAGAAACCGAACGAGGCGTTGACCTTGGCCTCATTGCCAGACATAAGGGGGGCCGAAGTCGGAGCGTAGCGCAGCCTGGTTAGCGCACCAGTCTGGGGGACTGGGGGTCGGAGGTTCAAATCCTCTCGCTCCGACCAATTTATCAAGGACTTAGCTTTAGTCCGCCTTCCCCCAAAAATCCTCTAGCTACCACCTACCACAATCTTGCAGGCTCCCGAAAAAAGTTGAGGGAAACTGTGGATCAGGATTTAAAGCAGACTCCAACGATACCAACCCAAACATTGCGCGCCGCTGATTGTTGCAAAGCGTACCATCAGAGCAGCGCTTGGATCGCCGCTACAAATGTCTTCTCCTCGTCTTCCATGGCACTGGCCCGAAGATCGACCATCCCATTAAAGACCTCGAAGCTGCCGATCGAGCCGCAGAATTCCGCTGGCTGGCGGTTCTGCGGTCGGTCTGCATGGAGGACCATGATCCGGGGTGCCGCGTACCTGGCGCCGTAGACAACGACCTGATTGACATCTCCGCGATCCGGCAGCTTCGCGGCCGGCTTGTACTTGGCGTCGATCACCAGGGCGGGGATGCCATTCACCTCAATTACGATGTCCGGCGTGGCTTCAGGGCTGTTCAGACCTGCCCGGATGGGATCGTAGAGCAGCACCTTTGCGCCGCGGTCACCGTCCTTGTTGCCATCCTTCACCCGGATCGCGGGATTGTCGGCGAGACCCTCGGCAAGGACGCGGCGGATGTAGCTCTCGAAGACCGCCGACATGTCGATGAGGACCGAGGGCAGGATCGCGATCCCACCTGCCTGCCGAATTGACAGGCCAAGGTCGTAGACGATGAGATGCGCCACCATCAGCGCGTTGGCGTAGTGCTTATGATGGACGGGAAGGTGCCGGATATAGCCGGCGATCGCCTGGGGTGTAAGGTCGTTCGGCGACGCCCACCGCACGTCGCCAAGGTGCGCCACGGCCTTCCTCAGCCGAAGCGTTCGCGAGCGCTGCTTCTGGTCCCGGATGCCAATATATCGGGCCAGCAGCTTCTCGAATGCGTGTCGCAGCAGCCGGTTCGGCCCGAAGTCGGGCGTCCGGTGGAACGACGAGGACATGGCGGTCGGCCGGCCTGCCTTCGCGGTGAGCCAGTCTGTCTCGAACGGCATTATGCGTCCGCTCGGCGAGCTTCCAATGCGAATGACCCGATCGTAGGTCTTGAGAAGCCCGCTCTCCCAGATCTGGTCGAAAGCGGCAAGAAGCTGGTCCGCCAGCACATCAAATAGCGCCTCGGGCCGATCTTCGGTATGGCCGAAGAGGCGCTTGTACTTTCGCAGCACCTCAGGTGCGTAGCCGGCCGCCATCCCCACAAGGCGCTCAAGATTGCCGACCGGGACCCGCGTCGAGACTTCGAGAGCGTAGGTGTCGTTCAGCGGGATGTATCCAACCCACCCGGCGCATTGGATAGACGGCCGGTTCTTCTTGTAGGTCGGTCGGAAGAGATTGAGGACGTCATCGTAGACATCAAGCGAGCCGTCTTCCCTGACTAGGCTGGAAGGCAAAAGAACTGTCTCGTGCTCCTTGGCCGGTATGGGCGTCCGGGCGAGTTGGCCGGCGGCGACCATCCATCGCCCTCTGAAAGCCTCCTCGAGTGCCGCGATGCCGGTCGTCATGCGCTATACGGGCTCCGCAGGCGACGCTTGGCCGTCGCCTCCTGGTTCTGGCTGTGCGTCGCCTGTTCCCTCAGGGCCGCCTTCGGGCGCAGGCGTCACCGCCGGCGCGGGAAAGGCGGCTACCCAGGATCGTGCGATGCTATCGAACATCGGGGGATCCAAGCGGCAGGCCTTCCTGAAAAACGGAAGCAGCCGGAATGCCCACGCTCGCCTGGCACTGGCTTCATCGACACAGTTGATGAAATAGGCGTGACCAAGCCGCACCATCTCATCGTCCTGCTTCTGAACCACCTCGAAAAAGCCGACAACCCGGTTGATCAGGTCCGTGGCGGCGCCCTTCTCACCCAGGATTTCCCGAAGCGCCGCGCTGCTCGGTAGCACATCAATCTGCGCGAACCGACGTTCAAGCGCCACGTCGAGTTCGTCTACGCCCTTGTCCCATGGGTTCATCGTGGCGAGGATCACCAGATTGGGCGGTACCCTCATGGTGCTTCCTGACGCTAGGGTGAACGTCTGCCCACGCTTGTCCATCTCGACATAGGTCAAGGCCTCGCCGAAGACGCGTGCCACATCGCAACGGCTGATCTCGTCAATCAGCAGAACATGCTGCACGTCCGGCCGTTCGGCCGCGTCGTCGCAGAGCAGCGCGAAGGTCTTCTTTTCCAAATGGAAGCCACCGCCACCGCGCGGGGCGAAGCCCAGCATGAAGTCCTCGTACTGATACGAGGTATGGAACTGCACGACCCGCACGGCATCGGGGTCTCCTGCAATCGTGTGAGCGATACGCTTGGCATACCAGCTCTTGCCGGTGCCGGGTGGGCCGGAAAGGATGACGCCCGCAAAGCCCATGTCGAGCGCGGCACGCGCCTCCCGCAACAGCAGGTCCGTTTCGGGAAGATTCTCGACCTCTTCCTCGCGCTCTGCGTCCTCCTCACTTCCCTGGAACGAATCCATGGTGGCACTAGGCCGATCAAAGCCAAGATCACCCAGAGAGAGTGGGCGCAGCTTCTCAGACGTTATGTTATCCATCGGCCCGACGCTCCGGTAGCAGCTCCAGGTCTTTAGTTTCGAAGCTCGCCGTGTCGTCCAGGAAGAGCGTCTCGAAGACCTCCTGCTGTTCCGGCACCGACGCCGACAGGCCAAACTCACCCCGGAACAGCCGTATCACCCGAGCCACATCCGGGCTTTCCAGGCGAAGTCCGAAATCGCGGTAGAAGAATGCTGCTAGGGCACCTAAAGGCACCTTGTCCTTCAGCAGGAATTGCAGCGCAAGAGTCGCATGGCCATCCTTCAGGCCGTAAGTGGCGTTCTGTCCCTCGCCCTCGACTTCGATGACGTTGGACAGCTTGCTCCGCGCGCGGATGGAACTTGCGCTGTAAGAGCCAGCGACATTCGGATTGAAGGTCTCAAGGCCCCTGTTTCCGCGAGAGGCGAAGGGCCGCACGTAGATTGTTCGATCAGGCCCACCCTCGACGCTGAGGTATCGGTTGTGGAGATCCCAAATAGCCTTCAACCGAACCGGTTCGCCGGGCGCTGCAGCGCTCAACCCTCGAAGAATTGCCAGATAGCCCGCAAAGTGTTCATGAATTTTGCAGTCTACAAGCGTGCGTATCGACCGAAGGACTGCTTCCTTCGTGAAGACGTAAACATCAGGCTTTTTTGCCTCTTTCGCCACGGCGCTTTGATCCCTTCGAATCAACTTCCAGCGCCAAATCTACACCGACAGCACTTCTTCCTGCACCCGTGGCAGCACGAAGCGTGGTTCCAGTCCCCATGAATGGATCAAGCACGATCCCCGGACGGAACGGTCCTTTGCAGCCACAATCGCTCCATCCTACCGCCCGCCGTTTGGCGAATGTGAATTCGCGAAAGTAACCACCGAGCGCAAGCTTTGCCTCCGCAGCCAGTTTGCGCACCAATGCCGAATTACGGCCCGTGCCGGTTTGCGTTTTCATCGCCTTGCCGGCGTCAGAAATGCCCGTCGCCTGTATCGCTGCGATATGCGCGGGTGTTAGACCGTGCTGCTTGGCCAACTCCATTGCGCGTTTGGCCTGCGGTCTGGAAGGGTCAAGTTCCATTGTCCGCTCAACAAGACGTCGACGCGGCTTCCCGCAATGAACACAAACCTGCTCGGGGCAAGCTAGCGTCATGATTCGCTCTACGAGCTCGTCAGGATAGGGCGCAAGGTGATCACTTACATTTCGGCGTAAGCCAATCTGCCAGACATCGCTTGGACCTGTGCCGTTGCCGTACCTTTCGGCGTACCCGAATTGATCATAGTAGTAGTCGCGACGCTGCTGGGTAAAGTGAATGATATACTCGTGCCGGCTCTTCAGTCGGTCCTTCGCCGGGTCAGGCATGCCGGCATCTTTGATCCAGATAATCCTGTTGCGCACCGTCCAGCCGGCATTATGTGCAGCAAACTCCAGCCGTCCAGGTGTGTTTGCTAGCGAGCCCTTGTGATAGGTGTCACCGATGTTGATGAAGACGGACCCCCACTTTGGCAGAATGGTCTTCCAATTCTCCATGCAGTCTACGAGGCTGCCGACATATCCATCAGCGGTAGCTTCCTGTCCAATCTGACCTTCAACGCCGTAGTCACGCTTCAGCCAGTATGGGGGCGACGTGATGACCACATCCGCATCGCCTGCTTGAAGGGGGACATGACGGGCATCACCGACGATTCTTTTGGTAAAGGTTGGAAGAAGCCGCCGTTCTTCTTCGTCGTTGCCCCTGCTGGTCGGAACGGCATGCTGCGACGACGATGCTCGCGAATTCATTGCCGTTTTCGGCATCGAGTTCTCTCCGAAATCGGTAAAGCGGCGGGCCGTAACCTGTCTACATGGAAAAAAGAGGGCAGGGGACCTGCCGCCGTTATGTTTGCACTACTTTTGCAGATTCGTAGATGCCTGAACAAAAAAAGAACACGAAAAGACCGCCTGCGTGGACCCAGGAAGTGCAGAGTTTCGCTTGCCTGGCAAGCATGATCATTCGAAGCCCGCTTACGCAGCGGGCTTAGGCGAATCTAACGACCGTTCCCGGCGCCTACTGAGTTAGGCCATTGGTGAGCTGACGAAATCCGCACCTGCAAGGGATGGAAGCCCGAAGGGCCGAAACGCTGCCGAGCGCACGAAGTAAGCGAGGGCGGGGACAGCGGCTCGGCGCGCGACAGCCCGGCCCGCGCGGCATGCCGGAGGCATGCACTTAACCCGCGCGGGTGCAGTCAAGCCTTCCTACATCACTCTCCGCGACCGGCGCTGCGCTTCTTCGCTTTCTCCGGCATGCCGCGCGAAACCACGCCCTGCGCTTCCAGCTCCGCAATCGTCGGCGCGGCATCCTGCTGCTCAACCTCACTCTTGCCTGGTAGCGGATAACTGGTGGCGCCGGTCAGCATGGCGCGGCCGTAACGGTCTTTGCGCATCCACGCGCTGATACGCACCACAGGTTGGCCGTTGCCGGGAATATAAGCGCCCCAATAGTCTGGCCGTTCTTTCTCCGGCGCTTCTTCTTTGAAGCGGTTGGGGAACAGAACGACCTGCCGTGAGCGTAGCTTTACATTGCTAATAGAGGCTGGTGAGGAGGCTTCTTCGTTCTTGAGCAGAGACGCTAGGTCTCCTCTGGGAACGAGATCAGAGATCGGTGACGCGTTGCGGATCTGCCGACGCAAGCGCTGCCGCGCGCTCGGGTTTCGGCGGATAGATCCAGACCGTGTTGATCTCCTGCTTGATCTTCTTGGCGGCAGCACCGCTGTGCTCGACCTTTCGGTCCCAGCCGCGCGTAAAGAGGGCACCTGCCTCTCCAAGGTCGAGGCAGGTGACATAGGCTCTCTGATGATAAGGCATCGGGGTTTCTCCTAGCAGTTCGGCTGCGGCGTTGTTGCCGGCGAAGGCGCCCATGCGGGTCGCATGTTGGCACGACATCAGCGCAAAGTTGCCGTCGTCATCGCATGCGGCCTTGGCAGCGTCGCCGGTTGCCAACACGCCGGGCACGCCACGGACCCGCAGCTCCCGGTCGACGATGAGCCGCCCCAGATTGTCGCGCTCTCCCGGGACCTGCTGCGTAAGCGGAGCCGCGCGGATGCCTGCGGCCCAGACCACCGTTTCGCTTGCAATGTGCTGGCCGTTGGAAAGCGTGACACCGCCCGCGTCCACCGCTGTGACACCGATCCCGGTTCGGACTTCCACACCGAGCTTCCGCAGCGCGTCTTCGATGAATGGGCGCGGCCCAGGCCCCATGTCCGGAGTGACGACTTCGTTGCGCTCGACCACGATTACCCGGATCGTCGCGCTCTTCCCAAGAACCGCCCGCAGACGCGCGGGCATTTCGGTTGCCGCCTCGATGCCCGTGAAACCTGCGCCGGCGACAACAACGGTGTTGCGCGCCTGAGATGCCGGGCGGGTCGCTAGGCTCTGCAGGTGTCGGTCGAGCGCGATCGCATCGTCGAGTTGATCGACGCTGAAAGTGTGCGCTTGCAAGCCAGGAATGTCCGGGCGAAACAGGTGGCTTCCGGTCGCGATGACCAGACGATCATAGATCAACGACGCCCGCTCGCCGCTTGGTCCTTCGATCACGACCGTACGGCAGGACGTATCGATGGTATCCGCTCGGCCGCGCACATAGGTGACATCGATTGCGTCGAGCACCTTCGTGAGCGGCGCTGTCAGCATTTCTGGGCTGGGTTCGTACAGCCGGGGGCGAACAACAAGCGTCGGCTCTGGTGACACGAGCACGATCTCGAGCTCTCGGGGCGAAACGCCCTTGATGTCCCGCAACCGGGCCGCGGAAAGCGCGGCATACATACCGGCGAATCCGGCGCCGATGATGACGAGGCGCATGAGATTTTCTCCTCTCTTGAAGTCGCGCGCCGCCTTCGCCCGTGGCAACGGGCGCGCAAGCTGACGCGCGGAAGTGGGATGTCAGGCGGTTATGAAAGCCAGGATGTCCGCGTTGACGACATCGGAATGCGTCGTGCACATCGCGTGCGGAAAACCCTTGTAGACTTTGAGCGTAGAGTGCTTGAGCAGCTTCGCGGAGAGCGGCGCCGAGCAGGCGATGGGTACGATCTGATCGTCATCGCCGTGCATCACAAGCGTCGGCACGTCGATCACTTTCAGATCCTCGGTAAAGTCCGTTTCCGAGAACGCCTTGATGCCCTCATACTGCGCCTTGGCGCTACCCATCATGGCTTGCCGCCACCAGTTCCAGATATTGGGCTGGGAAGGCTTCGCGCCGGGTCGGTTGTAGCTGTAGAACGGCCCGCTCGCGAACGCGATGTAGAAGTCCGATCTGTTCGCCGCGAGGTCCTTACGCAACCCGTCGAACACCTCGATCGGCAGTCCGCCGGGATTGGCGCGCGCCTTGACCATGATCGGTGGAACCGCGCCGATGAGCACGAGTTTCGCAACGCGGCCTTTTCCATGGCGCGCGACATAACGCGTCGCCTCGCCACCGCCCGTCGAATGGCCGATATGAATCGCATTGCGGAGATCGAGATGCTCCATCACTGCAGCGGCATCGGCGGCGTAGTGGTCCATATCGTGGCCGTCGCTGACTTGGCTTGATCTGCCATGGCCGCGGCGATCGTGCGCGATGACACGATAACCCTTGCCGACAAAGTAGAGCATCTGCGTATCCCAGTCGTCGGAGCTGAGCGGCCAGCCGTGGTGGAAGACGATAGGTTGCGCCGTTTTTGGGCCCCAGTCCTTGAAAAAGATCTGGACGCCGTCTTTGGTGGTAATCGTATTCATCGAGAGAGATCCTTCGATTTCGGAAGAAGATTGAAGCCTTTCGGCGATGCCGTCCGAGGCAAACAGCGCGGTCGCCGCGACCGCGACTCCGGCCGAGAGCACCTCGCGTCGCGTCGGCGTGAATGAAGAAGGACGTTCGTCCATCAGGTTTCTCCTTGGTGCTGGACAGCGTGATCGACGGAAGCGATCCTGGTCGATCAGTAGTCCCAGAAGGCCGGAACCCAACGAAAGACGCCGCCGTCGGCAGCAACCCGTCCGATGGATGGGAAAGGCAGGTGAGTGGCGACCAGCATCTCCCCGGTCTCTGCCAGCTCGCGCAAAAGTCGAACGCGGACGCGGGCGGCCTCCTCGGGATCATGTTCAAAGCCGTTGTGCCAGTCGGGTTGCTCGAAGCCGACCGTGAACACGGCGTCTCCAGCAAACGTCAGCGCCTCGCCGCCGGACGCCAAGCGGACCACGCTGTGCCCGGGGGTGTGCCCGCCTGTACGACGGACAACAACGCCCGGCGCGATCTCGTATGTCTCATCGAACAGCCGCAGCTGGTTGTGATACTCTTTCGCGAACCGCTTGGCGGCCGCCCGCAGCGCATCCGGGAACCCGTGAGGCATACTGGTGTGAGAGAAATCGGGTGCTTCCCAGAATTTGACCTCGGCAGCCGCGACGTGGATCCGGAGGTCCGGACGCAGTCGCTCCTTCACGCCATCAACGAGCAGCCCGCCGATGTGGTCCATGTGCATGTGGGTCAGAACGACGTCGGTCACGGACGCAAGATCGACGCCGGCGGCTTTCAGCCGCTTGATCACCTGCCCGGCGCGAGGCAGATTCAAATCCGGGTCGGATCCCAAGCCAGCGTCGACGAGGATGGTCTTGCCGCCGCTGCGCACCACGACCACGTTCAGGGCCCAGTCGAAAGCGTCCTGCGGCAGGAACATCTCCTTTAGCCACACGGCCCGTGCGTTCGGATCGGCGTTGTGTCCGAGCATCGCGGTCGGCAACGGCAGCACCCCGTCGCTGATGACGAGCACGTCGATCTCACCAACGCGCAGCGCATATCGCGACGGAACCAACTCATCGAGACCAGGCTTGCGGTCTGCGGCATCGTCTAATTTCGGTTTTCTCGTTAGTTTCAGCATCTCAAAATCTCCTTCGGCTACGCCACTGAAAAGCCCGTTCTCCGGTGGGGAGTGGGTATGCAGACGATTTAGGGAAGCCCGCCCGAGGTTGCGCCAGAGCGATTGCGGCGATTGCAGAGGAATTGCTGCTAAGTCGCGAGCCGACGAAATTCGCTGGGCGATAGGCCAGTCAGTTTTTTGAACGCCGCTGCGAAAGCGGTCTGAGACGCGTAGCCGAGAGCGATCGCGACCGACAACACCGAGTTCGAAGGATCGAGCAGCATGGATCTAGCCTGCTCGATCCGGTATTGCCGCAACCAGGCATGGGGCGACAACCCTGTGCTCTCCTTGAAGGCGCGGCAGAAGTGGAAGCGAGAAACCCCGGCGTCGCGTGCGAGCGAAGTAAGCGACACGTCACTGTCGCTCTCCGAGCGAAGGCGCTCGATCGCGCGCCGAAGAACGCTGGGAGACAGCCCCCCGGAGGTCGGTTTAAGCGCTACGGGCGTGCTCACATGCGCTGCCAATAAGCGAATTGCCAACAGGTCCGTCAGCCGCTGCCGGAACATCGCGTCCAGTGTGTCGTGGCCGCCCAAGGCATCAGCGGCGCTGAGGAGCAGCGCGGAAGTCGTGGGATCGACATGTCCTGTTCGCTCCAAGAGGTCGCTTGGCACGACTTTGCCGGCCTCAGCGCAAATCCGCTCCAGCGTTTTCTGAGAAAGGTAGAGCTGCACGACATTCATGGGGTGGTGAATGTCCCAGCGAGAGCTCGATCCAGCGGGAATGATCGTCAGGGCGCCCGGCTTGGCATCGGCGGTCGCGACCGATCGCCCCGTTCGCCGCTCCAGCCGCTGCAGCGAATCCGTGTAGGTCATGATGACATGCTCTTGCATCGGCTGGACGACGTCATGCAGCGGATCATGATGCCAATAGGTAACCGTCCCTCTGGACGGATCTGAAGCCATCCGAAGCGGCGTTGTCTTGAGCGCGCGAGCCATTTCGACATCGGCGGGACGACGTTGGTCCTCCTCGTCATCTTGCATGGTGCGCCTCCCGATACGACGGTAAAAGCCCGGACAAAAATGTCAGGCGACGCTCAAGCCGCCGTCGACGGCGATGATCTGGCCTGTCATCCAATCCGCCTCTGTCTCGAAGAGCGAGAGGATCCAGCGCGCGACATCGTCCGGCACGCCGCGCCGCTTGAGCGGTATCTGCTCGCGTTCATGCGCTTCGATTGACGCGGCCGCTTCGGCAGACAGCCCCATCATGCAGGTGAGAGCGTTCGTGTCGGTCGGTCCTGCCGCGATGGCATTGACTCGTATGCCCTGTGGCGCGAGCTCGAGCGCCCAGCATCGTGTAAGGTGCTCTAAGGCGGCTTTGCTTGCTGCATAGTGCGAGAGACCCGCGACGGCCTTGTGCCCGAAAGTACTCGATATGTTGATGATTGATCCCTTGCTTTGGGCGATATGAGGGAGCGCAGCGGATGCGAGGAGACTAGGCCCGATCACGTTGACCGCAAAAATGCTTTCAATGCTATCGGCGGTCGCTTCAGCCAGGGAAAGAAGCAGACCTGCGCCCGCATTGTTCACGAGGAGATCGAGGCGCCCCCAAAGCTCGATCGCCTTTGCCACTGTGCGGCTGGCGTCATCCGGATCGGCGACATCGGCGACTAGGCCAACGATGTTGGGATGGGCCGCAGTCACCTCGTCGAGCGGAGCTTTGCGACGCCCAGTGATCAGGACTCTTGCGCCCCGCGCCGCTAGACCGAGCGCCGCGGCGCGGCCAATCCCGGAGCTTCCGCCGGTTACGATAGCGACCTTGTCGGTGAAGGCGCTCATTCCGAGGTCCTCCCGCTGGCCGCGATTTTTCCGTCCCGTGCCTCTGCGATAGCCCAAGCGGTGATTGCGAGGCCGAGCGCGGCCGGCAACGTCACGGCCGGAAAGTCACGAATCAAGGCCGAGGGGCCGCAGATGCCAACCGCAACTTCCCAGAAGTGGAAGAGCGCATGGCCGGATAGCCAGATTGACGGCGCAGTCCAGGCCAAAACCCGCACGGCCGGGCGTGCCGCGCCGATCAGGAAAGCGCCGCCGATAAACAGAAAGACTAGCCCGATGTCGCGCACGAAGTGCTGGTTGAATGGACCCGTCGTGGTGACGCCGGGAACGGCGAAGTACCACCCGTCCGGCGAGACCAGCATATAAGAGCCGTTCGCGATTGCCGCGACGCCGAGCAGGATGGAAAGAGCAATCGAGGACAATCTCAGCATGGCTACCCCCTTACGCTTGTACGGCGGAGCCGTTGAGCCATTCCTCGAAGCGGATGGAGCCAAGACGCGCACGCGTTCTCGGAGTGAGGGATTTGTCGTTGAGCTCCGTACCGAAGTAGAGGGCGTGCACATCCGCGATCACTTGGCGTCTATCGCCCTTGGTGGCGAGGTAATGGCGGGCGAGGGCGTCGAGAGGAATCGGCTCCGGTCCAGCAATTTCGATGGTGCCGTTGGCAGGTTCCGCCACGGCGATCTCCGCCAAAACCGATGCGACATCGTCGGATGCTATGGGCTGCAGAAGGGCCGGAGAAACGCGGATGACGCCGCCATCGGTAGCGGATTGGACGATGCCACCAATGAACTCGAAGAACTGCGTCGCCTGCACGATTGTGTAGGGTATCCGCGCGCCTTTGATGAGTTTTTCCTGGGCCGCCTTGGCGCGCATATATCCGCTTTCGGTCAGCTGCTCCGCGCCGACGACCGATAGCGCGACATGATGCCGGATCCCTGCGGCGGCTTCAGCGGCGAGAAGATGATTTGTCGAGGTCTCAAAGAAGTCGAGCACCGCCTTGTCCTCGAACGACGGCGAATTGGCCACATCGACGACGACTTGGGCACCGGACATGGCTGCCGCCAATCCCTCGCGGGTCAACGCGTTGACACCCGTCCTCGGAGATGCTGCAACAACTTCGTGGCCTTTGCGACGGAGCCTTTCGACGACGTTTGCCCCGATGAGGCCGCTGCCTCCGATGACGACGACTTTCATGACCGCTCCTTTTCGTAGTCGGCCCGGCCGGGCCTGACGATGTCCGAGCGGAGAGTGCACGCAAGGCCGAAGGAAGGCTTTGCGGCCACCTTGAATTATCCTTGGCTTTACCTTGATTTTTCGTCCAAAGCCGCGACGGCTGTTTCGTCCTCGGTCTTGATCCGTATACTATCGATGGAGTGCTGGATCAGATTGCTCAGGGAGCTCGGAAGTGCGGTTCGCATTTGAGGAGTGCGTCCTCGACATTGGGCGTCGGGAGCTGACGCGGAAGGCCGAGCCGGTGTCCGTAGGACCCCAAGTCTTCGACCTCCTGGTGTATCTTGTCCAGAAGCGGGAGCACGTCGTCAGCAAGGACGACGTTCTGCAGGCGGTCTGGGGCGGACGCGCGATCTCGGAATCGACGCTCACCAGCCATATCAACGCCGTCCGCAAAGCGATCGGCGACAGCGGCGGCGAGCAGCGTCTCGTCCGAACCGTGCCGCGTAAGGGATTTCGCTTCGTCGCCGATGTCCGGACAGAGCAGTCACCCGAACGCGGACCGGCCCCCGACCTTCGGAACGGAGGCATCCAACACGCGCATGAGCTTTCTGTTCCCGAGAAGCCATCCATCGCGGTTCTGCCTTTTCAGAACCTCAGCGGTGAGGTCGAGCAGGCATATTTTGCTGACGGCGTCGTCGAAGACATCATCTCCGCCCTTTCTCGCGCGCGTTGGCTATTCGTCATCGCGCGCAACTCGAGCTTCGCATATCGGAGAAGGAACGACGTTAAGGAGATCGGCAGCGAACTTGGCGTGCGCTACATTCTGGAGGGGAGCGTACGCAAGGCTCAGGACCGCGTGCGGATAACCGGGCAGCTCATTGAGGCGAGCACCGGCGCTCACTTGTGGTCCGAACGCTTCGAAGGCACGCTGGACGACATCTTCGAGCTGCAGGACCAGATCGCGACGAGTGTTGCCGGCGCCATCGCGCCCCAAGTTGAGCTTGCCGAAATCGAGCGCGCGAAGCGCAACCCGACGCGCTGCGCGACCGCTTACGATTGCTATCTGCGGGGACTCGCGCATCTGCATCGCGGCACCAGAGAGTCGATGGACGAGGCGCTGAGGCTTTTCCGCCGAACCATCGAGATTGATCATGAATCCGCTTCGGCCCACGCCATGGCCGCCTGGTGTTATTTCTGGCGCAAGATCAATGGCTGGATGATCAATCGCGAAAAGGAGACGCACGAAGGTCTGCGCCTTGCCCATCTCGCAGTCGAACTCGGCCGGGATGATGCGGTTGCGCTCACGCGAGGCGGCCATGCGCTCGCCCACTTCAGCGGTGATCTCGACGGTGGCATCGCCCTGCTCGACAGGGCGATCTTCCTCAATCCAAATCTGGCGTCGGCTTGGTTCCTCGGAGGCTTCCTCAGGACGTGGCACGGCGAATGCGACAGCGGTATCGAATATTTCGAGCGCGCCATGAGATTAAGCCCCGTCGATCCCGAGCTCTATCGTATGCAAGCGGGAATCGCGATGGCGCATCTTTTTGCCGGTCGGATCGAGGCCGCTTCTGCATGGGCAGAACGATCTTACAGAAATCTACCGAGCTTCCTCATGGTCGCAGCGCTGGTTGCGGCGACCCGAGCGCTCGGTAACCGCAAGGAAGACGCAGAACGCGCAATGGAAGAAGTGCGGAGGCTCGACCCTGCGCTGCGCGTTTCCGGCATCGGGAATTGGCTTCCGATCTCCTCCCCCGAGCACCTTTCGGTATTTGTCGACGGTCTTCGGAAAGCTGGACTGGACGAGTAGCGATCTGTTGATCGCTGCTCGCGAAGCATCGCCCCGCGGCAGGCTGTGCATTCTATCCGCCTCGCACCAACCCACGCGCGTTGAAACCTCGTCACCCAACGAGGTTGGGATCCTCGCTGTCATGAGCGTGCCCGATGGCTTCGAGCAGCTTGCGATCGAGTAACGCAGGATCGAGCATCACTTTCTGATCGTGAACCGACGTGATGGCCTTCGTTGGAACAACGAACTCTCCGCGGTTCTCGATATAGAGAACAAGGGACCCGTTGCGAACCTCCCTCACAGCCGCGATGCCTTCGCTTCCTTCGGAAACGAACACCATGAACCCCGGCTCAATCGTGGCTGCCATGTCTGATCGCGCTCCAATTACATTGTGTGTGTCGAGGTCGTCACGTGTGGTCGTCACGATGCGCTATCAAGGCTGCGATGGATGCGCTGCCTCGAGCGGGGCCGGAACAGTCGGAGGATTGGCGTACTTCGCAATTAAGACGATAGAGGTCACCAGGATCGTGACGGCAATGGTCGTCGCCACGATACCGGACATGGAGCTGCGCGGCTCGGTCGCGATCTTCCTGAATTCTGTTTCCGGTTCCATATGGATCTCCACCAGCCAACCCTTTTGAACGCAGAACAGCAGCCATAGGTTCCTGAGAATTCTGACGCGCATTCCTTGAGCGAGATGCGGAAACCAAAACGATCAGCATAATTGTCTTGCCATTTTGAGTCCGAAGGCGTTAGTGGAGGAATCGGTTTTGGCCAGACAATCAGGCCGTTTGCCCAAAATGTTGGGCGCACGCTCAGACAATCTCCGAAAATCGTATGACCGCTTGGCCACGCGCTCTGCGTACGCACAGGCTTATTTTAAGGAACACACAATGCAGATTGGCACCGTTAAATTCTACAACGATCAAAAAGGCTTCGGCTTCATTCAGCCTGAAGACGGCAGCAAGGACGTCTTCGTCCATGCGACTGCCCTCGAGCGCGCAGGAATGAACGGCCTGCGCGAAGGCCAGAAGGTCTCGTTCGACACGCAGGAAGATCGCCGCACCGGCAAGATCGCGGTCGGCACGATCGCCGCTGCCTAAGCGACTTCGCGCGACATGTACGCGCCAGTTAAGGCCGTCCCTCATGGGGCGGCTTTTTTGCTGCTGCTTATCCTTTGATCGCGACGATGAGAAATCGGCAGACGCTCGATCCGCTCACCCCAAAGTTCGGGCAACGGAGACGGTGGCGCGTTTGGCCCGACGGGCTAGAAGCCATGCGGCGATGAGATAGCCAAGTCACGCTGCCCCGAGGCGCAGAATACTTGACGAAATTACTGCCGGGCTGCCAAAGATGAACGCATTCTATCGGGGGAATGGAAGCTATCGATGCGGTTCTTCGGGGGGCGCTCGTCGAGGAGAGTATCGTCGATCCGTCAGGGGGCATGTCCCTGATGGCGGTGGAAAGGCGCGGGTCCTCCCGAGCGTTGCGCGGCATCAGTCTCTCGAATGAGCCGCCGCCGAGTGTAACGGCTTCTCGTCGGAAACCTTCCGATCCTGAGATTTTGGCGCCCGAGGGCGTCACGTTCCGGCACGAAACGGATGTGCTGGGTCGCACGCACGCGAAGTTCCTGAAAAACGGCAAGGAAGTCGGATCGGCAGACATCCGGGACTTTGGCCATTCAATTCAGATCACGAACTTTCAGATAGCCAGAGGCGCCCGGCGCCAAGGGATCGGGACCGCGTTTCAGTCGTACATCGAAGCGCAACTTGGCAAGCGAGCGGTGCCCGATGGCATGTTGTCGAAAGCGGAATACCGGCGTT
>VFQR01001546.1_pt1 | contig 17269 bp, 13 predicted proteins | sample 3512321 | NCBI WGS metagenome assembly VFQR01 (sample SAMN10412374, study PRJNA504923) | tailings metagenome | isolation source: Relicate 3 Philex TSF1 revegetated site | place: Philippines: Tuba, Benguet | collected 2017-08-29
CCCCGGCGACGTCGAGGACTACTTCCCGATCAACCCGGGCGAGGGTGCCCCCCAAGCGTCGGCCACCTCGGGGCTGATCACCGCGCTGCGCAACTTCGACGACGCCGTGCAGGTCGAGCCGGCCAACGTCGACGTGATCCAGCACGACGCGCCCACCACCAACGGCAACTCGGGCTCGGCGCTGTTCTCCTGCAGCGACGTGATCGGCATCCACAACGCCGGCATCTCGTTCGAGGTGTTCGTGCAGGAAGCCACGGGCGAGGTGACGCTGGAGCGCGTCGCCGGGACCAACCGCTTCGGCATCCACGTCAAGTACATCCGCGACCTGCTCGACCTGATCGCGTCCGGCGCGCTGGACGGCCAGACCATCCAGGGGGACGGCAACCTCCCCTTCGACGCCTGTCCGGAGCCGAGCACCTACCTCGATGCGATCGCGGCCGGCACGTACGCGGTGGTGCTGGAGGTGCTGTTCGGCTATGACGTGGCCGGCCAGCCCGTGATCGGCTACTTCCCGATCGGGACGGCGTTCGCCGTCGACCGCCGCCTGCTGGTGACCAACGCGCACATCACGGAGGGCACGAAGCAGAGCCAGCTCCCCGTGCTGCGCGTGCTCGCCGTGCAATCGGGCACGGGTGAGGTGGTCAACCTCCTGCGCGGCCTCACGCACCCCGGCTACACCGGCGATCCGCTGCGCTCGCCCGACGTGGGGTTGTTCACCACCGAGAGCCAGCTGCCGGCGCCGCTCCAGCTGGAGGACCCGGCCAGCGTCAACCTGCTCCGCGGCGACCCGATCTCGGTCACCGGGTTCCCCGGCGACGTCAACGACTTCATCGAGGTGATCCCGGGCCAGACCGTGCCGCAGGCGACGTCGCTCTCCGGCACGGTGACCGCGTTGCGCGCCCACAGCGAGCAGACCCAGGTCGACGCCACCAACACCGACGTCATCCAGCACCAGGCGCCCACCACCCCCGGCACCAGCGGCTCGGCGCTGGTGCGCTGCGGACGGGTGGCCGGCATCAACAACGCGGGCACCGTGCAGCTGGTCGTGGCCTACGACCCGTCCACCGACTCCGCGTTCGTCGACCGCACGGCCGCGGCGAGCAACAACTTCGCCGTCCACGTGAAGCACATCGTCGAGCTGCTCGACCTGTTCAACACGCAGTCGCTGCAGGGCTTCGAGCTCCCGCCGCCGCCGCTGCAGGGCATCCCGGGGCAGGGCAGCGGCCAGCAGGCGACGTCCGACGACTGGTTCGTCGGCACGTGGGAGGGCGAGGCCACCTCGACGAACCCGGGCCACACGTTCATCTTCACGGTGGCCGCCGACGGCACGCTGTCGGGGTCCACGTACTGGCCCACCACCGGCGAGTTCACGATCACCGGCAGGGTCGACGCCAACGGCGCCGTCACGTTCACCGACGACGCGAACGCCAGGCTCGGCTACCGGACGGGCAACTACACCGGCTTCCTGTCGCCCGACGGCTCCGGCCAGGGCGACTACTTCGAAGCCACCCAGGAGGGCACCCGCTACCTCTGGACGGTCCGCAAGACCGGCTGATCCCGACCGTTTGAAGGATCCGCGACGACAGGTGTCGGCGGATCCTTCAAACGGTGGGTGGGGTGGGCGCGAGACTGGGGTGGTGACGGGGACGGCCGAGGAGGCGGACCGGGCGATGCGGGCGGCCGACGAGGCCTACGCCCGCTTCGACGTGGACGGCTACGTGGCCCACGTCGCCGCCGCGGTCCGCGGCTACACCGCGGCCGACCAGCCGTGCCGGGCGGCGATGGCCTGCGTCCGCCTCGGCGACGCCTACGCCAACGCGCTCGGCAACCTCACTGCGGGGCGCGCCTGGTTCGCGAGGGCGCAGCGCCTCGTGGCCGACCAGCCGGACTGCCTGGAGCAGGGGTGGGTGGCCGTGGCGGCCATGGGCTGCGACGTCGACGATCCGGCGGAGCTCCTCCGGGCCGCCGACCTCGCCCTCGACCGCGCGCGCCGCTTCGGCGACGTGAACCTGGAGGTGAAGGCGCTCGCCGACGGCGGCCTCGCCCTCGTGCAGGCAGGGCGGCTGGTGGAGGGCATGGCCCGGCTCGACGAGGCCATGGCGCTCGCCTGCGGTCCCGCCGACGACGCCGAGACGGCGGCGAAGTCCGTGTGCTCGTTCTTCACCGCGTGCTACCACGCCGCCGACTTCGGCAAGGCCAGCTCGTGGGCGGACGTGCTCCGCCGGCAGGGCCTCATCGGCACCACCGAGCCGGGACCGGTGTTCCTGTCGAGCCACTGCGACAGCGTGCAGGCGGCGCTGCTCATGGAGCTCGGCCGGTGGAGCGAGGCCGAGCAGGTGCTCGAGCGTGCCAAGCGAGCCTTCGAGGCGGTGATGCAGCAGCCGAGCTGGCACCCCGACCTCGGCCTCGCCGACCTGCGCGTGCGCCAGGGCCGCCTCGCCGAGGCGGAGGCCCTGCTGCTCGGCCGTGACCAGTCGATGCAGGCGCTGCTCCCCGCGCTGCGGCTGCACCTCGCCCGCGGCGACGGTGAGCTCGCCGTGGCCGCGGCCCGCCGCGGGCTGCGGGCCGTCGGCGACGACCAGCTCCGCGGCGTGGAGCTGCTCACGCTGCTGGCCGGCGCCGAGCTGGCGCGGGGTGAGCTCGACGCGGCCCGCGGCGTGGCCGACGCGCTGACCCGCCGGGCGGCGGGGCTGGAGGTGCCCGCGCTGCGCGCTCGCGCGGCGGCCGCGGTGGCGGCGGTGCACCGCGCGGGTGGCGAGGCCGACGCAGCCGTCGCCCAGCTCGAGTGGGCGCTCGACACCCTCGACCTCGAGCAGCTGCCGTGGCTGCGGGCCACGTTGCTCGTCGACCTCGTGCGGGTGCGCGAGGAGCAGCACGACCTCCCCGGCGCGGCCCTCGACGCCGCTGCCGCCCTCGCGCTGCTGGGGTCGCTCGACGTGGTGGTGCCACCCGGCGACGTGGAGCTGCTCGCCCGCCACGCCCGCCCCGGCGCGGCCGCGCCGTCGGGCGCAGCTCCGCCGACGGTGGTGTCGACGAGCCCGGCCGCGTCGCCGGGTGGCCTCGAGCCGGCCGGGGGCGTGCCGGCTCCGTCGGCGGCGGTGCTGCGCCGGGAGGGCGGCGCCTGGATCGTGGAGCACGAGGGCACCCGTGCTCGCCTCACCGACACCAAGGGGGTCCGCTACCTCGCCGAGCTGCTGGCCACCCCGGGCGTCGAGCGCCACGCCCTCGACCTGGTCGACCGGGTGGAGGGCCACGTCGTCGACGGCCCCGATCGTCGCACGCTCGGCGACGCCGGCCCGCAGCTCGACGGTGCTGCCCGCAACGCCTACCGGCGCAGGGTGGAGGACCTGCGCGCGGCCGCCGACGATGCGCTGGAGGAGGGTCGGCTCGACGACGCCGAGGCAGCGCAGGCCGAGCTCGACGCGCTCGTCGCCGAGCTCGCCCGGGCCTTCGGCCTCGGCGGGCGCGACCGGAAGGCGGCGTCGGCCGCGGAGCGGGCGAGGCTCAACGTCACCCGCGCCGTGCGCACCGCCGTGGCCCGCATCGCCGAGGTGGTCCCGGCGGCCGGTGCCGCACTCGACCGGCGGGTGCGCACGGGCACCTACTGCGCCTACGAGCCTCAGCCCGCCGACGCGGTGCGCTGGTCGGCCGCGCCGGCTCCGTCACGCGCCGGCGGCTGAACCGCCACGGGCACGTCCGGTGCGCTGGCCGCCGGGTCGGGTGCCGTCCGCTCGAGCGCGCCCAGCTGCTCGTAGTAGCGCCACCGCTCGTCCACGTCGGCCTGCGTGAGCGCCATCAGGCGGTCGGCCAGCTCCGGGTCGCGCCGGGCGAGGCCGGCGAAGCGGCCCTCGGCCATGGCGAACTCGCGCACCGGGATCGAGGGCGGCTTCGAGTCGAGCTGGAAGGGGTGCTCGTGCTCGCCGCTGCCGGGGTGGTACCGGAACAGCGGCCAGTAGCCGCTGCGCACGGCGTCCTTCTGGTGCGACATCGACGTGGACATGTCGATGCCGTGGGCGATGCAGGTGGAGTAGGCGATCACCAGCGACGGCCCCGGCCACGCCTCCGCCTCCAGCAGCGCCTTCGTCGTCTGCACGTCGTTCGAGCCGATCGCCACCTGGGCCACGTACACGTTGCCGTAGGAGGCGGCGATCATGCCCAGGTCCTTCTTCGCCGTCGGCTTGCCCGACGAGGCGAACCTGGCCACCGCACCGCGCGGTGTGGCCTTCGAGGCCTGGCCGCCCGTGTTCGAGTAGACCTCCGTGTCGAGCACGAGCACGTTCACGTTCCGGCCGGAGGCGAGCACGTGATCGAGACCGGCGCTGCCGATGTCGTAGGCCCAGCCGTCGCCGCCGACGATCCACACCGAGCGGTGCACGAGCGCGTTCGTCAGCGAACACAGCCGGCGCAGGTCGGCACGCACGTCGGGCCCGGTGCCGGGGTCGTCGACGGCCGCGGCCAGACGGTGCTCGAGCACCGCCACCCGTGCCCGCTGGGCGGCGATCGAGCCGTCGTCCCCGGCATCGGCGGTGAGCCCCGCCAGCGCCTCCGCGACGAGCTCGGCGCCGAGCAGGGCTCCGTGCCGCTCGAGGAGCAGCCGCGCCTCGGCCTGCTGGCGCTCGAGCGCGAGCCGCAGGCCGAGGCCGAACTCGGCGTTGTCCTCGAACAGCGAGTTGGCCCACGCCGGGCCGCGCCCGCGGGCGTCGACGGCCCACGGCGTCGTCGGCAGGTTCCCGCCGAAGATCGACGAGCACCCCGTGGCGTTCGCGACGAGCAGGTGGTCGCCGAACAGCTGCGACAGCAGCTTCAGGTACGGAGCCTCGCCGCACCCCGCGCAGGCACCGGAGAACTCGAACAGCGGCTGCAGCACCTGCGAGCCCTTCACGGTGTCGTGGGGGAGCAGGGTGCGGTCGAGCTCGGGGATGGTGAGGAACGCCTCCCACCGGGGGCGCTCCACCGCCACCCGCACCGCGGCCGGCGCCATCGCCAGCGCCCTCACGGACGGATCGCCCTTCGCGTGGCCCGGGCACACGTCCACGCAGACCGCGCAGCCGGTGCAGTCGTCGGGCGCCACCTGGATGCTGAGCTGGTGGCCGGCCAGGTCCTTCGAGCGGAACGGCTTGCGGGGGAGGCACGCCGCCCCGCCGGCGAGCGCAGCGGGCTCGAACACCTTCATCCGGATCGCCGCGTGCGCGCAGACCATCGCGCACTTGCCGCAGTCCACGCACAGCGCCGGGTCCCACACGGGCAGCTCGAGCGCGATGCCGCGGCGCTCCACGTGCGACGTGCCCGTGGGGAAGGTCCCGTCCACGGGGAGCGCGCTCACGGGGAGCAGGTCGCCCTCGCCGGCCAGCAGCCGCGCCGTCACGCGCTGCACGAAGTCGCCCTCGGTGGCGGTGTCGGGCACGCGCCGGTGGGCCACGGCGGTCACCGCGGCGGGCACGGCCACCTCGCGCAGGCCCAGCAGGGCCGCGTCGACCACCGCCTCGTTCGCGGCCACCACCGCGTCGCCGCGGTCGGCGAACTCCTTGCGCACGGCGGCGCGCAGCGCCGAGCGCATCGCCTCCTCCGGCACCAGCTGGGCGAGGGAGAGCACGCACGGCAGCATCACCGAGCCGGTGAACCCCGCCAGGCCGGCGCTGCGGGCGATGCCGGTGGCGTCGACGACGAACAGCCGCACCTGCCGCTCGATGATCCCCTGCTGCAGCTCGGCTGGCAGCTCGTCCCACACCTGCTCGGGCCCGAACGGGCTGTTCAGCACCAGCCTCGCCCCGGGTGCGGCACGGGCGAGCAGGTCGACGGTGTGCACGAAGTGGAACTGCGAGCTGGCCACCACGGCGGCGCGCTCGACGAGGTAGGTCGACTCGATCGGCCGCGGCCCGAAGCGCAGGTGCGACACCGTCATCGAGCCGCTCTTCTTGGAGTCGTACACCGAGTAGCCCTGGGCGTGCAGGTCGGCCTCCTCGCCCACCACCTTCACGCCGGTCTTGGCCGCGCCGACCGTGCCGTCGCTGCCGAGGCCGACCATCACCACCCCGACGGTGCCGTCGTCCACGCGGAAGCCGGGGTGGGGGGTGAGGCTGAGGCGGGTGACGTCGTCGACGATGCCGACCGTCAGGTGCCGCCGCCCGCGCCCCGCTGCCCGCTCGGGCGCGCCGTCGTCCAGCTCGGCCAGCACCGCGGCGGCCATCGCCGGCGTGAACTCCTTCGAGGCCAGCCCGTAGCGCACGCCCACCACGTCGGCGGCGCGACCCCGCTCGGCCAGAGCGGTGACGACGTCGACGTACAGCGGCTCGCCCACGCCTCCCGGCTCCTTCGTCCGGTCGAGCACGGCCACGGCTCGCACGGACGGCGGCAGCGCGTCGACGAGCGCGTCGGTGGGGAAGGGCCGGAACAGCCGCACCGTCAGCAGCCCCACGCGCTCGCCGGCGGCCACCAGCGCGTCGACCGCCTGCCCGGCAGCGCCGGCCCCCGAACCCATCATCACGATCACCCGCTCGGCGTCGGGCGCCCCGCGGTAGTCCACGAGGTGGTGGTGCCTGCCGGTCCGTGCGGCCAGCTCGTCCATCACGCCCTGCACCAGCAGCGGCACCGCCTCGTGGAACGGGTTGGCGGCTTCGCGCGCCTGGAAGAACACGTCGGGGTTCTGGGCCGACCCGCGCAGCACCGGCCGGTCGGGGTCGAGCCCCCGAGCGCGGTGCGCGAGGAGGGCGTCGTCGTCCATCAGCGCGCGGAGGTCCTCGTCGTCGAGCAGCTCGATCGTCGCCACCTCGTGGGAGGTGCGGAACCCGTCGAAGAAGTGCAGCACGGGGAGCCGGCAGCGCAGCGTGGCGGCGTGGGCCACGAGCGCGAGGTCGTGCGCCTCCTGCACCGACGACGAGGCCAGCATCACCCAGCCCGTCGGCCGGGCGGCCATCACGTCGCTGTGGTCGCCGAAGATCGACAGCGCGTGCGTGGAGACGGCCCTCGCGGCCACGTGGATCACGGCGGGGCTGAGCTCGCCGGCGATCTTGTACATGTTCGGGATCATCAGCAGGAGGCCCTGCGAGGCCGTGAACGTGGTGGCCAGCGCGCCCCGCTGGGTGGCGCCGTGCAGGGCGCCGGCGGCGCCGGCTTCGCTCTCCATCTCCACCACCTCGGGCACCACGCCCCACAGGTTCGTGCGACCCTCCGCGCTCCAGGCGTCGGCGTGCTCGCCCATCGCCGAGGCGGGGGTGATCGGGTAGATGGCCACCACCTCGCTCAGCCGGTGCGCCACGCGCGCCACGGCCTCGTTGCCGTCGAGGCAGGCCGTGCCGGCTCGGTGCGTCGGGAGCGGGGTCGGAGGCGGGGTCATGGTCCACAGCGTCACGGGCCGCGGCGGCCCGTGGCAGGGCCCAACGTCCCGCCGTGCGTGGCCGGGAGGCCCTGGTCGCCTGCCGGGCCCGGTGCCACGCTGGCACGGAGGGCCGAGCCCTCACCTGCCGCCGAACGAGGAGGAGCGAACGCCATGGTCGCCGTACCGCATCCCGAGGAGCTGCGCGCGCAGGTGGCCGCCGTGGTGACCGACCCGCGGCTCACCTACGACCAGCGGGTGCGCCGCCTCGCCACGCTGGCCACCACCGTGTTGCCCTACCCGCCGGTGTCCGACGAGTGCTACGAGGCACTCGAGAAGGGCGAGATCTGCGACCTCGCCGAGGGCCACGCGCCGTTCACGCCCCGCTACGTGCTCCCCGACTACGCGGCGATGATGCGGCGCGGCGTCGCCCACCTCGAGCTGGCCCCGCCCACCGACCTCGACGAGGCGCTCGCCTTCCTCCAGGTGGTGTACGCCCACGTCCCGTCGGTGACCACCTATCCCGTCTACCTCGGCGACCTCGACGCGCTGCTCGCGCCGTTCGTCGACGACGCGCTGAGCGACGACGAGCTCGACGCCAAGCTGCGCCGCTTCTGGATCGCGCTCGACCGGGTGCTGCCCGACGCCTTCGTGCACCTCGACCTCGGCCCGGTGCCGAACCGGGTGACGTGGTCGGCCCTGCGTGTGGATCGCCAGCTGCGCCAGGTGGTGCCCAACCTCACCTTGAAGGTCGACCCGGTGCTCACCCCCGACGCGCTGGTGGAGGAGGCGGTGCGCACGGTGTTCGTCACGGGAAAGCCGCACTTCGTCGACCACCCGATGATGGTGGGCGACCACGGCGAGCGCTACGGCGTGGTCAGCTGCTACAACGCGCTCCTCGTCGGGGGAGGGGCACACACCCTGGTGCGGCTGAACCTGAAGGAGATCGCCACCCGCCACCCGGGCGGCGTCGACGCCTTCCTCGTCCTCACCCTGCCGCACTTCGTGGAGCTGACCGCCGAGCTGGCCGAGGCCCGGGTGCGCTGGCTCGTGGAGCAGCAGCGGTTCTTCGACACGCACTGGCTGGCCACGGAGGGCTTCGTCGAGCGCGAGCGGTTCACGGCGATGTTCGGCGTGTTCGGCCTGGCCGAGTGCGTGAACGAGCTGATGGCCCACGAGGGCCACCCGGAGGCGCGCTATGGCCACGACGCCGACGCCGACGCGCTCGGGCTGCGCGTGGTGCAACGGCTGGCCGAGCTGGTGGCGGAGCGGCCCATGCCGTACTGCGCCGGCGGGCGGTGCTCGCTCCACGCCCAGGCCGGGATCGACTCCGACCACGGCGTCACCGCCGGCACGCGCATCCCGGTGGGCGAGGAGCCCGCCCTCCTGGCGCACGTGCGCACGTGCGCCCCGCTGCACCGGTGGTTCCCCGCCGGTGTGAGCGACATCGTCCACGTCGACGAGACCGCCGTGCGCAACCCGGCCGCCGTGGTGGACGTGATCCGCGGGGCCTTCCGCGCCGGCATGCGCGACTTCACGTTCAACCTCGACTCCAACGAGTTCGTGCGCATCACCGGCTACCTCGTGCGCAAGAGCGACCTCGCCGCTGCCCGCGACAGGGGCACCCGCCACGGCAGCGACCTCCTCGGCGCCGGCTCGGAGGCGTCCTTCCACCTCACCCAGCGGGCCGTGAAGCGGATCACCGTCGACGGACGCCAGGACCATGAGCTCGACCCAGGGCCTGCTGGCTGACACCGTCGAGCTCTCCTACGTGGACGGGCCCGGCGCCCGCTTCGTGGTGTTCCTGCAGGGCTGCAACTTCGACTGCCTGGCCTGCCACAACCCGCAGACCATCGACGTCCGCGGCGGGCCGACCTGCGAGCGGACGGACGTGGGCAAAGTGGTGGAGCGGATCCGCCGCGCGGCGCCGTTCCTCCGCGGAGTGACGGTGTCGGGCGGCGAGGCCACGCTGCAGTGGCGCTTCGTGCGCGACCTCTTCGCCGCGCTCGCCGCCGACCCCGAGCTGGCCCGCCTCACGAGGTTCGTCGACTCCAACGGCGCCGTGCCGCCGGCGGTGTGGGACGAGTTGGAGCCGGTGATGGACGCGGCGATGATCGACCTGAAGTGCCTCGACCCGGCGATCCACCGGATGCTCACCGGCCAGCCCAACGACCGGGTGCTGGCCACGATCCGCCGTCTCGCCGCCCACGGCAAGCTGCACGAGGTACGCCTCCTCGTGATCGGGGGCGTCAACGACCGTGCCGACCTGCTGCGGCGCACGGCCGCCGAGCTGGCAGCGATCGACCCGCGGATGCGGGTGAAGGTCATCGCGTTCTCCCACCACGGCGTGCGCCCGTCCCCGGTCGCGCTGCGCGAGCCCACGCGGGCGGAGGTGGAGGCCGCTGGCGAGATCCTGCGCGGTGAGGCAGGGTTGCAGGTGGAGATCGTGGCGCCCTGACGCCAGGTCGGAGGAGGGTGGTCGTGACGGGACGGTTCGGACGGCTGGTGGTGGGCCTCGACGGCTCGCCCGACGCGATGGCCGCGGCCGAGGTGGCCGCGGCGCTGGCGGCCGAGCTGGGCGCCGAGGTGGTGGGCGTGCACGCGCTCGGCCTGCTGGAGACGTGGCAGGCCGGACCGGATCCCGAGGACGAGCACGCGCACGACGGTGCCGCCGCCGGAGGCCGCACGCGCGTCGGTGCGGCCCGCGAGCGCAGCCGGCGCCTGGCCGAGGAGGAGTGGGGGCGGCCCCTCGCCACCGCCGGCGTGGCCCACCGCGTGGAGGTGCGCGACGGCAACCCTGTCCATGTGCTGCTGCGGGCCGCGGCGGACTAGGGCGCGGCGATGATCGTCGTCGGCAGCACCGGTGCCGGCGGGCCCGGCGAGCAGCTGATGGGCAGCACCAGCCGGCAGATCACCGAGCGGGCATCGATCCCGGTGCTCGTCGTCCCCGGCCCGCACCCCGGCCGCCACCCCGACGCCTGGCCAGGCTGACGCCCACGATCAGCAGCCCGACGAGCACCTGGAACCCGGTGACGATCCGGGTCGCATCGAGCGCCGGGCGCCACTCGACGGAGCCATCGCGCACCTCGTAGACGCCGACCGGCCGAGCCCGCAGGCCGAAGCCGCCGCCGGCGCCGCTGCCGGTGCCCTCGTCGTTGCCGCCCTCGCCGCCGCCACCGCCGAAGCCGCCCGTGACGTGGGCGACCGGGATGATGGTCGCGCCGTCCGCCACGTACGGCTCGCCGAACACACGGCTGACGCCGATGGCGTCACGTGCGGCGGCGATCTCGTCGAGGAAGCGGCGTGCCGCCGCTCCTGCGCTGGTCGTCTCTGTTCCGGTGCTCATCGCTCGATGACCTCCTCGGTGCGGCGGCGGATGCTGTACGGGGCCACGGGCCCGCGGCCCAGGCGCACGGCGAGCTGGACGCGGTCGGTGCCCGGGCCGACGAGCCGCGCCAGTTCGTCGTGCAGGGCGACCACCTCGATCGGCTGGTTGACGAACGCCGTGCGCACGTCGAGGCTGGCGGCCTCGAGGAGCATGCGCTCGACGGCGCGCCCGACCTCCACCCACGTGGCTGGTGTGTCGTCGCTGGCGAGCAGGACGGCGACGGCCGCCGAGGTGGCGATCGCATGGCGATCCGTGGCCTCCTGAACCCTGGACGTGATCACGAACGGGGCCAGAGCCCGGCCGAGCCATGTGGGCAGTGCCGGCTGTCGGCTGCACCGGCCGGCGAGGCCGTCGCGCCGTCGCAGCTCGGCGGGGGCGTTGAAGCGCACCCAACGGAGGAGCTCGCTGCGGAACCGCCGATCGCGCAGCTGGGCCCGGTCGCCCCGGGCGACGAGCTCGCCGAACGACTCCAGCGCGGTGCGGCCGGTGAGCAGCACCGCGCGCACGTTCGGGGCACGGACCGCCTCCTCGAGCCGAGCGAGGTGCTCCGGCGGGAGAGTCGTCCCATCGAAGGGCAGCCGCGTGCACTGGCGGGTGGGCAACGCGGGAAGCCACGGGGACGGCACCACGTCGGGGTCGGGAGCCAGGTCGACGACCACGGCGTCGTCGACGGCGTCGTAGCGCACCTTCGCACCGAGCCCCTGGCCGCTGGCGGCGACGACGAGGTTCTCCGCGGCGCAGCCGAGGCTGCGGTACAGGTGGGCATCGTCCGGATCGACCACCGGGCACCGCCGATGGCGGTCCGGGCGGATGACGACCGCCGTCGGCGTCACCTCGAACCGCCACGGTTGGGTGTTGTGGCTCGACGCGGCCAGGCAGACTGCGCGGACCAGCTCGCCGTCGTCGCGCTGGCCGCGCCCGATCGGCCGGCGCAGCTCCGCGACGACCCGCTCCACCTCGTCCGTCTTCGACATGGCGACGCTCCCTTCGGGCACCCTCGGTGGTCGAGCTCACTGTGCGCCGTGCCCGCTGCGGTCTGCACGAGTCGAAGGTCCCCAGGCCGCGTGGCCTGTGCCACGGCTAGCGTCGGGGGATGCTGGCGGTGCTCGCGGCGGTGCCGATCGTCGTCGTGCTGGTGGCGATGGTGGGGCTGGGGCGGCCGGCCGCGCAGGCGGGGCTGGGTGGCGCGGCGGTGGCGCTCGTGCTCGGCTTCGTGGCGTTCGACCTCGGAAGCGGCATCCCCGGCGGAGCAGCCGGCGCGCTGGTGGGCATCGCCGCGGAGTCGGCGTTCGTCACCCTCACCGTGGTGGCCATCGTCGCCCCCGCGCTCGCCGTGCACCACCTCCAGCAGCGCACGGGTGCCACGGGGGCGCTCCGCGGCGCGCTGGCCAGGGCGTTCCCCGACCCGCGTGTGGGGGCGCTGCTCGTCGCCTGGTTCTTCGCGCTGTTCATGGAGGGAGCAGCCGGGTTCGGCACCCCCGTCGCGCTGGCAGCTCCGTTCCTGGTGGCTGCTGGCTTCACGCCGCTCACCGCGGTGACCGCGGCGTTGTTCGGGCACGCAGCGGGCGTGTCGTTCGGCGCCCTCGGCACACCGGTCGTGGCCCAGGCGGCGGCCAGCGGGTTCGGCGCCGCAGAGCTGGCCGCGGCGACGGCGCCGTACCACGCCACCCTCGGCTGGGCGCTGGCCGCCGCCGTCGTGGTGATGATCGGACGGGCGCTGCCCGACCTGGCCGCACCGTGGGGATGGGGTGCGGTGGCGGCGGTCGCCTTCTTCGTCCCGTACTGGGCGCTCGCCCGCTTCGTCGGCCCCGAGCTGCCCACGCTCGGTGGAGCGCTCGTGGGCGCCGCCCTCTTCACCGCGGCGGTGCGTGCCGCGCGTCCTCGGCCCACCGGAGCAGCACCGCTGCCCGGGCGAGACGCGCCCAGCTCGAGCAGCGGTCTGCTCCGAGCCACCGCGCCGTACCTCGCGCTCGTGGTGGTGGTGCTCGCCACCCGGATGGTGCCGCCGGTGGAGGAGGCGCTCGGCACCGTGGTGGTGGAGTGGCGCCTGCTCGAGCAGTTCACCGGCAGCGTCCGCCCGCTGCTGCACCCGGGCCTGCTGTTGCCCCTGGCGTTCGCCGCCGGCGCACTCGTGCAACGCGCCTCGTGGTCCGACGTGCGCGCCGTCGCCGCCACCACCAACCGGCAGCTGGTGCCGGTGGTGGTCGCCCTCGTCGCCATGGTGGCGATCGCCCGCACGATGTCGCACGCCGGGATGACGCTCGAGCTGGCGGGTGCGGCCGCAGGAGCCGGCGCGGCCTGGCCGCTGCTGTCGCCGGTGGTCGGAGCGCTCGGCACGTTCGTCACCGGCTCGGCGACGGCGTCCAACATCCTGTTCACCGAGCTCCAGGAGGCGACCGCTGCGGCGGTGGGCCGGCCCGCGCTGCCGCTGCTCGGCGCGCAGAGCTTCGGTGCCGCCGCCGGCAACATCATCTGTCCCCACAACGTCGTCGCCGCCGCAGCCACCGTGGGGATGTCGGGAGGCGAGGGCGCCGTGCTCCGCAGGACGCTGCCGGTGACAGGGGCCTACGTGCTCGCCGGCGGGCTGCTCGCCTGGTGGTGGCGGGCGGCGAGCGGGTAGACCGTCGTCCATGGCCAGCAGCTCTCGCACCCGGCGCGCCCGTGGCTGACGCGGTCCTGCAGACCGCGGCGGTCCGGGTGGTGACGCTCACGCTCAACCCGGCCCTCGACCTGTCCACCACGGTGGAGCGGGTGGAGCCGTGGCGCAAGCTGCGCACCGGGCCGCAGCGGATCGACCCCGGCGGTGGCGGCGTCAACGTCGCCCGCGCCGTGCACCAGCTGGGCGGTGTGGCCACCGCCGTCGTGGCCCTCGGCGGCCACGTGGGCAGCCTGCTCGAGGACGAGCTGCGGCCGACGGGCATCGGCATCCGTCGGGTGGACGTGGCCGCGCCCACCCGTCAGAACTTCGCGGTGGCGGAGACGTCGACGGGCCAGCAGTACCGCTTCGTGCAGACCGGCGGGGAGATGTCGTCGGCCGAGTGGCAGGCGTGCCTCGACGCGACCGTGCGGGAAGCCGAGGGAGCCCACTGCGTGGTCGCCAGCAGCAGCCTCCCGGCGGGCGTGCCCGACGACGTGTTCGCACGGCTGGCCGACGGGTTGCAGCCCCTGGGTGTGCCGCTGGTGGTGGACACCTCGGGGCCCGTGCTGCGCCGCACGATCGATGCGCCGGTGCGGTTCGTGAAGCCGAGCGTGAACGAGCTGCGGACCATCGTCGGCCGCGACCTGCTGGGCATGGACCAGTACGAGGCGGCCGCACGCGAGCTGCTCGCCGCCGGTGGGTGCGGGATGATCGTGGTCTCCCTCGGCGCGGACGGCGCGCTGTTCGTGCCGCGCGGCGACCGCGCCCTCGTGGTGAAGGCCCCGGACGTCAAGCCCGTCAGCTCCATCGGCGCCGGCGACTCGATGGTCGCCGCGCTCTCGCTCGCGCTGGCCGCCGGGGAGCCCCTCGAGCGCGCCGCCCGTCTCGGGGTGGCCGCGGGCACGGCCGCCGTCCTCGCCCACGGCGCGCAGCTGTGCCGCCGCGAGGACGTCGAGCGTCTCTACCCGCTCACGTCCGTCGCCCGCTACGGCCTCGACCCCGCCTGACCGGGCTCCGATCCGGCTCAGCCGGCGTCGCCGTCCGGATCGGCCTCGTCGGCCCAGGCGGCATAGGCACCGAGCAGGTCGCGGGCGGAGACCACGCCCACCAGCGCGCCCTCCGTGTCGATCACGAGCAGGTGGCGCACGTAGCGGTGCATCATCTTCACGGCGGCCTCGGCCACCGTGGCCTCGGGCCCGCAGCAAACGAGGTTGCCGTGGCCGATCTCGCCGGCGGTGGTGGTGGCCGGATCCTGGCGGGTGGCGAGGGCGTGCACGAGGTCGCGCTCGGAGATCACGGCGCGGACCTCGGGGGCCGTGCCGACGAGCAGCATCCCCACCTCGGCGGCGGAGAGCTCGTCGGCCACCTCGAGCAGCGTGGCTTCGGCGTCGACCCAGGCGACGCTGTCCCGCACGAGGGCCGACACCGGGAGGTCGTCGCCGGGCCGGAGCCCGCCGGGGGCTGGTGCGGTCATCAGTTCCATGCGGCCACGGTACGGAGGTGCCGGCGCCGGCGCGAGGGGCCAAGGGTGCCCGTGCCGGGGCCGAAGGTCCTCGCTCGAAGGGATGACCGGTGTGCCAGGCTGTCGAGGTGCAGGACGTCTCCGTCGCCTCCCGCGACCCGGCGCGCCTCGCCGCCATCGTCGGCGACGGACGCATCGAGTGCCTCACCACCGCCGCCGGCCTCCTCGACCAGCTGCGCGGCCGCGTTGTGCTCAACGTCAGCTCCACGGCGGCCGGGGGCGGCGTGGCCGAGATGCTGCACGTGCTGCTCGGCTACGTCCGCGGCGTCGGCATCGACACGCGCTGGGCGGTCATCGCCGGCAACCCGGACTTCTTCGTCGTCACGAAGCGGATCCACAACCACCTCTACGGCGGCGCCGGCGACGGCGGCCCGCTCGGCGACGGCGAGCACCGGGTGTACCAGCAGGCGCTCGCACCGGAGGCGGTCGATCTCGCCGCTCGCGCCCGGGCCGGCGACGTCGTGGTCCTCCACGACCCGCAGGTCGCCGGGCTCGCCGAGCAGGCCAAGCGCCTGGGATGCCGCGTCGTGTGGCGGTGCCACGTGGGCATCGACGAGCAGAACGCGCACAGCCTGCTGGCGTGGGACTTCCTGCGCCGCTACCTCGAGGAGCACGTCGACCACTACGTCTTCTCCCACGACCGCTTCCCACCGCCGTGGGTGCCTCGCGACCGCGTGTCGATCATCTGGCCGTCGATCGACCCGTTCGCCCCGAAGAACCAGGACCTCACCCCGGCCACGGTGGAGGCGATCCTCACCCACGTCGGCCTCATCGACGGCAGCCGTGGGCCCACCACGTTCACGCGCGGCGACGGCACTGCCGCCGGCGTGCAGCGGATGGCCGACATCATCCGCACGGGCCCTCCGCCGCCGGCGGACACCCCCCTGGTGGTGCAGGTGTCGCGCTGGACCCGATGAAGGACATGCCCGGCGTGATGGCGGCCTTCGCCGACCACGTCGCAGGCCACGGCGACGCCCACCTGGTGCTGGCAGGGCCCGTCGTCACGGCGGTGGCCGACGACCCGGAGGGCGCGATGGTGCTGGAGCACTGCTGGCGGGCGTGGCGGCAGCTTCCCCACGACGTGCGCGCCCGGACGCAGCTCGTGTGCCTGCCGATGGACGACCTGGAGGAGAACGCGGCGATGGTCAACGCCCTCCAGCGGCACGCCGCCGTCGTGGTGCAGAAGAGCCTGGCGGAGGGCTTCGGGCTCACGGCCGCCGAAGCCATGCTGAAGGGCACACCCGTGGTGGCCAGCGCCGTCGGCGGCCTCGCCCACCAGGTGATCGACGGCGAGACGGGCCGCTTGCTCGACCATCCCGCCGACCTCGCCGCCTTCGGCGCCATCCTGCGCGAGCTGCTCGACGACGGGGCGCTGCGTGACCGCCTCGGGGCGGGCGCCCGCCGGAGAGCCGTCGAGCACCACCTCGGCGACGTCCACCTCATGGCCTGGCTCGAGGTGGTCCGCCGGCTGAGCTGAGGGTCGCGGGCCGAGGTGCCCGTGACGGCCGAAGGTGTTCAGTCCGGAGTGAACGCCTCGCCGGCGGGATGAACGCCTCCGGGGCATGACCGAGACCAGCACCACCATCCCCGCCACCGACAGCGCCGCCGGCGCCACGCCCGCCGCCGGGTCGCCCACCCGCATCGACGAGATCGCCGACGGCATCTTCCGCATCTCCACCCTGGTCCCGGAGGTGGGGCCCGACGGCTTCACCTTCAACCAGTTCCTCGTCGTCGCCGACGAGCCGCTGCTGTTCCACACCGGGCCGCGGGGCATGTTCCCCCTCGTGGCCGAGGCCGTCGCCAGCGTGATCCCGGTGGAGTCGCTGCGGTGGATCTCCTTCGGCCACGTGGAGTCCGACGAGTGCGGTGCCATGAACATGTGGCTCGCCGCCGCCCCGCGCAGCCAGGTCGTCTACGGCGCCCTCGGCTGCGACATCTCGCTCAACGACATGTGCGACCGCCCGCCGCGGGCGCTGCAGGAGGGCGAGGTCCTCGACCTCGGCGGCAAGAGGGTGCGGCAGATCTCCACCCCGCACGTGCCCCACGGGTGGGAGGCGCAGGTGCTCTTCGAGGAGGTGACCGGCACGCTGCTGTGTGGTGACATCTTCAGCCAGGTCGGCCGGTGCGACCCCGTGACCACCCACGACCTGGTGGACGTGGCGGTGGCCACGGAGGCCATGTTCCACCAGACCAGCCTGGCCCCCCACACGCCCGCCGTCCTCCGCTCGCTGGGCGACCTCCGCCCGACCACGCTGGCGGTGATGCACGGTGCGTCCTACCGCGGCGACGGCCACGCTGCGCTCTACGCCCTCGCCGACCGCTACGAGGCGATGCTCACCGCGCCGACGCCGTCCCTCGCCGGCTGACCCCGCGCCCGCCGAACCGCCCGAGATCGGGTAGCGGCGCACG
>VFQR01001547.1_pt1 | contig 17261 bp, 21 predicted proteins | sample 3512321 | NCBI WGS metagenome assembly VFQR01 (sample SAMN10412374, study PRJNA504923) | tailings metagenome | isolation source: Relicate 3 Philex TSF1 revegetated site | place: Philippines: Tuba, Benguet | collected 2017-08-29
GGCCCTCGAAGGCCTGCGGGCTGGTCACCTCGTGGACGAGGTGGCGGTCGATGTAGAGAAGGCAGGTGCCATCGTCCTGCGTCTCGACCACGTGGTCGTCCCAGATCTTGTCGTACAGCGTGCGCGGCGCGGCCATGGCGGACCTCCCGTTCGAAAAGGTGGCGGGTCTCTTAGCCTTGAATGGTTCTGATTAGAAGAGGCATCGAGACGGATGCAGGGCTGAGAACCGGCGCCGCATGGGCGGCGCCGGCAGGGGCGTGGATCACACCCCGAAGCACCAGGCGAGAACACCCTTCTGCGCGTGCAGCCGGTTCTCGGCCTCGTCGAAGACCACGGACTGCGGACCGTCCATGACCTCATCGGTGACCTCCTCGCCGCGATGGGCGGGCAGGCAGTGCATGAAGATGGCGTCGGAATTCGCCGCGCTCATCAGCTGCTTGTTCACCTGGTAGGCCTTCAGGAGGTTGTGGCGCCGGCCGGCATCCTCGTCGCCCATCGACACCCAGCAATCGGTGACGATGCAGTCGGCGCGGTCCACCGCCTGATAGGGGTCGGATGTCCATGACACCTCGGCGCCCTCGCGCTGGGCGAGCGCGATGACCTCGCGTCGCGGCGCCAGTTCCTCGGGCGTCGCGATGTTGAGCTTGAAACCGAAGCGCGGCGCCGCCTGGATCCAGGACGAGAGCACGTTGTTGGCATCGCCCGTCCAGGCAATGGTCTTGCCGCGGATCGGGCCCTTCTTCTCCTCGAAGGTCATGATATCGGCCATGATCTGACACGGATGCGACAGCTTGGTGAGGCCGTTGATGACCGGCACCGTCGCCGCATCGGCGAGCTCGCGCACCGCGTTGTGGTCGAGCATGCGGATCATGATGGCGTCGACGTAGCGCGACAGCACCTTGGCGGTGTCGGAGATCGTCTCGCCACGGCCGAGCTGCATCTCGGTGCCGGTGAGCATGATCGTCTCGCCGCCGAGTTCCCGCATGCCGACGTCGAAGGAAACGCGCGTGCGGGTGGAGGGGCGCTCGAAGATCATCGCGAGCACCTTGCCGGCCAGCGGCTTCTCCGCTTCGGGCGTGCGGCGGACGCGCTTCAGCGCGCCTGCCTTGTCGAGAATGGCTTTCAGCTCGGCCCCGCCGAAATCGGCGAGGTCGACGAAATGACGGGGCGACTGGGTCACTCGGCCGCTCCCTTGACCATCTGCGCCTCGAGGCTCCGCGCCGCCTTGTCGAGCATGCCGACGGCGATGTCGATCTCCTCGTCGGAGACGATCAGCGGCGGGATGAGGCGGATGACGTTGTCGCCGGCCGGCACCACGAGGAGACCCTCGCGGCGAGCCTCGGCGGTGACCTCGCCATTGGGAACGACGCACTTGAGGCCGGTGAGCAGGCCTGCGCCGCGCACCGTCTCGAACACCCTGGGGTGCTGGTCGGCAAGGCCGGCGAGCTTCTGCTTGAACAGCAGGGCCTTGCGCTGGACCTCCTCGAGGAAGCCCGGCGCCAGGATCACGTCGAGCACGGCATTGCCGACGGCGCCGGCGAGCGGGCCGCCGCCGAAGGTCGTGCCGTGGGTGCCGGGCGTGAAGACGGCGGCGCATTTCTCCACGGCGAGGATCGCGCCCATGGGGAAGCCGCCGCCGATGCCCTTGGCGATCGACATGATGTCCGGGGAAACACCCGACCACTCATAGGCGAAGAGCTTGCCGGTGCGGCCGACGCCCGTCTGGACCTCGTCGAAGATCAGCAGCAGGTCGTGCTTGTCGCAGAGCTCGCGCAGATAGCGCAGCTCTTCGGTGGGCACCTCGCGCAGGCCGCCCTCGCCCTGGATCGGCTCGATCATCAGCGCGGCGGTATCCGGGCCGATCATCGCCTCCAGCGCCTTGCGGTCGCCGAAGGGCACCTGGTCGAAGCCCTCGACCTTCGGGCCGAAGCCCTCGAGGTACTTGGCCTGGCCGCCGGCGGCGATGGTCGCCAGCGTGCGGCCGTGGAAGGCGCCCTCGAAGGTGATGACGCGGAAGCGGTTCGGCTGGCCGCGCACGGCGAAGTACTTGCGCGCCATCTTGATGGCGCCCTCGTTGGCTTCCGCACCCGAATTGCAGAACAGCACGCTATCCGCGAAGGTCGCCTCGATCAGCCGCTTCGCCAGCCGCTCGGTCTCCGGCACGTTGTGCAGGTTGGAGACATGCCAGACCTTCTTCGCCTGCTCGGTCAGAGCCTCGACGAGATGGGGATGGGAATGGCCGAGGGAGTTCACCGCGATGCCGGCGCCGAAGTCGAGGACTCGTCGCCCGTCCGCCGTCACCAGCCAGCAGCCCTCGCCCCGCTCGAAGGCGAGTTCGGTCCGTGCGTAGTTCGGCATCAGCGGCGTGATCACTTCGACCTCCCGTCGAAACTCCTGACAAGTCAGAAAAAAAGCGGCCGCCCCGAAGGGCGGCGCGGCAAATTCTATGCGATCGGGGGGGCGGAAAGTCAAGGATGGGGGGATTTTGCCTACGCTGCGGCGCAATATCGCCGGCTAGGAACCCGAAGAGCCCCCGACCACCTCGCCATCCTCCTTGGTGAAGGTCGCCGGTGCGTTGTCGAGAAGGTCCAGCACCGCTTCCGAGGGCCGGCACAGTCGCGTGCCTCTGGGCGTCTCGACGATCGGCCGGTTGACGAGGACCGGATGCGCCATCATCGCATCGATCAGGGCGTCGTCGGTCAGCGCCGGATCACCAAGGCCGAGCTCGGCATAGGGCGTGCCCTTCTCGCGCAGCAGCTGGCGCGGCGTGATCCCCATCGCGGCGATGAGGGCCGTGAGCCGCTCCCGGCTCGGCGGGGTCTTCAGATACTCGACCACGGTCGGCTCGACGCCGCTCGCGCGGATCATGGCGAGGGTGTTGCGCGAGGTGCCGCAGGCGGGGTTGTGGAAGATCGTGACGGTCATGGCCTTGCGTTCTCGGGAGTCGATATCGTGCCGGCGGGCCGGATCAGCCAGCCCATGAGGATCATCGCCAAGAGCGCACCGGCGAGCTCGGCGCCAATGAAGCCCGGCAGGTCCACCGGACGGATGCCGGAGAAGGTGTTCGTCAGCGACCGCGCGATGGCGACCGCCGGATTGGCGAAGGACGTGGATGCGGTGAACCAGTAGGCGGCGGTGATGTAGAGCCCGACGAGCCAGGGAACGGCACCCGCGGCGAAACGCAGTCCGCCGAGGATGGTCGCCACCAGGCCGAAGGCCGCGACACCCTCCGCGAACCACTGGGCGGCTCCGGTGCGCACCTTGGCCGCGACCGCCAGCGGCGCAAGATCGAACATCAGGTGGGCGGCCACCGTGCCGGCGATGCCGCCCGCCACCTGCGCCGCGACATAGAGCAGGGCCTCTCGGCCCGCGAGATCGCCGCGCAGCGTGAAGACCATCGTCACGGCCGGATTGAAATGGGCGCCGGAGATCGGCCCGAGAATGGTGATCAGCACGACAAGGATGGCGCCCGTCGGCAGCGTATTGCCGAGGAGGGCGAGCGCCGTGTCGCGGGTCAGCGTTTCCGCCATGATGCCGGATCCGACGACGGTCGCGACCAGCAGCGCGGTGCCGAGGGCCTCGGCGACGAGGCGGCGGGGGAGATCGAAGCCAGCCATCAGCCCCTGGCCTTCGTGCTGCTCGCGCCTTCGCTCCGGCCGATGGCATCGAGCTTCGCCTGCAGGGTCAGGCGGTCGAGGCTCGCCACCGGCAGCGCCGTGAAGACCGAGATTCGGTTTTTCAGGTAGCGGAAGGCGGCGACGAAGGCCGCCTCGTTCTCGATGTCGGTGCCTTCCACGGCAGCCGGGTCCTCGATGCCCCAATGGGCGGTCATCGGCTGGCCAGGCCAGACCGGGCAGGCTTCGCCCGCCGCGCTGTCGCAGACGGTGAAGACGAAATCCATGGCCGGCACTCCTGAAGCGGCGAACTCCTGCCAGCTCTTCGAGCGAAACCCGTCTGTCGGATAGCCGGCGGCATGAAGTACGCGCAGGGCGAAAGGATTGACCACCCCCTTCGGCTGGCTGCCGGCGGAGAAGGCGCGGAACCGTCCGGCACCGTCCTTCGCCAGGATCGCCTCGGCGAGAATGGAGCGGGCGGTATTGCCCGTGCAGAGGAACAGCACGTTGAACACACGCGGCTGAGGATCAGGGTTGGTCATGGGCAGGACACCTTGGCGCGGGTGCGGGGAGACAGGTGATCGACGAGGGGACCGCAGACGTCCGGCCGACCGCCGCAGCAGTCCTCGACGAGATGAAGGGTCATGGCGCGGAAGCGGGCGAGATCGGCCCGGTAGATGATCGAGCGGCCGCGCCGCTGGGGGGTGACCAGACCGGCGCGGGCCAGCACCGCCAGATGCGCCGACATCGTGTTCTGCGGAACGGCGAGGATCCGGCCGACATCTCCCGCCGGAAGCCCGTCCGGTTCGCGCGTCACCAGCAGCCGGAAGGTCGCGAGCCGCGTCGGCTGGGCCAGAGCTGCGAGCGCGGCGATGGTTTCGATGTCATCCATATATCGAGAATTATCGATTCAATATGACGGCGACAAGACAGCGCCGCTCCCATCCGGTGGCGGCTGCCGCGGCACGTCACGAGGCTCGGGAAGTCCAGTGTCCGCGAGATCTTGCGCTGCCTGTCGTCGCTCCCGGAAAAGACCGCGGACGAGTGACTCAAAAACAACACCCCTCTTAAGGTCTTGGTAAGACTCAGGCATCGGACGGCGAGTTGAGCCGGAGGGCTGTGGACGGATTCGCCAAGGCCCCGAACCGCTTGGGGAAAACGAAGGTGAGATTCGCCGGACTCTTGCCGCCGATTCAATCAATAGCGTAGTGTCCGGCCGTCGGCATACGACATCTCGTGCGGCGGACCTTAGTGACAAGGGTATCGGCAGTGCAGCGACGCCTCTCGCGGGGCGGCGGTGGCTCGCGGATTCCGAAGGCCCGCAGCGCATCTCGGGAGGAGACAGGAACATGCAGCAGTTGCAGTGGACCGATGAACGGGTCGAGCTCCTGAAGAAGCTCTGGAACGACGGTCTCAGCGCCAGCCAGATCGCCGCCGAACTCGGCCAGGTCACCCGCAACGCCGTCATCGGCAAGGTCCACCGCCTCGGCCTGTCGGGTCGCGCCAAGGCGCCCTCCTCCAGCGCTCCGCGGGCCCGCAAGGCGCCGCGCTCGGCGCCCTCGGCGCCGCCGCGGCCCTCCATGCCGGCGTCGCGCTCCAACCTTGCCTTCAAGCCGCGCCCGGCCCCCGACCTGATGCCCGAGGTGGACGTCGCGCCGCTGCCCGAGGTCGACAATGTCGTGCCGATGGGCGAGCGCTGCACCATCATGGAGTTGAAGGAATATTCCTGCCGCTGGCCGATCGGCGAGCCCGGCAAGGACGACTTCCGTTACTGCGGCGCCCGCTCGGGCACTGGCATTCCCTATTGCGCCTATCACGCCCGCATCGCCTACCAGCCGGTTGCCGACCGTCGTCGCGATCGCAAGGCCGCTGGCGGACGCTGAATTCCCTCCTCAGGCGGCGGGCCTCGAGACAAACCAAGAAAAGCGATGCAAGCCAACGACCCTCTCCCGCAAGGGAGGGGGTTTTTCTTGTGCAGCGAACAGCCGGTGTCAGAACGGCATCATGCGCTCGAAGACGAGATAGCCGGTCAGAAGCCCCACGCCGAAGATGACGACGACCACCGCGGCCAGGACCTCCACGGCGCTCATGGCGAGGGTCATCGCCCCGGGCCGCGCTGCGGCAAGACGCACCGCCAGCCCCTTGGCTCCCGAGGCCAGCGTCGCAATGGCGGCGACCGTGATCGCGGTTCCGACCGCCATGGCGAAGGTGGCGATGACGCCAGCCTGCACGATGCCCTGGGACATGGCGAAGACCAGTACGAGCACGGCGCCGGTGCAGGGACGCAGGCCGACACTGAGAATGACCGCGAGCGCCTCCCGCCAGGAGTGAATCCTCGCCACCTGCTCGGCTGCGGGAAGATGGACGCAGTTGTCGTCGCAGCCGAGGCCGGCGACCGGCCTTGCACCACGCCAGGCCGCCAGACGGGCGATGAAGGCACGGACCTTCTGCCAGACGAGCCTCAGGCCGATGGCGATGATCAGGCCGTAGGCGGCAAGTTCGATCCAGTTGACGACCCGGCTCATCGTCCGCGCGGTGACGCCGAGGATGGCGGCAAGAAAGCCGACCAGCGCGATGGCCGTCAGCGCCTGCACCAGAGACGACAGGGCGGCGAGCATGACACCGCGGCGCACCGTCTCGCCGCTGGCGACGATGTAGGAGGAAATGACCGCCTTGCCGTGGCCGGGGCCTGCCGCATGGAACACCCCGTAGAAGAACGACACCCCCACCAGGGTTGCAAAAGCCCCGGAGTTGCCGGCGCGGATGCCGCGCACGGCTGACGACAGCTGCCGGTAGAAGGCCGCCTGCTGCTCGATGATCCAGCCGAAGACGCCGGTGGGCGGTGGCGACCTCGGGCCTCCGAAGGCCGAGGGCGGCGCCTGGGCGAGGACGGTGCCGGTGGCGACGACGAGCGCGGCGAGCACAAGCAGGGAGAGAACCGTCGCTCCGCGACGCCCTGGGATCACGGGCAGGTCACCGTGTAGCGCCCGGCGAACTGCTGGCCGAAGTTGGAATTGGAACCGAGAGCCTGGAAGAAGCTCTCGGAGAGCGACCCGACCGGAGCATTGCTGCCCCTCGGCGGGGTGTAGTCGAGCCGGCAGCCGGACGGCGCACCGACGAGCCTCATCGGCTCCCCATCGGCCGGGGTGAAGGCGACGAAATAGTCGGGATCGTAGACCTCGAAGGTGAGCGGCCTGCCCGCGGCCGCGAAGGGCGTCGCCAGCGGCACTGTGAAGTGCAGGCGGAGCTTGCCGCCCACCACCTCGGACCAGGCGTCACGCACCGCGCCGAACGAGACGTAGCGGCGCTCGTGACGCATGATCGTGAAGAACTTCTGCTGTCCCAGGTGCTCGACATTGACCCTGGTCAGCTCGGCCAGTTCCTCGCGGCTGAACTGCCCGTCGCCGTTCTTGTCGAGCCCCTGCGTCGCGAAGCTCGAGTACATCTCGTCGAAGGTCCAGATGTGGACGAAGCCCGATACCTGGCCGGACGCGTCATGGGTCAGCTGGGTCTCGGTCTCGACCTGAACGTGGGGATGCGCCTCCGCCGGACGCGGCGCGAGAGCCGCGAGGGCGACGAGACAGAAGGCGAGCAGACGGAGCGGCGTCACGGCGAAACCTGATGATCGACACGGCAGTCATTGGGCGGCGATCGCGGCCAAGATATGGCCGTCCGCATGGTTAACGAAGAGTGCATGGCGTCGCGGGTGGACGCCCCCTGCGCCAGGCCCGCTTGCCTATCCCATCCGCGGATGAAATGGTCCCGCTTCCCCCGCCGGACATCGCCTTTTTGAGGACATCATGCTCGCCAACCTGACCATCGACAGCCGCCGGCTCTGGGACATGCTGATGGAGACGGCCGAGATGGGCGGCACGCCCAAGGGCGGCATCCGCCGCCTGACGCTGTCGGACGAGGACCGTCGTGTCCGCGACTGGTTCCGCCGGGAGTGCGAGGCGCTTGGGTGCACCGTGCATGTCGACACGGCGGGCAACATGATCGCCGTGCGCCCGGGCAAGGACAACACGCGCAAGCCGATCGCCATGGGCAGCCACCTCGACACCCAGCCGACCGGCGGCAAGTTCGACGGCGTGCTCGGCGTGCTCGGCGGTCTCGAGGTGCTGAAGACCCTTCACCAGGCCGGCTACGAGACGAACGCCCCAATCGCTCTCGTCAACTGGACCAACGAGGAGGGCGCCCGCTTTTCGCCCTCCATGGTCGGATCGGCCGTCTATGCCGGCGCCTACACCCAGGCCGAGATGGACGCCATCAAGGACAAGGATGGCGTCACCCAGGGCGAGGCCCTCGCCACCATCGGCTACCGCGGCACCGAGAAGCCGGGGGCCTTGAGCTTCCAGGCCTACTTCGAGCTGCATATCGAGCAGGGGCCGATCCTCGAGGAGGAGTCCAAGACCATCGGCATCGTCACCGGCATCCAGGCGATCAAGTGGTTCAACTGCACGATCACCGGCCGCGAGAGCCATGCCGGAACGACGCCGATGAACTATCGCCGGGACTCCCTCGCCGCCTTCGCCGAGGCCGCCACCGAGATCCGCCAGATCGCCATCGACAATGGTGGCCTCGCCACTATCGGGATCGTCTCGGCATTTCCCGGCTCGCCCAACATCATCCCCGGAGAGATGCGCTTCACCCTCGACATGCGCCACCACCGGGACGACGCGCTGGCGGCCATGGTGACCAAGGCGAAGATCGCCATCGCCGAAGCCGCGACGCGGCACGACGCCTCCTACGAGGTCAGCCCGCTGCAGGATTCGCCCGCCCAGCCCTTCGACGCCACCTGCATCGCCATGGTGCGCCAGGCGACCGAGAAGCTCGGCCTGCCCGCCCGCGAGATCACCTCCGGCGCCGGGCATGACGCCATGTACACGGCGCGCGTCTGCCCGACGACCATGGTCTTCGTCCCCTGCGCCGGCGGCCTCAGCCACAACGAGGCGGAGAGCGCGACGCAGGACGATTGCGGCCATGGCGCGCAGGTGCTGCTGGAGGCGGTCCTCGCCTATGACGCGCGGGCGTGACGGCGGCCGCGCTTTTCATCACCGGGCGCGACTGCTAGACCGCCCGCATCGAGCGGCGGAGAGCTGAACCCATGTCCGACATGCGCGTGGTGATCGCCGGTGCGGCCGGCCACATGGGCCGGGTGCTGGTGCGTCTCGTCCAGGAGACGCCGGGGATGAAGGTCTCCGGCGCCATCGAGCCGCCGGGACACGTCGCCCTCGGCGAGGATGCCGGCCTTCTGGCCGGCGCCGGGCGCGCCCTCGTCCAGGTCACCTCGGACATGGACGCCGCCCTGTCGCAGGCCGACGCCGTCATCGACTTCACCATCCCGCGCGTCTCGGTGGAGATCGCCGGCCTCGCCGCCAAGCACCGCAAGGTGCACATCTGCGGCACCACCGGCTGCAGCGACGCCGAAAACGATGCGATCGCCTCATCGGCCCGCATCGCCACCATCGTCAAGTCGGGCAACTTCTCGCTTGGCGTGAACCTGCTCGCCGCGCTGGTGAAGCGTGCCGCCGAGGCGCTCGACGACGACTTCGACATCGAGGTGGTCGAGATGCACCACAACCGCAAGGTCGATGCCCCCTCGGGCACGGCGCTGATGTTCGGCGAGGCGGCGGCCAGGGGCCGCAAGATCGCCCTTGCCGATCACAAGGCCAGCGGGCGCGATGGTCTGACCGGTGCCCGCAAGCGCGGGGACATCGGCTTTGCCGCGCTGCGCGGCGGTACCGTCATCGGCGAGCATTCGGTGATCTTCGCCGGCCCCACCGAGCGCGTGGTGATGACCCACATCGCCGAGGATCGCGCCCTCTTCGCCCGCGGCGCGCTGAAGGCGGCGCTCTGGGCCCACGGCAAGCCCGCCGGGCTCTATTCCATGGCCGATGTTCTCGGCTTCTGACCTTCCAAGGACCTGACACATGACCGAACGGCTTCTCGTGCTCACCCGCCATGGCGAGAGCGAGTGGAACCTGAAGAACCTCTTCACCGGCTGGAAGGACCCCGGCCTGACGGAGAAGGGCATCGAGGAGGCGAAGACCGCCGGCCGCGGACTGAAGGCGCTCGGGCTGTCATTCGACGTCGCCTACACCTCGGCACTGACCCGCGCCCAGCACACGCTGAAGCTGATCCTCGGGGAGATCGGCCAGCCGGACCTGCCGACCATCCGGGACTGGCGGCTGAACGAGCGCGACTACGGCGACCTCTCCGGCCTCAACAAGGCCGAGACGGCGGCGAAGTACGGCGACGAGCAGGTCCACATCTGGCGGCGCTCCTATGACGTGCCGCCGCCTGGCGGCGAAAGCCTGAAGGACACGGTGGCCCGCGTGCTGCCCTATTACGTGTCCGAGATCCTGCCCCGCGTCATGCGCGGCGAGCGTGTCCTCGTCGCCGCCCACGGCAATTCGCTTCGCGCATTGGCCATGGTTCTCGATCGCCTCGACGAGAAGACCATTCCGACGCTGGAGCTGAAGACCGGCGTGCCGCTGGTCTACCGCCTGAACGCCGACACGACGGTGGCGAGCAAGCAGGTTCTGGAGGGCTAGGACGCCTTGCGGCCGGTATCGGCCGCTTCCGCACTTGCGCCCGTCGTCGCCGCCTGCGCGCGGCCGGTGGCGATCGCCATGCTGGCGGAATCGTAGAAGCACCTGAGTCTGCGGATGAGCCCGCCGCGAAACTGGATGAGATCGCAGCGCTCGCTGTCGATCACCCGGCCGTTCGGGCGGAAAATCAGCGTCGAGTGCCAGTGCACGATGGCGTCATCGTCCTTGACGATGACCTTTTCGAGCAGGAACTCGCGCACCTCGAACATCCGGTGAAAATGCTCGAAGACCTCGCGCAGGCCAGGGATCCCGACCCTCAGCCCCGCATGGGGGTTCAGCACCGGGTTGCCGACGAGTGTGAACTCGCAGTCATCCTCGAACATCGAGAGAAGAGACGTCACGTCGCCACGAGACCAGGCGGCGTAGCCGACCTTGAGCCTCTGCTCGCGGCTGATGTCGGCCGTCACGAGATGCAATGCCATGCAGAACGCCTCTCCCCTTCTCACCTTCCGGCGGCGACGGTTCTTCTCGAATCGGCGAATTCACTGAGGCTTCGCGTCAATTTTGCACAACGTCAAATATCCGCTGCGCGTTCCGTGCGCGGAAGGACGTTGATATTTCGTCAGGAACCCGGTGCCGAATGCCCGTTCAGCCACGTCAGGAGGAGGTCTCCGGCCCGGTTTGGTTCGGCCAGGCCAGCAAATGCTTGCTTGGTTCTCGCCGGCCGGAACTGTTCAAATATCTGTGATCGGTATCGGGATGGGGATCGCAGTCGAGGCTCAGAAGTAGCGCGCGAGATTGCCGCGGATCCGGTCGATGACCCGCCCCTCTTCGGGACGGATGTCAAAGCGTTTCCCGGTGATCGTCTCGAAGGCCTCGATGTAGACCGCCGCGGTCGCGACGATCACGTCCGCCGGAATCTCCGGGATCGCATCCTTGTAGGGGTCGCAGCGCGCCACCACCCAGTTGCGCACGAAATCCTTGTCGAAGCTGTCCGGCTTCTCGCCGGCGGCGAAGCGGGCGGGATAGCTGTCGGCCTTCCAGTAGCGGCTCGAATCCGGGGTGTGGATCTCGTCGGCCAGCACGATCTGGCCGTCGCGGTCCGTGCCGAACTCGTATTTGGTGTCGACCAGGATCAGCCCACGCTCGGCCGCGAGCTTCTGACCGCGCGCAAACAGCGCGAAGGCGTAGTCGGTCAGCGTCCGCCACTGCTCCGGCGTCACCAGCTGCTGGTCGAGAATCTCACCCGGCGACAACGGCTCGTCGTGCCCGCCGTCAAAGGCCTTCGACGTCGGCGTGATGATCGGCTGCGGCAGACGCTGGTTGTCCCTCAGCCCGTCGGGCAGGGTGATGCCGTACATCTCCCTCTGCCCCTTCTTGTACAGGGTGAGCACGGAGGTGCCCGTGGTGCCGGCGAGATAGTCGCGCACCACGATCTCGACCGGCAGGATGTCGAGGCGGCGGCCGACCACGACGTTGGGGTCGGGATAGGCGATGACGTGGTTCGGGCAGATGTCGGCCGTCTCCTCGAACCAGTAGCGGGCCGTCTGCGTCAGCACCTCGCCCTTGAACGGGATGGCGGCGAGGATGCGGTCGAAGGCGCTGATCCGGTCGGTGGCGATGATGACCCGGCTGCCGTCGGCAAGGTCGTAGTTGTCGCGCACCTTGCCGCGGTAGTGGTTCGGCAGTTCGGGAATGGTGGCGTCGTCGAGGACCCGATGGGCGTTCGCCCGCAACCTGTCCATGTCCATCGTGCCGCCCTCCCGAAAGTCCAGCTTTCCTTATCGCCTCGGCGGGCCCCGCGTCGACGGCCCGCGACGATTGTCCACCGCCGCCGTGCTTGACCGCGGGGGCTGGATCGTCTTGGCTCGCGCTCCCTTCTTTCCCCAGCGTGAGCCGAATGGAAGCCTACGTCACTCCGGTCATCGAGTTCGTCAAAGCCAACCAGGCCTGGGCTCCCGCCATCATCTTCGCGCTGTGCTTCGCCGAGTCGCTCGCGGTTCTCTCGCTCATCGTGCCGGCCTGGGCAATGATCGTCGCCTTCGGCCCGCTCATCGGCACCGCCGGCATCCCCTTCTGGCCGATCCTTGTCGCAGCCGCGCTGGGCGCGACCCTCGGTGACGCGGTATCTTACTGGTTCGGCTATGTCTTCAAGGACAGGATCGGCAAGGTCTGGCCCTTGTCGAGGCACCCGGACATGCTGCCGAAGGGACACGCCTTTTTCGAGAAGTGGGGTGTCTGGGCCATCTTCATCGGCCGCTTCTCGGGGCCGCTCCGCGCTTCCGTGCCACTGGTCGCCGGCATGCTTGCCATGTCTCAATGGAAATTTCAGATCGCCAACATCCTGTCGGCTTTCATCTGGGCCGGCGCCCTCCTCGCCCCCGGCAGCATGCTGGGCAAATACTTGCCCGGTCTGCACTGAGAAGGCCTCGGCCGAGCAGAACCGGAGCGCGATCTGCAAGGTCCGACCTGCATCAGGCCCATCAGGCGAGCGTCGCCTTTCCCAGAAGGTCGACGGGGAAGACGTGGATGTCCTGCAGGAGCTCGACGAAGGCCTTCGCCGTGAACTCAGTCTGCTCCCGCCCGCTCGCCGGCGTCGCGGCGGCCGCGTTGCCCATGGCGCCCGCGGTGGACAGGTCCTCGCTCAGCCAGCCGAATGAGATGCGCTGCGTCGCCCTGAGGTGCCGGTAGCGCTGCTCCATGACAATGGCGGCCGAGACGAAGTCGCGGGCCTTGGCCATGTGGACGAGGTCGCGGCGGAAGTGCAGCATCTGCGACGTCTCGATCTCGCCGCCGTGGATGCCGTGGGTCTGCTCGGCTTCGGCGAAGAGGCCGGCGGGCGAACCGAGGCGATGCCACGAGCACTGGACGACGAACATGCCGAGCCGACGGCGCAGGTCGCGCGCCACGATCTCCATGGTCGCGACATTGCCGCCGTGGGAATTGGCGAGCACGAGCTTCCTGACGCCCGCCCGCGCGATGCTGTCGCCGATCTCGTTCAGCAGCCGGATCTGCGTCTCGGCCGAGATGGTGATGGTGCCGGGGAAGGCGATGTGCTCGTCCGACTTGCCCATCCACACGGTCGGCAGGAAGGTGACGGGGAGGCCTTTCGGCAGGATGTCCCTGACAGCCTGGACATTGCCCTCCGCGATCACCGTGTCGACGGCTACGGCGAGGTGCGGCCCGTGCTGCTCGACCGCCGCGATCGGCAGCACGGCGATCCACGAGGACGTGTCGGAGGAGCGGAACTCCTCGGTGGTCATCTCGGCCCAGAGCTGTTTCGGCAGCATGATCGCGCCTCCCGCTTCGATGGCGTCAACCGGCCTTCGCTGCGACGACCTCGACCTCGACCTTGAATTCCGGTCTGGTGAAGCCCGAGACGATCATCAACGTCGAGGCCGGCGGAGGGCTGGTCACATGGCGGTCGCGCGAAGCCATGTAGCCGGCCATGTGCGTCCGGTCGGTGACGAAGGCATTGATGCGCACGATGTCGACCATGTCCATGCCGGCCGCTGCCAGCATGTGGCCGATGGCGACGAAGCAGAGGTCGGCCTGTGCCTCGGCACTCTCCGGGATCGCGCCGTCGGGCGCGAGGCCGAGCTGGCCCGAACAGAACAACATGCGCGTTCCGGCCGGTACCACGACGGCATGGGAGTATTTGGCGAAGGGGGCCGGCATCGCCGCCGGCGTCAGCTTCTCGAGCATGGTCAGGGCTTGCCCATCTGGATCGGCAGGGCCGTCGTCTGCTTGATTCGCTCCATGGCGAAGCGCGATGTGACGTTCTTTAATGGCATCTGCGAGATCAGCCGCTTGTAGAAGGCGTCGTAGGAATCCATGTCGGCGACGACCACCCGCAGCATGTAGTCGACGTCTCCCGCCATCCGGTAGAATTCCATGACCTCCGGCATCGCAGAGACGACCTCCGCGAATCGCGCGAGCCAGCCTTCCGAATGATCCGCCGTTTCCACCGAGACGAAGACGGTCAGCCCGAGGCCGAGCTTGCGAGGGTCGAGAAGCGCCACGCGCCCCTTGATGATCCCCTCGGCCTCGAGCTTCTGGATCCGCTTCCAGGCCGGCGTCGTCGACAGTCCGGATCGCGACGCAACCTCGGCGATGGACAGCGAGGCGTCGGTCTGCAGCACGGCCAAAATGCGGCGGTCGGTATCGTCCATCCCGGAAATCCCTTCTCTGGGGACTGGTCTTCGGAGGAGATGTAGCCGCTATGCCCGCCCATGGCGAGCAAGACATGGGTCGTATGCACGCCTGCCGCGAAACCTCTCGCGGACAGTCGCGGACCGAACTCAGTTGCCGGAGAAGAAGGCGGCCGGCCAGGGCCAGTTCACGGTGTAGCCGGGCCCACCATAGAACCTGTCACGGCCGGCGCGACCGCGCATCGATGTCGACATGGCGACGAGGTCGCTGTTCACCGTATAGGGCGCGAAGAGCATGTCGGGGCGAGTGCTGAGCCGGTCGCCGGGGAAGGACACCTTCGGGGTGATGAGCCAGCTCGGACGCGAGACCCGCACCTCGGGAACGGCGCGGCGGCGCTGCTGCGCCTCGGCCTGGTGCACGGCGGCCTCAACCGCGAAGAGGGCGGCTGCTGCGACGAGGCCGATGGCGAACTGGCGGATCATGTGTTGCTCCCGATGCGTCGACGAACTCTAGCCCTGCGTCGCGCCCCGGTCGAGAGCATGCCGGTCACAGATTGAGGAACTGTGACCGGCACGCATCGCTTCTCAGGCGGCGATGCGCCAGGCATCGGCCCAGTCGAGCCCCTGCCAGCGCGGCGCCTCGACGCCCGTCGGGCTGACCAGCCCCCGGGCGCCGTCCAGAGCGCCGGGAACCAGTTCCAGTCCGAGGAACCGCGACCGCTCCACCGGTCCCGGCATCCACAGGCGATCCATCTTCGCGGTCGCGAAGCCGAATCGCCGGTAGTAGGGCTCGTCGCCGACCAGAATGATGGCGCGGTGGCCGTCATTGCGGGCGCGATCGATCGATTCGTGCATCAGCAGGCCGCCGATGCCGGCCGAGCGGATCGTGCCGTCGACCGCGAGCGGTCCGAGCAGCAGCGCCGGGCAATCCGGGCCGAGGGCGACGTTCCACAGGCGCACCGTGCCGACGAGGCGCTCGCCCGCCGCTGCGACGAGCGCGAGGCCGTCGGCCGGCAGCCGCCCCTCGCGCAGGCGCTCGGAGGTCTTGGCGAATCGGTCGGCACCGAAGGCGGCGTCGAGCAGTGTCTCGCGCGCATCGATGTCGCGGAGCTGCTCGTCGCGGACGACGATGGGATCGGCAAGGGAGGACGCCTGGTCCTTGAGGGAGACATGCACGGTCATGGCCGCGGTCCTTCTCGGTCGAGAGAGACGACAGCCCTCGTACCGGGACGCAGGGTCTCGGCCGGTCGGGACGGTTTGCTTGGGGACGCCCGCCCGGTCACCCGGGCGGGCCGAGGAGCGTCAGATGCAGACGCTCGCCAGCGGCGCGAAGCCGTTGAAACCGACCGTGGAATAGGTCGTGGTATAGGCACCGGTCGCCTCGATCAGCACCTTGTCGCCGATGGAGAGCGACACGGGCAGGTCGTAGGGCTTCTTCTCGTACATCACGTCGACCGAATCGCAGGTCGGGCCGGCCAGCACGCAGGGTGCCGTGGCGTCGCCGTCGCGATCCGTGCGGATCGGATAGCGGATCGCCTCGTCCATGGTCTCGGCGAGACCGTGGAACTTGCCGATGTCGAGATAGACCCAGCGCACCTCGTCCTCGTCCGACTTCTTCGAGATGAGCACGACCTCGGACTCGATGATGCCGGCATTGCCGACCATGCCGCGACCCGGCTCGATGATCGTTTCCGGGAGACGGTTGCCGAAATGCTTGGTCAGCGCCTCGAAGATCGACGCGCCATAGGCTTCCGCCGCCGGAACGTCCTTGAGGTACTTGGTCGGGAAGCCGCCGCCCATGTTGACCATCTTCAGCTCGATGCCGCGCTCGGCGAGCGTGGCGAAGATCGAGGAGGCGGTGGTCAGCGCCTGGTCCCAGGCGCCCATGTTCGTCTGCTGCGAGCCGACGTGGAACGACAGGCCATAGGCCTGCAGGCCCAGACGGTGCGCATGCTCGAGGACGCGCGGAGCCATCTCCGCCGCGCAGCCGAACTTGCGGGAGAGCGGCCACTCGGCGCCCTCGCAGTCCTGCAGGAAGCGGCAGAAGACCTTGACGTCCTTCGCGCCGATGATCTCGGCCTGGCGGGCGATCTTCTCGACCTCGGGCTCGCAGTCGACCGCGAACAGGCGCACGCCATACTGGAGGGCGCGCGCGATGTCCTTCTCCTTCTTGATCGTGTTGCCGAAGGAGATGCGGTCGGCGGAAACGCCGGTCGCCAGAGCCTGCTCGATCTCGACCACGGAAGCGCAGTCGAAGCACGAGCCCATCTCGGCGAGCAGGTTGAGGATCTCGGGGGCCGGGTTGGCCTTCACGGCGTAGAACACGCGCGTGTCGGGCAGGGCCCGGGCGAACTTGGTGAAGTTCTCGGCCACGACCTCGAGGTCGACGACCAGGATGGGGCCGTCCTCGCGTCGGTTGCGGAGGAATTCGCGGATACGGTCGGTCATGTCAGTGTCCCCCCAGCCCTCTCTTGCGAGGACCAGCAAAGGGTTGAACCCATGGGAGGCATTCGCTGTCCGGGTCCGCTGTGGAGACGGAACACCGTTGGCGTGAGCCACCCGATGACGTTCGCCGAGACATCTTTCCCACAGCCGGGCTGGACACCCGTCAGAGAACAAAGACGCCTTCGATTGGATTGGGGACACCCCCGCACCGCACGGCCGGCAAGAAGAACAAGCCTCTTCGGTAGCTGGCTCTGGACACCAGCTGAGACCAAAAAAGCCCGATCGTCGTTGCTTCAAGTCGCGTCCCCTGCGGAGGGCAGGGTTCGCCGGTTAGCCTCCGGCTGCCGGTTAGGTATCGAAGACCCCGCGTCTTGCGACGCCCCTGGAACACGGCCCGGTAGGTCCCGGCGCATTCCCAAGTCTTCGGGCGGCTGTCCGGCCTCTTGTCCGGATGCCCACCAACCGGCACGCAACCACAGGCACGTGCGAAATTGGGCAGG
>VFQR01001548.1_pt1 | contig 17237 bp, 18 predicted proteins | sample 3512321 | NCBI WGS metagenome assembly VFQR01 (sample SAMN10412374, study PRJNA504923) | tailings metagenome | isolation source: Relicate 3 Philex TSF1 revegetated site | place: Philippines: Tuba, Benguet | collected 2017-08-29
CCTCCTCACCGACGACGCCCTTGAGGATCTTGGCGACGGCGAGCGGCTCGACGGTGGCGTCCGTCTTCACGTGGATGCCGCGGTCAGCACCCATGGCGAGCGCGGTGCGGATGGTCTCGGCGGCGCCCTGCGGGCCGATGGACACGACGACGATCTCGGTCGCGGCGCCCTTTTCCTTCAGGCGGATCGCCTCCTCGACGGCGATCTCGTCGAAGGGATTCATCGACATCTTCACGTTGGCGAGTTCGACCCCGGAGCCATCGGGCTTCACGCGGATCTTCACATTGTAATCGACGACCCGCTTCACGGGCACAAGGATCTTCATCGTGTCCCTCCCCGAGTGGATGAAATATCCCTCGGACAATCGGTTTTGAAAGTCATTTCGACCGGGCGCGCACCGTAGAAGCGGCCCCGCAGGGTGTCAACGAAACGGCGGCCCGCCGGCCATAGGCCGTTCAGGTGGTGCAGTGCAACACCAACCGCACGGCTTTGTCACGGGGACAGCGTTGCAATGACCGGGACGTGGTCCGACGGGCGGTCCCAGCCGCGCGCTTCGCGCAGGATGTCGACCCGCCGCATGGCAGGCGCCAGAGCCGGGCTCAGCCAGACGTGATCGAGCCTGCGGCCCCGGTCGGCGGCAGCCCAGTCGGCGGCGCGATAGCTCCACCACGTGTAGAGCTTCTGCGGCTCGGGAGTGAGCGCCCGCATCATGTCGACCCAGCCGCCCTTTGCTGCGACCTCGGTCAGCCGTCGGCGCTCGATGGGGGTGTGCGAGACGACCTTGGTGAGCTGCTTCGAGCTCCAGACATCATGCTCCAGCGGCGCGATGTTGAGATCGCCGACAAGAATGGCCTTCGACGATCCGCCTCCGACCCTCAGCCCGTCCCATGCCTCCATCTCGTCGAGGAAGCCGAGCTTGTGGGCGAACTTCTCGTTGATGGCGGGATCGGGCTCGTCGCCTCCTGCCGGAACGTAGAAATTGTGGATGCGCGTGCCGGCGCCAGGCCCATCCGCCAGCGTCGCGGCGATGTGGCGCGCATCGTTCTTGCCGCAGAAGGCCCGGCGATCGACGTCGGCGAGGGCGTTGCGGGAGAAGATCGCGACGCCGTGATAGCCCTTCTGGCCGTGGATGGCGATGTGGTCGAAGCCCATGCGCTTGACGTCGGCCAGCGGAAACTGGCCGTCCATGCACTTGGTTTCCTGGAGGCAGAGCACGTCGGGACGGTGCTCCGCGACGAAACGGGCGACGGTCTCGATCCGCAGGCGGACGGAATTGATGTTCCAGGTGGCGATCGTCAGGCTCATGCGGGTCCTCGCGGGTGGCGCGACCATAGAGCCGCCGGGGGGCGCCGGAAAGCGCGCGACGGCCACTGTCCACGGTTGCAGGCCGACTGCCTCTCGCTTGCGCCTTGCGGCGAACAGGCTTTGATGGTCGAAGAGGACGATTCGGCGAGGAGATCCGCGTGCCGACCCTGTTCCGCTTTGTGGTGATCCTGCTTGTGCTGGGGGGCCTCGGCTTCTCCGGCATGCTGGCGCTCGCCTATCTGGTGGAACCGGAGCCGCGCGAAATGAGCGTCGCGGTACCCCCCGCTCGCCTCCAGCCAAGGCGCTAGGGCGCCCCCGTGGCCGGCGAGATCGATCTCTTCCTCGACATGATGGCGGCGGAGCGCGGCGCGGCGCGCAACACGCTGGAGGCCTATCGCCGCGACCTCGAGGACTATGCCGGTTTCCTCGCCGCCGACGGCTCAGGTCCGAAGTCAGCCACCACCTCGACCATCCGCGCCTACCTCGCAGATTGCCAGGCACGCGGCCTGAAGACCGCCTCCCTCGCCCGCCGGCTCTCCGCCGTTCGCCAGCTTCATCGCTTTCTCTACGGGGAGGGCATGAGTGCCGAGGATCCGGCAGCCGTGCTCGAGGGCCCGAAGCGGGGCCGACCGCTGCCCAAGACGCTCGGCCTCTCGGAGGTCGACCGTCTGCTCGCTGCCAGCCGCGAGGGCATCGCCGATCCCGACCGTCCCATCGCCGAGAGGCTGAGGGCGGCCCGCCTCGCCTGCCTTCTGGAGCTCCTCTACGCCACCGGCATGCGCGTGTCGGAGCTGATCTCCCTGCCCATCGCCGCTGCGCGACGCGATCAGCGCTTCCTCGTCGTGCGCGGCAAGGGCAACAAGGAGCGCATCGTTCCGCTGAACGGAGCCGCCAAGGAGGCCATGGCCACCTATCTGGCCTTGCGCGAGAATTCGGGCCTCGGCCCTTCCAAGTGGCTCTTTCCCTCCTCCGGCGAGAGCGGTCATCTGACGCGCCAGCATGTCGGACGCGAATTGAAGGCGGTTGCGGGGGCCGCGGGCCTCTCCGCCGCCAAGGTGTCGCCGCACGTGCTCAGGCATGCCTTCGCCAGCCATCTCCTGCAGAACGGCGCCGACCTGCGGTCGGTGCAGCAGCTTCTCGGCCACGCCGACATTGCGACGACCCAGATCTATACCCATGTGCTGGACGAGCGGCTGAAGAGTCTCGTGCGCGACCTCCATCCGCTGGCCGGGGACGACTAGGCAGTCCTCCGTCCTTGACTTGGCCTGCCCCGAAAGGCATGTCGTCGCCCTTCGATGGGTCCCCCCGGACCCTTTCTCAAGGTCCCCGCGGGATCGTCCTCAAGGTTCTGGACCGCACCCTTGCCGATGCGCAGCTACCTCGATTTCGAAAAGCCGATCGCCGAACTCGAATCCAAGGTCGAGGAACTGCGCGAGGTCGCCGCGCGCGACGGAGGCGTGTCCATCACCGAGGAGGTGACGCGCCTCGAGCAGAAGGCCGACCAGGCCCTCAGGGACCTCTACCAGGGCCTCACCCCCTGGCAGAAGACGCTGGTCGCCCGCCATCCCGGCCGGCCGCACACGCTCGACTACATCGCCAAGCTGCTCGAGGACTTCACGCCGCTCGCAGGCGACCGCGTCTTCGGCGAGGACGAGGCCATCGTCGGCGGCTTCGGCCGGTTCCGCGGCCAGAGCATCTGCATCATGGGCCACGAGCGTGGCGACACGACCGAAACCCGCATCCGACACAATTTCGGCATGGCGCGCCCCGAGGGCTACCGCAAGGCGGTGCGCCTCATGGAGACGGCCGAGCGCTTCGACATTCCTGTCGTCTCGCTGGTCGACACCGCCGGTGCCTATCCCGGAATCGGCGCCGAGGAGCGCGGCCAGGCCGAGGCCATCGCCCGCTCCACTGACCGCAGCCTGGGCCTGGGCGTTCCGAACGTCGCCGTGATCATCGGCGAGGGCGGCTCGGGCGGCGCCATCGCCATCGCCACCGCCAACAAGGTGATGATGCTCGAACACGCGATCTACAGCGTCATCTCGCCGGAGGGTGCGGCCTCGATCCTGTGGCGTGACACCACCAAGGCGCAGGAAGCCGCCACCAACATGAAGATCACCGCGCAGGACCTGATTCGGTTCGGTGTCATCGACCAGATCGTCCAGGAGCCGGTGGGAGGAGCCCATCGCGATCCCGACCTGACCGTGACACGCGTGGGCGACGCCATCGAATCGGCGCTGCAGGGACTTGCAGGCCGGTCGGCGGAGGATATTCGCCGACTGAGGCGCGACAAGTTTCTGGCGATCGGCCGCGCCCTCTGAACCTTGGCCACACCCTCGCCACCTTCCCCATGGCAACATCACCGGGAAGTGAGCGGACGGTGGAAATCGTTAACCCTCGGTCGCGTTTTCGCCGGCTTGCGGTAACCTCGGGTTGACGCTATCGGTCGGTTTCAAGGGTCCGTTAAGGATCAGCAGCGCCAAGCTGACACCGTGCATGGGGCGGTTTCCGCCCGATTTCGGGAGCAGAGCATTGCAGCAGACGGCCGGTCAGTCTCAGGGGGAAACCTCCCGGTCCCTTCGGGTCAGGGGTTGGCGGCTCGCCGTGTCCGCGGCGGCCTGTGCCCTGCTGCTCGCCGGCTGCCAGGGCGAGACCGTGTCGCGTGGCGATCCCAACCGTGGCAACCGCCCGATCTCCCAGGCCGTGCTGGAGGAGCTGAACGTCAAGGGCATGACGCGCGCCTCGCCGGTGCTGATGCGCATCTTCAAGGAAGAGGCCGAGCTCGAGGTCTGGAAGCGTGACGCTTCGGGCCGCTATGCCCACTTCAAGACCTATCCGATCTGCAACTATTCCGGCGACCTCGGCCCCAAGGTCCGCGAAGGCGACCGCCAGTCTCCGGAGGGCTTCTATCAGATCAACATGGGTCTGATGAATCCGCGCTCCTCCTACTACCTCGCCTTCAACATGGGCTTCCCGAACCAGTTCGACCGGTCCTACGGCCGCACCGGCTCGCATCTCATGGTGCATGGCGACTGCTCGTCGCGCGGCTGCTATGCCATGACCGACGAGGCCATCGCCGAGGTCTATGCCCTCGCCCGCGAGGCGCTGCAGGCCGGCCAGGACAGCTTCCAGGTGCAGGCCTATCCCTTCCGCATGACACCGCGGAACATGGCGCGCCATCGCAACAATCCGAACATGGCCTTCTGGCGCAATCTCAAGGAAGGTCACGACCATTTCGAGGTGACGCGCCAGGAGCCGCAGGTCGACGTCTGCGAGCGCCGCTACGTGTTCAACGCGGTCTCGCCGCAGTCGCAGCTCGCCCAGGGCGGCGCGCCGCAGACCCGCGAGATGATCGCCGCCAACGATCCCTGGGCCGGCACCCGCGGCGCCGGTGCCTCGCGTGCCAACGTCACGACATCGGCCGCGCCGCGCACGCCGGTGCCGACCTCGCTGAACCAGCCGGTGACCACCATGGCGCCGGTGACGCGCGCCGCGCCTGAAGCCGCCCGCTCGATCCGTACCCGTTTCACCGCCGTCGGCGACGACACCTCGGCCCCGCGCCCCGCCTTCCAGGCTGCCGGCCGCTGCCCCGCCTATGTCGTTCCCGCACCGATCCGTCACGCCGTGGCGGCCAAGAACGCCCGCGACATGGCGCAGGTCGCCGCCCTGTCGCGTGAAGTGACGGCAGCGCCGGCGCGCTCCGGTATCGACGGGGGCACCCATCGCACCTTCGCGGCCCGCTTCGCCCACCGCCAGATTCGCGTCGGCTCCAGCGAGCCGAGCTTCTCGCTCGCAAGTCAGCAGAGCCAGCCGGTGACGCTCGTTTCCGCCCGCTCGCCGGTCGTCGAGACTGCCGCGGCGACCCCGGCCCCGGCCCCGGCCGCCGCTCCGGCTCTGGCCTCCGCCTCCTCGACGCCGGTAACGCTGCCGGCCACGGCCGGCCAGCCCGCCACGCCGGCGACGCTCGAGGCCTCGGTGGCGACCACCATCGCCAGCGCCCCAGTGCCTGTTCCCTCGCCGCTGAGGACGACGGTCGCCGCCCGTTCGACCGGCTCGGCCCAGGCCAGCGCCGTCTCGGCCTTCGCCCAGGAACCGGCACCTGCCCCCGCAGCCCCGCAGGGCAACTGGCTCAGCCGCACCATGGGGTCGATCGGCCTCGGTGGCAGCGCTCCGGCCGCGCAGCCTCAGCCGCAGACGGCACCCCAGGTCGCCAATCAGGGCGCCGCCAGCAACTGAATCCGATGGCGTCGAGCTGACTCCCGAAGCGGCCCTCAGGGGCCGCTTCGTCCATTCTGAAGGGCCGGATCAGGCGGCCAGCGGATAGGTCTCCTCGACCAGATAGGGCCCGCCGCCGACCGATTCTTTCGACGAGAACAGCTCGAAGCTCGGCACGATGAAGGTGCGGCTCAAGAACAGGCCACGGAGCGCCAGCCAGTCGGCCACCGAGCGCGCCGTGGCGTCGCGGCTGAGCCTTGCCAGGGTAATGTGCGGCACGAACTTGCGCGGCTCGGGTGCAAGGCCGACGCGGCGCATGATCCGCTCGTGCTCCGCCTGCAACTCCATCAGCGGCTGCGTCTGCCGGACCTCCACGAAGATCGAGCGTGGCCGGTCGCCGCCAAACGCCCCGAGGCCGGTGAGTGTCACCTCGATGGAGCGCTTGCGGACCACGTAGAGCAGGTCGGCGATCTCGTTGGCCGTGCGCTCGTCGACGTCGCCGACGAAGCGCAGGGTGAGGTGGTAGTCCTCGGGTTCAATCCAGCGGGCGCTCATCAGGCCGCCGCGCAGCCGGGCCAGATCCTCAGCAAGGGCCTCGGGAACTGCGAGACCGGTGAAGATACGCGGCATGGCGACCTCCTGCGCTCTGCGCCCCGTCGCCCTGCGGGCTCCGGCGCCCTCCGGGTGACGAATCGCCTCCCGATGTCTCTCGACTGTGACGCTGGCCGCAGCCGATGTCATCTCCGTGACGCCGGGTATCCGGGCCGGTCAGGCGACCTTCAGCGACGTCCAGTGATCGAGGAACGAGTCCAGCCAGAGGCGCACACCGGGATCATGGAGATAGCGCCCGTCGAAATGATCCTGCCGCGGCCGCGCATTGGGCGAGGCCATGCGCTCGTGCGCCCGGGTGGTCCAGCGGTTCATCATCCAGTGCGTCACCTCGGGGTGGAACTGGATGCCGTAAGCGGCCCGTCCGACGCGGATGGCCTGGTTCGTGAAGCAGTCGCCAGTCGCCAGCAGTTCGGCTCCCGCCGGAACCTCGAAGCCCTCCCGGTGCCACTGGTAGACATGATCGGGCCAGGGCAGCTCGCTGCGCGCCGCCTCGGTCGGGTAGATCGGGTAGTAGCCGACCTCGACCTGGCCCTCCGGATGGAAGCCGACCTTGGCGCCGAGATGGCGGGCGAGCATCTGCGCGCCGAGGCAGATTCCGAGGAAAGGCAGCTCCTCCTTCAGCGCCACGCCGATCCAGTCGATCTCCGCCTTGACGAAATCGTCGGGGTCGTTGGCGCTCATGGGGCCGCCGAAGATGACGGCGCCGGCGAAATCGCGTGTGTCGGCCGGCAGGGGATCGCCAAAGCGCGGCCGGCGAATGTCGAGCCGGAAGCCCCGCTCCTGCAGCAGGCGGCCGACGCGTCCCGGCGTCGAATGCTCCTGATGCAGGACGATGAGAATGTCCTTCGGTCGACGGGACCGGGGTGCGGAGGGTCGGCGGCCGATGGGCGCCGCAGGTCCGGAGATCGTCGCGTCGGGTCGCAACAGGGGACGCACGGACATGGGGCTGAATCACCTCGGGGCCATGAAGCTGACCGCGAGTGTGATGAAAACGTGAGCTTGCTTAAAGATGGCTGAACAAATGGCAGGTGTGCGTTGCACAACTGTCACAGATGGGACGGACCGGCCCTCAGCCTGCGAGTGCGCGGGCCAGCACCGAGGCCTCGACCGGCTTCTGCAGCACGACATCGAAGAGCCCGGGCAGCATGTCGGCGGGATCGTCGCCCGACAGCGCCACGAGGCGGGGATGTCCGGGGCAGGCCTTCATCGCAATGGCCACCGCAGCACCATCCATGTCGGGCATGCGGCGATCGATGACCGCGACGTCGAACTGGTGGGCCGCCGCAGCCTCGAGAGCCGCATGGCCTCCGTCGACGGACGTGACCTCGTGTCCGAGCGCGCTGGCGATCCGCGCCACGACCTCGCGCGAGAAGGCGTGATCGTCGGCGATCAGAACCTTGAGCGAGGGTCCGCGAACGGTTTTCGCGGCATTTCGGTGGGACATGGCGGGCATGCGGCAGTCCTAACGCCGAATGACGAAGAAATGGTTTACTCGACGCAATTCGTTAACGGACTCCGGCCCCCATGTTCGAACTCGTCATGCTCGTCGCGCCGGTCTTCGGCCTTGTCGCCCTCGGTTATGGGGCGGCCTTGGCTGGCCTCATCGGCGAACGCGCCAACGAGGGGCTGACCTCCTATCTTTTCACCATCGGGGCCCCAGCCCTGATGTTCAAGCTGCTGACGGCGGCCGTCTTCCCGGGCGCGTTCCCTTGGGGCTACTGGATCGCCTACTACGCCGGCATGGCCATCGTCTGGGGCCTTGCGACCCTGCTGACCGCAGGCCTGTTCCGCCGCAGCCATGGCGACGCGGTGATCGCAGGCCTCGCCACTGGACAGGCCAACACCGTGCTGATCGGCATTCCGATCATCCTCAAGGCCTATGGCGAGGAGGCCGCCTTTCCCATCGCCATGCTGCTGGCCGTGAACCTGCCCATCACCATGACGCTGGCGACGCTGATGCTGGAGGGCACCCGCGCCGCCGCCGGTGGATCGCTGATCGTCAAGCTCGGCAAGGGCCTCGCCACCCATCCTCTGATCATCGCGATGGCGGCGGGAGTCATCTTCCAGGCCGCCGGCATCCGGCCGTCGGGCGTGCCTGCGACCATGCTGGAGATGGTGGCCGGGACGACCATCCCGCTGTCGCTCATCGCCCTCGGCCTGTCGCTGAAGACCTACGGCGTGCGGGCCGATGTGCCCGTGGCGCTGATGATCTGCGTGCTGCGACTGCTGGTGCACCCGGCGATCGCCTATGTCGTCGCGCACTACATCTTCGCGCTGCCGCCGGCCTGGACCGGCACGGTCGTGCTCTTCGCCGCCATGCCCGCCGGCATCAACGCCTATCTCTTCGCCGCCCGCTACGGACAGGGCGTCGGCATCGCGTCCACTGCCGTTGCACTGTCCACCCTGCTCGCGGTCGTCACCTCGATCCTGTGGCTGAGGGTGCTCGGTATCGGCTGACCGCGGTTCACCGTCCATTCAGGCAGGGCAACGGTGAATAGGGGAATTGCGTAGGCTCCCACGTTCGTGGAAAGTGGCGCTCACGAAGTCGTGTTCAGCCTGCCTGCGGGTGTCCCAAGCGTTGTCGTCCTCACCCGCCTCTTCCCCCGAAGGCCTGGACCGCAAGGTCTTTCGCGACTTCTTCGCGCTTGCCTCCGGCTGGTGGGTCGGCGCCACGGCCCGGCGCGCCTGGTTTCTGACGGCGGCGCTCGCAGCCTGCCTCGTCATCAACGTCGGCATCAATTTCGCGGTCAACACCTGGAACCGTCGCTTCTTCGATGCGCTGGAGAACACCGACACGCCGACAGTGATCTGGGCGGTCGCCGTCTTTTTCGGCCTCGTCTTCTGCGCCGCCGCCATCGGCGTCGGCATCGTGCTTTCCCGCGAGACGCTGCAGGTCCGCTGGCGCGAATGGCTTATCGGCTCGCTCATCGAGCGCTGGATGAGCGGTCAGCGCTACTACCGGATGGGGCTCGCGCGCACCGAGCCTGCCAACCCGGAATACCGCATTGCCGAGGACACGCGGCTGGCGACCGAGCCGATCGTCGACTTCGCCATCGGCCTCCTGTCCTCGGTCGTCTCCGCCCTCACCTTCGTCGGCGTTCTCTGGGTGGTCGGCGGAGGGCTGACCGTTCACGTCGGTTCCGGCTCTTTCGTGATACCCGGCTACATGGTGCTGGCGGCACTCCTTTACGGCATCGCCATGTCGGCGCTGATGCTGTGGGTCGGCCGGCGCCTGCCTGGCGCGGTCGCCCGCCGCAACGAGGCCGAGGCCAAATTGCGCTTCGAGCTGACGCGCCTGCGCGAGAATGCCGAGAGCGTCGCCCTCATCCGCGGCGAGGCCGACGAGCGGCGGGCCCTCGGCGCCACCTACAACGACCTCGTGGGTCGCTGGCTCGCCGTGGTCCGCCGCCACGGCCACATCACCTGGCTGACCAACGGCAGCGGCGTGTTCATCCCCGTTCTGCCGCTGCTGCTGGCCGCGCCGAAATACCTGTCGGGCGAGTTCACCCTCGGCCAGGTGACGCAGCTCGCCGGCGCCTTCATGCAGGTGCAGGTGGCCATCGCCTGGCTGGTCGACAACTTCCGCGCCCTCGCCCAGTGCTACGCCTCGATGCAGCGCGTCACCGAACTCACCAATGCCATCGACGATATCGCCGGCGACTTCGACCGCGGCCACGCGAGCGGCATCGTGCTGGCACCGTCCGGGACGGGAGCCGTCCGCCTCGATGAACTGACCATCGCCGACCGCTCGGGCCGCGTCCTCATCGACCAGGCCAATGCCCGCATCGAGGCCGGCGAGAAGGTCATGGTCTCGGGCGAGAGCGGCACTGGCAAGTCGACCCTCGTCCGCGCCCTCGCCGGTCTCTGGCCCTGGGGGACCGGCGTCATCGCCCTCCCCTCCGGTGGCAGTGTCGCCTTCATTCCCGAGCGGGCCTACCTGCCGGCGGGTACGCTGCGGGGAGTGCTGCTCTATCCGGCGCAGTCCCTGCCCGTCGACGACGCCGTGCTGACCGAGGCGCTGGCTGAGGCCGGGCTCGGCTATCTCTCTCACCGGCTCGACGAGACCGACCGCTGGGACCAGACGCTGTCCAACGGCGAGCGCCAGCGCCTCGCCGTCGCCCGCCTTCTCGTCCAGCGGCCCGAGCTCGTCATCCTCGACGGCGCCACCAGCGCCCTCGACGAAGGTGGCGAAGCGCGCCTCATGGCGACCCTCGTCGCCGCCCTCGAAGGATCGACACTGGTCAGCGTCGGGCTCAGGCCGGGGCTCGAGGCGCTGCATGACCGAAAGCTGTTGCTCTCGCGCGGCGAGCGCGGTGCCCATCTCGCCTCGGTGCCGCTCAGGCCCGCCGTCATCTCCCGAACCCCGTGACATCCGGCCGAACCGCCGACACAAGACCCACGCGAAAGGACCAAGCGCCATGGCACTGCACATCTGGGATCACTTCTGGGACCTCCGCGTCAAGGAATGCCCCTGCGACGTCCACTTCTGCGACTGGCTCGACGAGAACGAGGTGTCCGGCAAGGCCATCTTCCACTTCGGTACGGGTGGCCACCACATCCTCGGCCTCCACAACGTCGAGAAGGACCGCGAGAACGTCATCCTCGGCATCACCGCCTCCCCCGGCGAGATCCGCACCTACGAGACGATGATCGTCGAGAATCCCGAGCTCGGCTGGGGCTACAAGGCCTATTTCGGCGACATCTACCAGCTGGACGCCCGCCTGCTGCCGATGTTCGACATCGTCACCCTGTTCCATGTCGGCGAGTTCCGCACCGAGGCGAATGACGCCTATGGCGGCCTGACCGACTACGCGATGGTGAAACTGCTGGTCGGCCAGACGAAGCCCGGCGGCACCGTGGCCTTCTATGCCGGCTCCTACGCCTACGACATCGCCAAGGTGCAGCACGACAGGATGGTCGAGGAAGGCCTGCTGACGCCCAAGGGCCAGTACAAGACCCTGCCGCTGTTCGAGCGGACGTCGAAGCCGGTCTGAGGCACCCGCCCGGCGGCTTGCCAATCGTCACGGTCCGGCCGATCATGACCTGACCGTGACACGAGCCGGAGCGCCGGAAGGAGCCTCATGTCCGACATCGAATCGAGTTCTCTCGGCACCGTCGTTCCCCTGAACGCCGGTGCTGCCGTTCCACGGGTCTCCTTCGATCGTCGCGAACTGCAGGCCATCCTCCAGCTCTACGGCCGCATGGTCGCCGCCGGCGAATGGCGCGACTACGCCATCGACTTCCTGAAGGGCAAGGCGGTCTTCGCCATCTTCCGGCGCGCCTCCGAGATGCCGCTCTACCGGGTCGAAAAGAACCCCGAGGCGAAGCAGGGACCCTACGCCGTCATCAACACGGCGGGTCTGGTGCTGAAGCGCGGTCACGACCTCGGCCGCGTCCTCGCCGTGCTCGAGAAGCCGCTGAAGCTCGTCCAGTAGCCGCCTCAGGCCGGCCCGCGCCCGCGTACGATGGTGCGGATGGCGAAGCTCGAATGGATGCGGGCGACGCCCGGCAGCCGCGACAGCACCTCCTTGTGGACGCGCTCATAGCCGGCGGTGCCATCGGTCTCGACCCTGAGGAGATAGTCGGCCGCGCCACCCATCAGGTAGCATTCGCGCACCTCGGGGCAGCGCTTCACCGCCGCCTCGAAGCGGTTGAGATGGTCCTCTGTCTGCCGCTCCAGGGTGATCTGGATGACGACGACCGTCGGCAGCGCCTCGGTCGGGTCGTCGATGAGCGCGGCATAGCCGCGGATGACGCCTCCCGCCTCCAGCGCCCTGAGCCGCCTCAGGCAAGCGGACTGCGACAGCCCGACCTCGGCCGCCAGCGCCGCATTGCTGATGCGGCCGTCGACGCGCAGCACGCGCAGGATGCGGTGATCGAAGACGTCGAGATCCATGAGGCTGATCCTTGCGTCAGTGCGCGTGATTACTCCAATTCTAACTCATTGTCACAATCTTCTGCCAAAGATTGCAATGATCCGCACGATTGTTGTGAATAAGGTTGCCACCCGTCCGTGCCATCGGCTCCCGGCACGGCTGGAGGATCCCCCGTGAAGGTCATCGTTCTCGGCAGCGGCGTCATCGGCGTCACCACAGCCTATTTCCTCGCGCGCGACGGCCACGAGGTGGTCGTCATCGATCGCCAGGAGGGCGCCGGAATGGAGACGAGCTTCGCCAATGCCGGTGAGATCTCGCCCGGCTATTCGGCCCCCTGGGCGGCCCCGGGCGTGCCTCTCAAGGCCATCAAGTGGCTGGCCATGAAGCACGGTCCGCTGGCCATCCGCCCGAACCCCGACCCGCACATGTGGCTCTGGATCCTCCAGATGCTGCGCAACTGCACCTCGGCGCGCTACGCGCTGAACAAGGGGCGGATGGTTCGCCTTGCCGAATACAGCCGCGACGTCCTCAAGGCCCTGCGGGCCGAGACGGGCATCGCCTATGACGAGCGCCAGCAGGGCACGCTGCAGCTCTTCCGCACCCAAGCGCAGGTCGACGGCGCCGCCGCCGATATCGCGGTGCTGCGAGACAGCGGCGTGCCCTTCGAGGTCCTCGACTCAGCAGGCTGCGTTACAGCCGAACCGGGGCTCGCGTCGGTGCGCGACCGGATCGCCGGCGGGTTGCGGCTGCCGGGGGACGAAACCGGGGACTGCCACCTCTTCACACAGCGCCTCGCGGTACTGGCCGAAAAGCTCGGCGTCACTTTCATGAACAGGACGGTGATCGAGGCGGTCATCGCCGAGGGCGACCGGGTGACCGGTGTCCGCACCAGTGCCGGAACCGTCACGGCCGACGCCTATGTGGTGGCGCTCGGGAGCTATTCGCCTGTCCTGCTGCGCCCCCTGGGCATCTCCATCCCCGTCTATCCCGTGAAGGGCTATTCGCTGACCCTGCCCATCGTCGATCCCGATGCCGCCCCCGTCTCGACCGTCATGGACGAGACCTACAAGGTGGCCATTACCCGCCTCGGTGACCGCATTCGTGTCGGCGGCACGGCCGAACTCGGCGGCTTCGACATGACGCTGAGGGACGGACCGCGCGCCACCCTCGCCCATTCGGTCGGCGACCTGTTCCCCCGTGGCGGCGACCTCGGCCAAGCGACTTTCTGGACCGGGCTGCGCCCCATGACGCCCGACGGGACGCCGGTCATCGGTCCCACCCGCTACGCCAACCTCCACCTCAACACCGGCCACGGCACCCTCGGCTGGACCATGGCCTGCGGCTCGGGCCGCATCCTCGCCGACATGCTCTCGGCGCGGTCCCCGGAGATCGAGACCCGCGATCTCGCGATGAGCCGCTATGCTGCGTGAGCAGGTCGGAACGGCGCAGGACGGCGTATGATCCCTGCAACAGGATCGTCGACCCGGATCGCGGGCCGGCAATGCCTCATCGACGTCGCCAATCGATCTCCGTCGAACAGACCGTCCGCCTTGCTTGACCATCGGCCGGCCTGCGTGGTCTTCTTCAGAAGTCGAAAGGTCATTTCAACTGGTGAAATGATCGGCGACATGGATCAACGCCGCGCCGGTCCCTGCAGGGATCGACCCGATCAGGACCGCACCAGCCGTGACGAGCCTTTCTCCGCTGTCGCCCGCCGCCATTCCGCCTGAGGACGAGGCCCTGCGGGGGGAGATCAAGGCCTTCCTTGCGGCAGAGCTGAAGGACATGCCGCCCGAGCGGCGCGCGCGTTCGTGGATGGGCTCGGACCCGGCCTTCAGCCGCGCGCTCGGCGCCCGCGGCTGGCTCGGTCTCAGCCTGCCGAAGCGCTATGGCGGAGCCGAGCGCGGGTTCTTCGCCCGCTTCGTGCTGTCGGAGGAACTTCTGGCCGCCGGCGCCCCGGTTGCCGCTCACTGGATCACCGATCGGCAGTCGGGGCCCTTGATCCTGCGCTACGGCACGGAGGCGCAGCGGCAGTTCTACCTGCCGAAGATCTCCGCTGGCGAGATCTTCTTCTGCATCGGCATGAGCGAGCCGAATTCCGGTTCTGATCTCGCCAGCGTGCGCACCCGTGCCGAGCCTCTGCCCGCGGGCGGATATCGGCTCAACGGCCGCAAGATCTGGACGAGCAACGCCGCCATCTGTGACTACATGATCGCTCTCGTGAGGACCTCCGGGGGCCCCGACGATCGCCAGCGCGGCCTGTCGCAGCTCATCATCGACCTGAAGCTTCCAGGTATTTCCATCCGCCCGATCCGCGACCTCTCGGGCGATGCGCATTTCGCCGAGGTGACATTCGACGACGTCGTGCTGCCCGCCGATGCCCTGATCGGCGACGAGGGTGCCGGCTGGGAACAGGTCAATGCCGAACTCGCCTTCGAGCGCTCGGGTCCCGAGCGCATCCTCTCGTCCATGGTGCTGGTCGATGAGTGGATCAGACACCTCAAGGGCCTGCCGAAAGTGTCGAGCGACGATGTCCTGCTCATCGGTCGCCTGGCAGCCCATCTCGCGGCTCTCCGCGCCATGTCCCTGTCGGTGACCGCCCGCCTTGCCGCCGGCGACAGCCCGGTGGTGCATGCGGCGCTGGTGAAGGACCTTGGCACTACCTACGAGCAGATGATCCCCGCGGCGATCTCGGCCTCCATCGCCGCGGACCCTAATGGCGCCCCGTCCGGCGCGCTGATGCGGACGCTCGCCTATACGGTCGGCATGTCGCCGTCCTTCTCCCTGCGCGGCGGCACGCGCGAGATCCTGCGTGGCATGATCGCCCGCGGCATCGGCCTGAGGTGAGATCCAGATCATGTCCGACACGCTGATTGCCGACACCGCCGACCGCCTGATGGCCGAGGTCGCGCCCCTCGCGACCGTGAGGACGCTGCATGAACGCGTCTCGGCCGCCGCGACCTGGGCTGCACTGGCCGATTCCGGCTTCCTCGACGCGCTGGTTCCCGAGAGCGCCGGCGGCGCGGGCCTGTCGACGGCGGACACGCTGCCGGTGCTGCTCGCGGCCGGGCGCCATGCATTGCCGTTGCCCCTCGGTGCGACCATGGCGGCCCGCGCCCTCGTGGCGGCGGAAGGCCACACGGCTCCGGACGGCATGATCGCCATCGCCTCCGCGGCGCGGGCCGAGGGCGGCGGTTTCGTCGCCCAGGCCCCGGCGGGCGAATTCGCCGACGCGGTCCTCGTGCCGCATGACGGCGGTGCCGTCCTCCTGCCTTCGGCTGGCGCATCCTGCGAGCCGACCGGCGAGGGCACCGTCTGCCGGATGCAGTGGACGCGGGCAGAGGGCCTGCGGATCGGCCGCTGCGACCTTCTCGCCACGGGCGCGCAGATCGAGGCCGCCGAGATGGCCGGCGCCATGGAGGCGATGTTCTCGACCACCCTGGCCTATGCGAACGACCGCTCGCAGTTCGGTCGACCCATCGGCAAATTCCAGGCGGTGCAGCAGCAGCTGGCGGTGATGACGGAGTTGGTACATGCCGCCCGTGCCGTGGCGGAACTGGCGGCGCGCTCGGGGAGTGTCGAGGCCATCGCCGCAGCGAAGGTCTCGGTCGGCGAGGGGGCCGCCGAGGTCGCCGCGATCGCCCATGCCGTCCACGGCGCCATCGGCATGACCGAGGAACTCGACCTGCACCTGCTCTCGGACCGGCTGCGGCGTGGCCGTCTGCGCTATGGATCGGCGCGCTACTGGGCCGAGCGGCTCGGCGCCGCGGTGCTGGACGCCGGCGAACCGATGCTGCTCGACTTCGTCCGCCGGCGCGTCTTCGCCTGAGCCTCTACGCCGGCCGATAGGTCAGTCGCACCCGGGCCTCGTCGCGCGCGCCGGATGCGAGCAGTCGCATCGACGGTTTGTCGTGAAGCTCGCCCTCGAATCCGACGGGGTCGCCATGTCCCGTCCAGGCCTCGAGGCAGACGAAGGGCGCGCCAGGCTTCGACCAGAGCGCGAGGTGAGGGAAGCCATCGATATCCATCCGGATCGAACTGCCGTCAGGCCCTTCGAGAGCCCACGACCGGCTGCGGGCGTTCAGGAAGCACAGCGCTTCGGCCGCGAAGACATGGTCCGTGAGGGCAATCCGGCGACCGTCAAGCGGAGCCGGTCGGCGCTTGTCGGAGAACAGCCCGCCGGGCGCAATCACCGGAACCGAAGAGTCCTCGTCCCCGGCGAAGACGACCGCGTGACCGTCCCGCGCTGCGGCCGGCAGCGGCCAGCGGAATCCGGGGTGAAAGCCGAGCGCATAGGGCATGGTCCGCTCGCCGTGATTTGCGACCGCGAAGGCGATCGACACGTCGTCCTGCGACAGCGCATAGGTGACGGAGAGCGAGAAGCCGAAGGGGTAGACTGACCGCGTTCCGGCATCGTCCGCCAGCTCCAGCCGACAGTGCGCCTCGTCCTGCTCCATGATGCGGAACGCACGGTCCGCGGCGAAACCGTGGACGCCCATGGGGCGACGGACGCCATCGATCAGCACCTCGCCGTTCCGCGCCCAGCCGACGATCGGAAAGAGAAGCGGCGCGGACGCGTTCCACCACGCGGAATCGCCCGGCCAGAGCAGGTCGCGGCCACCGACGGACCAACTCCGCAACTCGCCTCCCGTCGGCGAGATTGCCGCGACACAGGCGCCGTTTCTCAACTCGATCATCGTCCCGGCGCTCCGGTCCCGTGGCCTGTGCCAGCTATAGCCGCAGCGCCGGCGCGCCACATCCCCCATCGGACAGGATGACAGCGCCGGCGGCCTCGGCTAGCTCTGCCGCATCAGGGATCGAACCACCGGGGGAGCCCATGGCCACCTACGAAACCATCATCGTCGAGACGCGCGGCAAGGTCGGGCTGATCACGCTCAACCGCCCGAAGGCGCTCAACGCGTTGAACAGCCAACTCATCGGCGAGCTCAATGCCGTCATGGACGGCTACGAGAAGGATCCGGCCATCGGCTGCATGGTCGTCACCGGCTCGGAGAAGGCGTTCGCCGCCGGCGCCGACATCATGGAGATGAAGGATAAGACCTATCCGGAGACCTATCTGGACGACTTCATCACCGCCTGGGACCGCGTCGGCCAGCGCCGCAAGCCGATCATCGCGGCGGTCGCCGGCTTCGCCCTCGGCGGCGGTTGCGAGCTCGCCATGATGTGCGACTTCATCCTCGCCGCCGACACCGCGAAATTCGGCCAGCC
>VFQR01001549.1_pt1 | contig 17224 bp, 13 predicted proteins | sample 3512321 | NCBI WGS metagenome assembly VFQR01 (sample SAMN10412374, study PRJNA504923) | tailings metagenome | isolation source: Relicate 3 Philex TSF1 revegetated site | place: Philippines: Tuba, Benguet | collected 2017-08-29
CGCCGCTCAACCTTAAGGCCGTATTAGCGCATGCAGATACGCCGCCCGGCTGCATGCCGGGCGTGCATACCGCGAACTTCAGTGCTGGTGCTTGCCCGCGTCGTGGCCGGCGGCATGCTCATGGCCGGTCGGGGCATCTTTCTGCACGGCAACCTGCACCTCGATCTCGCCGGCTTTCTCGAAGGTCAGGGTCAGCGGGAAACGCTCGCCGTCCCTGGCCTGCTGCTTCAGGTCGAACAGCATGACGTGATAGCCCATGGGCTCGAACTTCACCTCGCCACCGGCGGGGATGGCGACGTCCTGCACCTGCTGCATCTTCATCACGCCATCTGCGTGCACGTGCTCATGCAGCTCGGCCTTGCCCGCCACCGGCGTGCTGGCGCCAAGCAGGCGATCGGCTTCGCCGCCCTTGTTGTGAATGACGAAATAAGCGGCGGCCGTCGGCGCCACAGGCGGCATCTCGCGCGACCAGGGGTGGTCGATATGCAGCTGGCCGACTTCATACTCGTGGGCCTGGGCCAGCATCGCAGGCAGGATCAAAGCGAGGCCTAGCAAGGTTTTGCGCAGGTTCATGCGGGTTGTCTCCGGGGTTGAGGTCTAGGAAAATCATGGCACGTCTCGGTTGGCCAGGGGGGCTCTGAGCAGCAGGCCCAGGCAGCGGTCGAGCGCCCAGATCAGCAACAGCGAGGCGCCCACCAGAGGGAACAGCACGCCGAGCACGATCATCACGCCGATGGCGGTCTTCCAGCGTGGCAGGTCATGGCGCAGCGGCGGTACGCCGAGGCGGCCGGCCGGGCGGCGTTTCCACCAGATCACCAGGCCACTGACGGCGCTGAAGATGATCAGCAGGCAGACCAGTGCCATCAGGATCTGGTTGGCCAGGCCGAACATCTTGCCTTCGTGCAGCTTCACGCCACTCTCGACGGCCCGCGCCACCAGGCCGTAATCCGCCCAGCGCACATCGGCCAGCACCGCGCCGCTGTACTGGTCCAGGTGCAGGGTGGCGTCGTTGCGCGGGTCATCGGCGAACAGCGCGACGCTGTACACGCCAGCGGCGCCCTGCGGGAAGCTGATGCTGTAGCCGCGCTGCACGCCGCGTGCGTCGGCGCTATCGACCACCTGCTGCAGGCTGATGCGTGGTGCAGCCGGGCCCTGGTCGTGACCGGCATGGCCGCGGTGCGCCGCATGTGGGTCGGAGGCCGGTAGCGGCGTCACCTCCGCCGCCCAGGACACGGTCTGCTCGCGGCTGCTGTTGAGGCTACCGGCGAGTTGGCCGGACTTCGGTACCTCATCCCACATCGCCGCGGGAAACTGGTTCCAGGCGCCGGCGAACTGGGCGCCCCAGAAGCCGGTCCAGGTCATGCCGGTGAGCAGCATGAACAACAGCAGCAGCGAGCCCCAGAACCCGGTCACCGCATGCAGGTCGCGCCACAGCAGGCGCCCTCGTGCATGCAGGCGCGGCCAGAGCACGCCGGCCGGGTTGTTGCCGCGTGGCCACCACAGGTACAGACCGGAAACCACCAGCACGATGCCCCAGCCCGCGGCCAGTTCGATCAGCCGGTCACCGAGGGTGCCGATCATCAGATCGCCGTGCAGGGTGCGCGCCACGGCCTGCAGGTTCCATTGCCCGTCCTGCTCGCCGAGCAGCGTGCCGCGATAGGGATCGACGAACAGGTTGAGCGGGCGCCCGTCGCGCTCGATGACGAACTGCGCGCTGCGCCCTTCGCCAACCGGGGGCAGGTACTTGCTCAGCGTGGCATCGGGATACAGCCGTTCGACCAGTGCCAGCTGCTGGTCGGCGCTGACGCGCTGCTCGGTCGCCGGCGCCAGCATCAGGTGCGGGTACAGCCAGGTATCGAGCTGCGGTTTGAACAGGTAGATGATCCCGGTGACCGACAGCAGGATCATGAACGGGATGACGAACAGCCCGGCATAGAAATGCCAGCGCCAGGCCAGGTTGTAGAACGAGACATTGTTCATTGCCATCTCCAGGCAGAGGGGTGGACGCAGCGCGTCGGCAGCCAAGGCATCAGCGCGCGCTCCGGCGCAGCAGGCTCAGGCCGACCAGCACCAGCAGTACATGCGACAACGCCACCAGGCCCAGCATCAGATGTTTGTAGCCATTGCCCAGACCGGCGAGAAACTCCCACTTGTGCAGGTAGGCAAACGCCCAGCCCTCGCGGCGGTCGGCGTCCTGCACACGGCTGGCCAGCGCGCCGTCCAGCGGATCGATGTACAGGGCGGTGTTTTTCGCATCGGCGTAAGTGGCCTTGAACACCGGCAGACGCTTGAAGACGAAGCCGTACTCGTGATCGAACTGCGCCTGCAGCTCAAGGCTCTGCATCTCGCCCAGGCCCAGGGTAGCGGCGTAATGCTCGAGACGCTGGCGAGCATGGCGGCGCGCGCTGTCGCTATCCAGCTCCCGGCCAGCGGCATCCAGGTAGTGCAGGGTCGGCATCATGCCGAACTGCTGGCCCTGGGCGCGCCAGACCGGCTTGCCGTCCAGCTCCAGCAGGCTCAGGCCGAACAGCTGCTCGCCACGCAGCAGCCAATCGGCGCTGGGCGCCTGATCCAGCAGCGCCACCTCGAAACTCGCCGCGTAGGCGGCAGGCCAGGGTTCTGCCGTCTGCTTGTGCAGCAGGTGCCAGGCGCCGCTGCTGGCGAAGCTCAGGGTCGCCGCAGCCAGGCCCAGCCCCCACCAGCCATGCAGGCGGCGACTGAAACTGCGGGCGCGGCGCCGCGCCACGAACAGCGCGATGCCGAACAGCGTCGCGCTCAGGATCGCGGCCAGCAGCAGGGCCATCAGCAACGGCCGCAGCGGCCCGGCCGCATCCAGCCAGCGAAAGCTGTGCAGGGTCTGGAAGAAGGCGCTGAACCAGGCCTTGCGCTGATCCACCAGGGTGCCGAGGCGGTCATGGAACAGATCGACGTACAGCCTCAGGCCGTCCTCGCGCCGGGTGTCGACCCGCGCCACCGGCAGCAGGCGGTTGATGAAGGCATATTCGCTGCTGAAGTGCCCGAGGCTGCCGCCGTAGGTCAGGCTTTCCTCGCTGCCTAGGTAATGCCGGGCCAGGCTTTCGGCATGCGCCGCGGTCAGGTCCACGGCCTCGCCACTGCGCGCATGCCAGTAGCGTGGCTGCAGTTCGCCGGGCAGACGCGCCTGATAGTAGGGCTCGCCGGCCAGCACCAGCAGGCGCAGCGCCTGCACCCGCTCGATGGCCGCAGCGGAGAGCACCTGCGCGGGGCTGCGCAGGTCGTCCAGCGGCACCACCTGCTGCGGCGCGGCCATGGTCTGCGCCCGGGGCTGCAGGTAGCCCATCAGCGGATGCAGCATGCCGCTGCCGGCCCAGCAGAACACCCCGAGGCAAGCCAGCACTGCGAGGCGCCGGTGCCAGGGCATCAGCCGCAACAGGCGCTGACGCCAGGTCGCGCGCGGCAGCGCCTGCAGGGCCGCCGTCACAGCTTCCACTCCAGGCCGACATACAGGCTGCGGCCATCGCCGGGCATGAACAGCGCGGCATCCTGGCCATTGGCGTTGGCCACCACGCCGGTGGTGGCGATGTAGGTCTTGTCGGCAAGGTTGCGCCCCTCGACGAAGAAACCCAGGCCCTCGCGCGGACGGTAGCCGCCTTTCATGCCCCAGATGGCGTAGGCCTCGGCATACAGCGACTCGGCATGGTCGGCCGCGTAGTGCACCGGCACCCACTCCAGGGTCGGGCCGACATACCAGCCATCCTGCTGCCAGAGCAACTCGCCCTTGAGGAACTGGCTCGGCACGCCGGCGATGCGGTTGTTGCCATAGGCGGGATCGTCGTCGAAGCGGAAGTCGTTGAGCAGGTATTGCCCGCGCAGGAGCAGATTGCCCAGCTGCCAGGCGGCGCCCAGCTCGATGCCCTGATGCACGGTGCGATCGGCATTGGTGGTGATCACCTGGGTGGGGTTGAGCGGGTTGGTGTAACCGAGCAGCTCATCGCGAACCTCGCTGCGGTACACCGCCAGGTCCAGATCCAGGTGGCCCCGGCTGATGCGCATGCCGGCTTCCAGCGTGGTGGCCTTCTGCGCGTCGTTCTCGGTCACGATGGCACCACCGGTCAGCTCGCTGAAGGTGGGCGGCTCGAAGCTCTGGCTGAGGTTGCCGAACAGTTGCACGCCTTCGGCCAGTTCGTGGCGCAGGCCGATCCGGCCGATCCGCGCGCTGTAGCTTTTGGTGAAGGAGTCATCGCGAAAACCGCTGGGCAAGCCGGCGAAGTTGAAGCTGCTCTTGAGCTTGTCGTCGATATCGCGCTCGCTGTGCAGCCAGGTCAGGCCGCCGATCAGCGCCCAGTCCTCGGCCAGCGGCACTTCCAGCTCGCTGAAGGCGTTGAGGCTGCGCGCGGTCTGCAGCTGACGATCGACCAGATTGCCACGCCGGCCGGATACGTTGACGTAATTCTTCGTCTGGTTGCGCCCCTGCAGCGCCTCGACACCGGCGCTCCAGCGCCAACCCTCGGCGTTGTGCCACTTGTGCGTCAGGCGTACGCCGATATCCTCGCTGTCGACCTCCAGCACCTGGAAGATCGGGTGCCACAGCGACTTTTCGCTGTAGAAGCTCGACAGCTCCAGGCTATGGCCGCCATCGAGTTGCAGGGTGGTGATGTTGCCGAACCGGTTGAGCGTGAAGTCGCGCTTGTTGTCGCCCGTCACCGTGCTCGACGCGGCCTGCTCGGGGTTACGCCGCAATTGCGCCTTGGTCAGGCTGCCGGGAATCTCCGAGTCGGTTTCCACGTGGCTGATGTAGAAGCGCGTGGCCAGTCTCTCGTTGATGCGCCCGCCGATATTGGCGAAGTAGCGCTGATTGTCCTGACGGGCGTGATCGCGGAAACCGTCCTGGGCATAGTCGGAAACGCCCAGGTAGGCGTCCCAGTCGCCGAAGTCCTGGGCGACGGCGCCGAAGACGCGCCGGTAGTCGAAACTCCCCGCCTCGGTGCGCAGCTGAACCTCGGGCGCGCTCTTGCCGGTGGGCGTGACGAAGTTGATCGCCCCGCCCAGGTTGGCCGCACCGTAGCGCCAGGCGTTGGCGCCACGCATCACCTCGATGTGGTCCAGGGCAATCGGCTCGATGCTCTGGAAATCGCCACTGCCATCGGCCAGGTTCAGCGGTGCACCGTCCTGCATCAGCAGGATGCCGCGCTGGTGGAAGGTGCGTTGCAGACCCGAGCCGCGGATCGACAGGCGCGACTCCTCGGCGCCGGAGCGCGACTGGATGTAGACCCCGGTGGCTTGCCCGAGGGCGTCCTGCGGCGAGCTTGCACGCCCGGTCTTGTAGGTTTCGGCATCGACGATGCTGGCACCACCGGGAATGTGCGCGAACTCGGCGCGCTTCTCGGCGATGCTCGGTGCAGTGGCATCGCGCTGCTCGCGCGCCACCACGGTGCTGTCTTCCAGCTCGATATGCGCGGCATGGGCGCAGGTGGCCAGGCTGGCACTGGCGGCCAGCAGGCTGAATACGGACATCTGACGCATGGATTTCCCCCAACGTAGGCTGGTCGGGTGCCGCCTGGATGCAGGTTTGCAGGCACCGACAAGCGCAGTTCTTATCTGATCGCAGGTAATCGACGCGGCCCAGGAAGCGGCCGCCAGGAACGACTCAGATCAGCGCGGGAGAAGCACGAGGATTGGCCGATGGCCAGAGATAGCGAAGCGGATGCGGGACGAACAGCCAGGTGAAAGCAGGCCTGCGGGCGGCTGCCAGTAAGCCCAGCAGGCCGAAGAAGGCGGCCAGGATGATGGCGCTGAACAGGCTGCCCAGGGCGCAGCCGCTGCCGGTGGCCGGGTTGGGCGCCACCACGCCGGAGCCGTTGAGATCGGCACCGGCGCCGAAGTTGCCCTCGAACGAGCAGTACTGGCTGCTCAGCCCGCTGAGCTGCAGGCCGGCCATCTGACCATGGCTGATGGCGCAGGCGAACGCCCCGAACAGGATGCTGAAGTACAGCAACCAGGCGGTCAGCGAGCGGTCTTTGCGGGCCAGTTTCATGGGGCGCGACTCTAAACAGAGGATGGCGAGGCGACACTGCGGTGCGTTGCCGCAGTCGTTTGGTACGGGAGTCTAGCAGGCGTTTGCAGCTTTTTTTATCGCGCGCGCGGCTAACGCCACGGCGCGGCCTCAAGCAGACGCTCACAACGCCGTTGCACGAACTCGCGCAGCAGATGCACCGCCTTGCTCAGCTGGGCGCGATGGGCACAGACCAGATACAGCGGCGTCGGCTCGCCCAGCCAGTCCGGCAGCAGCACTTGCAGGCGGCCCTCGCGCACATCCTCGGCCACGTCCAGCCAGGACTTGTACACCACGCCCTGCCCGGCCACGGCCCAGCGCCGGGTGACGTCGGCATCGTCGCACACCCGGTTGCCGGCAACGCTCATGACCATCTCGCGCTTGCCGTCCTGGAAGCGCCAGCGGTCATGCACGCGGCCATGCAGCATGTACAGCAGGCAGTTGTGCTGGCGTAGCTCCTCCACCGTCTGCGGCGTACCCTGCCGCGCGAGATAGGCCGGCGAGGCGCAGAGCACGCGGCGATTGTCCGGCGCCACCGGCAATGCCACCAGGCTGGAGTCTTCCGGGGCGCCGTAGCGCAGGGCGATATCCACCGGCTCGCGGAACAGATCGGCCACCCGATCGGCCAGCAGCAGGCGCAGATGCAGTTGCGGATGCTCGGCCTGGAATGCATCGAGCCAGGGCAGCAGCGTGTTGCGCCCCAGATCCGAAGGCGCCGAAAGCTGCAGCATTCCGCGAATGCCGTCCTGGCTGCCGGCCAGTTGCTGGCGTCCCTCCTCCAGGCTCTGCAAGGCCAGGCGCGCGTGCACCAGATACAGCTCGCCCTCGGGCGTCAGGCGCAGGCTGCGCGTCGAGCGCGCCAGCAGACGCACCTGCAGTTGCTGCTCCAGGCGCTTGAGCGCGGCGCTGGCCACCGCCGGCGAGACATTCAGCAGCCGCGCCGCGGCCGACAGGCTGCCGGTCTCGGCGGTACGCACGAAGAGTTGCAGGTCATCGAAACGCAGCATGGCGTCCTACTTTCAAAATAATGATGAAAGAGACTCTATCCGCAGGCGCTTTTTTCAACCAGCAGAACGGATGACTATCAGCACCATCGCCTGAACCCGACAACCGGAGCCCTAGCATGAAAGCCGTTGCCTACTACCAATCCCTGCCTGCCGAGCACCCCGAAGCCCTGCAGGACGTACAACTGGATGCGCCATCCCCCGGCCCACACGATCTGCTGGTGGAGGTGCGCGCCATCTCGGTCAACCCGGTCGATACCAAGATCCGTCTGGGCGTCGCCCCCGAAAACGGCGCAGCCAAGGTACTGGGCTGGGACGCCTCTGGCGTGGTCCAGGCCGTGGGCAGCGAGGTCAGCCTGTTCCAGCCCGGCGACCGGGTGTTCTATGCCGGTGCCATCGACCGCGCCGGGGCCAACAGCGAGTTGCATCTGGTGGATCAGCGCATCGTCGGCAAAATGCCGCAAAGCCTGTCGTTCGCCGAGGCGGCAGCCCTGCCGCTGACCGCCATCACCGCCTGGGAACTGCTGTTCGAACGCCTGCAGGTCGCCGAAGGCTCGACCGATCAGGGCCAGAGCCTGCTGATCGTCGGCGCGGCCGGCGGCGTTGGTTCGATCCTCACCCAGCTGGCGCGACGCCTGACCGGCCTGACCGTGATCGGCACCGCCTCGCGCCCGGAAACCCAGGCCTGGGTCCGCGAGCTGGGCGCGCATCACGTGATCGACCACAACAAACCACTGAGCGAGGAGCTGGCGCGCATCGGTATCGGCCAGGTCAGCCATGTCGCCAGCCTGACCCAGACCGACCAGCACTACGCCCAGCTGATCGAGTGCCTGCAGCCGCAAGGGCGCCTGGCGCTGATCGACGACCCGCTGCAACCGCTGGACGTGATGCAGCTCAAGCGCAAGAGCCTGTCGCTGCACTGGGAGCTGATGTTCACCCGCTCGCTGTACCAGACCGCCGACATGATCGAGCAGCACCGCCTGCTGCAGCGCGTGGCGGAGCTGGTGGACAGCGGCGTGATCAGGACCACCCTCGGCGAGCATTTCGGACGCATCAATGCCGCCAACCTGCGCCGCGCCCATGCGCTGCTGGAAAGTGGCAAGGCCAAGGGCAAGATCGTGCTCGAGGGGTTCTGAAGAACGCGACGAGGACTGGAGTGGTAGCTTTGGTGGGAGGCGGCGTGGTGGGCTGAAGCCCACCCTACGGGTGGAGCGGGTCGCGGCCTCGGCATCGTGCCGTTCGTCGCCTGGGCAGCGAAACGGCGCCTCGCACCCTGATCCAGGTCAGCAAAGGATCACCGGCACGGACTAGGATGACCACTCTGCCAAACGGCTTCGATTTCAAGGTCAGCTCAGGAGGTGGTCAGCATGAAGATTCTCGTCCAGCCGCTCGATCAGGGTGGTGAACGCCGATGGCAGGTGCAGCTGGATCAGCACCGCGTGAGTTTTCGCAGCGAGGAGCAGGCCCGGGCTTTCGTCACCACGCTGCAAGCGCGCCTGCAGGCGCCACACAGCCTGCCCGAGCAGCGACGGGCGGGCTGAGGGTAGTAGGGTGCGCTGTGCGCACCGATAGTGCCGGGCTCTCCCCTGGTGCGCACGGCGCACCCTACGTCTAAGCGATCTTCAGGCGCAGCGCCGGGCTGCGCAGTCGTAGGGTGCGCCGTGCGCACCGAAAGAACCGGGGCTCGCCCTTGGTGCGCATGGCGCACCCTACGCTTAACCGATCGGCATCCGGCGCAGCGCCGGGCTGCGCAGTCTTAGGGTGCGCCGTGCGCACCTAAAGAACCGGGGCTCGCCCTTGGTGCGCATGCCGCACCCCACGCTTAACCGATCGGCACCCGGCGCAACGCCGGGCTGCGCAGCATGTCCAGCACGGTGTCGACCAGCGCCGGGGCCTGGGCAGCCAGGTCGAAGCTGGGCACCAGCAGCCAGTTGGACTCGATGCCCTCGATATATGCGTGCAGGCACACAGCACCGCGCGCGCAGTCCAGATCGCTAGGCAACTGGCCCTTGTTGACCGCGTTGCCCAGTGCCTTGGCGATGCGCTGATCACACTCCAGGCTCAACGCCTGCATGCGTTCGCGCAGGCCGAGCAGCTCGCCGGTGTATTCGCATTTGTAACGCAGGATGTCATGCACGCGCCGGGTCTGCGGCTCGCTCGCCAGGCGCGTCAGCGCCGTGATCAGCAGCTCGCGCATGCAGCCCAGTGGGTCCGGCTCTTCCTCGCTCTCGCTGGCACGCGCCAGTTCCTCCAGCGGCAGGCGCAGGCGTTCGAGCATGGCCTGGAACAGATCGATCTTGTTCTCGAAATGCCAGTAGATGGCGCCACGGGTCACGCCCGCCGCCTTGGCCACCTCGGCCAGTGACGCACGTGAGACGCCTTGGGCGTGGAACACCTGCTCCGCGGCATCGAGTATCTGCACCCGCGTCGCCTGTGCTTCTTCTTTGGTTCGTCTGACCATTGCCCTACCTGCTGTCGCCTGCCTGAACCGCTTCCGTGACGGAAGCGGTCTGGAGTATGCAGGCAGTTTTAGGCATTTACAAACATTCACGTACGTAAGTATATTCGACGCCATTGGTTCTCAATTACCCCTCCTCCGCCCCCTTCGGGCAGCGAATTCGACAAACGAGGTTCTTTCAGATGCATACGAAGCCAGCCGTAGCCGCCTTGGTTTCCGCCATCGCCGTGGCTCTGCTCAGCCTTGGCGGCTGCAAGGAAGCCAGCGCCCCTCAGGCCCAGCAAGCCCCCGAAGTCGGAGTGGTGACACTACAGGCGCAGCCCTTCGCCCTGACCACCGAGGTGCCAGGCCGCACCAGCGCCTACCGCATCGCCGAGGTACGCCCGCAGGTGGGTGGCATCATCCAGAAGCGTCTGTTCACCGAAGGCAGCGAGGTCAAGGCCGGTCAGCAGCTGTACCAGATCGATCCGGCCACCTACGAAGCCGCGTTCAAGAGCGCCCAGGCCACGCAGTTGTCGGCCAAGTCCCTGGCTGATCGCTACAAGCTGCTGGTCAACGACAAGGCCGTCAGCCAGCAGGCCTATGACGAAGCCCGCGCTGCCAGCCTGCAGGCCGACGCCGCGCTGGAGCAGGCACGCATCGACCTGCGCTACACCAAGGTGATGGCGCCGATCGGCGGTCGCATCGGCCGCTCCGCGGTGACCGAAGGCGCGCTGGTCAGCAATGGCCAGGCGGGCGCCATGGCCACCATCCAGCAGCTCGATCCCATCTATGTCGACGTTACCCAGTCGAGCAAGGAACTGCTGCGCCTGCGCCATGACCTGGCCGAGGGCCGTCTGCAGAAGGCCGGCGACAGCGCCGCCAAGGTCGCGCTGAAGCTGGAAGACGGCAGCCGCTACGCCCATGAAGGCACCCTGGAGTTCTCCGAGGTGGCGGTGGACGAAAGCACCGGTTCGGTGACCCTGCGCGCCGTGTTCCCCAACCCCGATCACCTGCTGCTGCCGGGCATGTTCGTGCACGCCGAGCTGCTCGCCGGGGTCAAGGAAAACGCCATCCTCGCCCCGCAGCAGGGCGTGACCCGCAACCAGCGTGGCGAGCCGACGGCGATGGTGGTGGGTGCCGACAACAAAGTCGAACTGCGCGTACTCAAGGCTGACCGCACCGCCGGCAACACCTGGCTGGTGGAGGATGGCCTCAAGGAAGGCGATCGCCTGATCACCGAAGGCTTGCAGTTCGTCCAGCCCGGCGCTGAGGTCAAGGCCGTGCCGGCGCGCAACGTGAAAGCCGGCGAGGTGGCGCAGGACGCCGCCAAGAACAACGGCAAGGGCTAACGGAGAAGCACTGAATGTCCAGATTCTTTATCGACCGGCCGATCTTCGCCTGGGTGATCGCCCTGGTGATCATGCTGGCCGGCGGCCTGTCCATCCTCTCGCTTCCGATCAACCAGTACCCGAGCATCGCGCCGCCTGCGGTTTCCATCCAGGTCAGCTACCCGGGTGCCTCGGCGCAGACGGTGCAGGACACCGTGGTGCAGGTGATCGAGCAGCAGCTCAACGGCCTCGATGGCCTGCGCTATGTCAGCTCGTCGAGCAACTCCGACGGCAGCATGGAAATCATCGTGACCTTCGAGCAGGGGGTTAACCCGGATATCGCCCAGGTGCAGGTGCAGAACAAGCTGCAGCTGGCGACCCCGCTGCTGCCGCAGGAAGTGCAGCAACAGGGCATCCGCGTGACCAAGTCGGTGCGCAACTTCCTCATGGTCATCGGCGTAGTGTCGAAAGACGGCAGCATGACCCGCGAGGACCTCTCCGACTACATCGTCTCCAACCTGCAGGACCCGATCTCGCGGACCAAGGGCGTCGGCGACTTCCAGGTGTTCGGCGCGCAGTACGCCATGCGTATCTGGCTCGACCCGGCCAAGCTCAATGCCTTCCAGCTGACCCCGGTCGACGTGCGCAGCGCCATCCAGGCGCAGAACGTGCAGATTTCCTCCGGCCAGTTCGGCGGCCTGCCGGCATCGCCGGGCAACCAGCTCAACGCCACCATCATCGGCAAGACCCGCCTGCAGAGCCCGGAAGAGTTCCGCAAGATTCTGCTCAAGGTGCAGGCCGACGGCTCCCAGGTACGCCTGGGCGACGTCGCCAAGGTCGAGCTGGGCGGCGAGAACTACGCCATCAACGCGCAGTTCAACGGCCTGCCGGCCTCGGGCCTGGCGATTCGCCTGGCCACCGGCGCCAACGCCCTGGATACCGCCAAGGCGGTGCGCGAGACCATCTCCAATCTCGAGCCGTTCTTCCCGGCCGGCATGGAAGTGGTCTTCCCCTACGACACCACGCCGGTGATCTCGGCCTCCATCGAAGGGGTGGTGCACACCCTGTTCGAGGCCATCGTGCTGGTGTTTTTGGTGATGTTCCTGTTCCTGCAGAACCTGCGCGCCACCATCATCCCGACCATGGCGGTGCCGGTGGTGCTGCTCGGCACCTTCGGCGTGCTCGCCGCGTTCGGTTTTTCCATCAACACCCTGACCATGTTCGCCATGGTCCTGGCCATCGGCCTGCTGGTGGACGACGCCATCGTGGTGGTGGAGAACGTCGAGCGGGTGATGCGCGAGGACGGCCTGTCGCCCAAGGAGGCGACACGCAAGTCCATGGGCCAGATCCAGGGCGCGCTGATCGGCATCGCCCTGGTGCTGTCGGCGGTGTTCCTGCCGATGGCCTTCTTCGGCGGCTCCACCGGGGTGATCTACCGGCAGTTCTCCATCACCATCGTCTCGGCCATGGCCCTGTCGGTGCTGGTGGCGCTGATCTTCACCCCGGCGCTGTGCGCCACCCTGCTCAAGCCCATCGATGGCGACCACCACGAAGCCAAGCGCGGCTTCTTCGGCTGGTTCAACCGCTCGTTCGACCGCACCAGCAACGCCTACCAGCGCGGTGTGGCCGGCATGCTCAAGCGCAAGGCGCCGTATCTGCTGCTGTATCTGGTGATCGTGGTGATCATGGCGTGGATGTTCAGCCGCATCCCCACCGCGTTCCTGCCCGAGGAGGACCAGGGCGTGCTGTTCGCCCAGGTGCAGACGCCGTCCGGCTCCAGCGCCGAACGCACCCAGGTGGTGGTCGACGAGATGCGCCAGTACCTGCTGGAAGAAGAAGCGAGCACGGTCAAGTCTGTGTTCACCGTCACCGGCTTCAACTTCGCCGGCCGCGGCCAGAGCTCGGGCATGGCCTTCATCATGCTCAAGCCCTGGGGTGAACGTCCCGGCGCCGAAAATGGCGTCGCCGCACTGGCACAGCGGGCGCAGATGCACTTCTTCAGCTTCCGCGATGCGATGGTGTTCGCCTTCGCTCCGCCGGCGGTGATGGAGATGGGTAACGCCACCGGCTTCAACCTCTTCCTGCAGGATCAGGCGGGTGTTGGCCACGAGGTGATGAACGAGGCACGCGACAAGTTCCTCCAGCTGGCCAACCAGCATCCGGTGCTCGACAGCGTGCGCGCCAACGGCCTGCGCGACGAGGCGCAGTACCAACTGCTGATCGACGACGAGCGCGCCCGCGCCCTCGGCCTGTCGCTGGCGGACATCAACAGCACCCTGTCGATCGCCTGGGGTGCCAGCTACGTCAACGACTTCATCGACCGCGGTCGGGTGAAGAAGGTCTACCTGCAGGGCGCGTCCGAAGCGCGCATGAGCCCGGAAGACCTGAACAAATGGTACGTACGCAACGACCAGGGCCGCATGGTGCCGTTCAGCGCCTTCGCCAGCGGCGAGTGGACCTACGGCGCGCCGAAGCTGGCGCGTTACAACGGCGTGTCGGCAGTGGAAATCCTCGGCGCGCCGGCGCCCGGCTACAGCACCGGTGATGCCATGGCCGCGGTGGAGGAAATCGCCTCGCAGCTGCCGCAGGGCGTCGGCTACTCCTGGACCGGGCTGTCCTACGAGGAGCGCCTGGCCGGTTCGCAGACCACCGCACTGTTCGTGATCTCCGCCATCGTGGTGTTCCTCTGCCTGGCAGCGCTGTACGAGAGCTGGTCGATCCCGTTCTCGGTGATGCTGGTGGTGCCGCTGGGGATCATCGGCGCGCTGGCGTTCACCGAACTGCGCGGGCTGTCCAACGACGTGTTCTTCAAGGTCGGCCTGCTCACCACCATCGGTCTGTCGGCGCGTAATGCGATCCTCATCGTCGAGTTCGCCAAGGCGCAGTACGAACAGGGCATGGGCCTGGCCGAAGCCGCCATCGAGGCCTGCCGCATGCGTCTGCGCCCGATCGTCATGACCTCGCTGGCGTTCATCCTCGGCTGTCTGCCGCTGGCCATCGCCAGCGGTGCCGGCGCCGGCAGCAAGCACGCCATCGGCACCGGGGTGATCGGCGGCATGCTCAGCGCGCTGGTGCTGGCGATCTTCTGGATCCCGCTGTTCTACGTGGTGGTCTGCTCGCTGTTCGAGAAGAAGAGAAGCGAGCCGGCCGTTGCAAACGAGAAGGAGGTACTGCAATGAGGCAGTCCCTGTTGTCCCTGGCCGTGGCCGCCGCTCTGCTCAGCGGCTGCAGCCTGATTCCCGACTATCAGCGCCCGGACGCCCCGGTAGCCGCCGACTGGCCGCAGGGCGAGGCCTATGGCAGCGCCGCCACGGAAGGCAGCCGCGCCGCCGCCGACCTGCAATGGCGCGAGTTCTTCCGTGACCCGGCGCTGCAGCAACTGGTGCAGGTAGCGCTGGAGAACAACCGCGACCTGCGCGTCGCCGCGCTGAACGTCGAGGCCTACCGCGCGCTGTACCGCATCCAGCGCGCCGACCTGCTGCCTTCGGTTTCCGCTGACGGCGCCGGCACCCGCCAGCGCCTGCCGGCCGACCTGAGCCAGACCGGCGAAGCCCGCACCGGCGGTCAGTACAGCGCGACCCTGGGCGTCAACGCCTGGGAGCTGGACTTCTTCGGCCGCCTGCGCAGCCTCAGCGAGCAGGCCCTGCAGCAGTACCTGGCCACCGAACAGGCGCAGCGCAGCATGCAGATCAGCCTGGTCGCCAGCGTCGCCAACGCCTACCTGCAGTGGCAGGCCGACCTGGCGCTGCTACAGCTGACCCAGGACACCCTGAAGACCTTCGAGGAAAGCTACCAGCTGACCCAGCGCAGCTTCGACGTCGGCGTCGCCGATGCCCTGGCCCTGAGCCAGGCACGCAGCTCGGTGGACAGCGCGCGAGTGAGCCTGGCGCAGTACCAGCGCCTGGTCGCCCAGGACCGCAACGCCCTGACCCAGCTGCTCGGCACCGGCCTGCCGGCCGACCTGCCGCAGGGCCTGGCGCTCAATGCTGAGCTGCTGGAACAGGTTCCGGCCGGCCTGCCCGCCGACCTGCTGCAGCGGCGCCCCGACCTGCTGCAGGCCGAGTACCAGCTCAAGGCGGCCAACGCCAATATCGGCGCGGCGCGTGCGGCGTTCTTTCCCAGAATCAGCCTGACCGCCAATGCCGGCACCGCCAGCAGCCAGCTGTCCGGCCTGTTCGACAGTGGCTCGGGCACCTGGCTGTTTCAGCCGCAGATCAGCCTGCCGATCTTCAACGCCGGGCGTCTGCGCGCCAACCTCGACTATGCCGAATTGCAGAGCGATATCCGCGTCGCCGAGTACGAGAAAGCCATCCAGGTGGCCTTCCAGGAAGTCGCCGACCGCCTCGCTGCACGCACCACCTACCGCCAGCAACTGGACGCCCAGCGCGCCCTGCTGGAAACCACCGAGACCTACTACGAACTGGCCGAGCGCCGCTACCGCACCGGCGTGGACAGCTACCTGACCCTGCTCGATGCCCAGCGCCAGCTGTTCAGCGTGCGCCAGCAGCTGATCACCGACCGCCTGGCCCAGCTCAGCAGCGAAGTGGAGCTGTACAAGGCCCTGGGTGGTGGCTGGAGCGATACGGGGAGCAACGCCCCACAAGGTTGACCGCGCGTAACCCGCTTCAAGGACGACCTTACCCCACGCGCCGCCCCCGCAGTCTTTGCGGGGGCGTTTTTTTTGTGCGAGTTCTGATGGACTGACGCCGCACCGTAGCCCGAAAAATCCGGGCCCCTGAGGCTTGGCGATAGCTGGAGGGCGGCGATTCGGACGCAGCCTGAAGTTCGCTTTCGCGAATGAATTCGCTCCTACAGAAACCTGAAGCCGCCTGTTTCAGTGGCGAGCACCCGAGGCCTCCAGAGAACGTTGAAGGCGAGCTGGCGCGCAGTGCCCTCTTTGTAGGAGCGAATTCATTCGCGATCCGCTCGCCCCGATTTCGCCCTAAATGCGCCGTGCCGCCACTCAGCCCAACGCAGCCAGCAGCTGCGCGCAATCCTGCGCATGCAGCTCGGTCAGCTCCGGCCAGGGATTGTCCGGCAGGTTGACCAGCACGCTACGCGCGCCCGCAGCCTGGGCGCATTCCAGGTCGAAGCGGTAGTCACCGACCATCACCAGCTCCTGCGGCTTGACCGCCCAGCGCTCGGCCAGGTGCAGCAGCCCGCCCGGATGCGGCTTGGGCGGCGCCTCGTCGCGGCCAAGGATATCCGCCCTGGCGAAGCAGTCATCCAGGCCGATGGCTTGCAGGGTCAGCAGGGCCAGCGGGTGAGCATTGCGCGTGAGGATGCCAAGCTGGCAACCGCGCTCGCACAGGGCGCGCACCAGGTCGATGGCGCCCGGCGCCGGGCGTGAGGCCACCGCCAGTTCGCGCTCGTGCTCCAGCAGCCAGGCATGCTTGGCCGCGGCCTCCTCCGCCGGCAGCGCCGCCAGGTGATGGAGGATGTCGTCTTCCTCAGGAATGCCCAGCGCCCGCTTGATTGCGGGGAAATCATGCACCGCCAGAGTCAGGGTGCCGTCCATGTCGAACACCCAGTGGCGCGCGTCGCGCAGTACTCTCATTTCCAGTCCTCACGCACGCGGGTCAGGCCCTCCTGGGCGGCGGAGGCCACCAGTTCGCCCTGGCGGTTGTAGATGCTGGCGCGGGAGAAACCGCGGGCATTGCCGGCCCAGGGGCTGTCCATGGCGTACAGCAGCCAGTCGTCCATGCGCAGGTTGCGGTGGAACCACAGCGAGTGGTCGAGGCTGGCCACCTGCATGAACTTCTGGAACACCGACACGCCGTGCGGCTGCATCGAGGTGGTCAGCAGGTTGAAGTCGCTGGCGTAGGCCAGCAGGTACTTGTGCAGCTGCGGGTCGTCCGGCAGCTCGCCGGCGGCGCGAAACCACACGTACTTGACCGGCTCGCAGGGTTGCGGGGCGAAGGGGTTGATCAGGGTGACCGGGCGGATCTCGATGGGCTTGTCGCTGATCGCACGCTCGCGCATGCGCTCGGGAATCATCGGCGCCACCATGCGCGCCAGCTCGGTTTCCGATTTCAGGTTCTCGGGGCCGGGGACATCCGGCATCTCGCTCTGATGGTGAAAGCCTTCCTCGTCGTACTGGAACGAGGCACTGCAGAAGAAGATCGGCTTGCCCTTCTGCACCGCCACCACGCGGCGGGTGCTGAAGCTGCCGCCGTCGCGGGTGCGCTCGACCTGATAGACCACCGGCAGGCTGGCATCGCCCGGGCGCAGGAAGTAGCCGTGCATGGAGTGCACGTGACGCGCCTCCTCGACCGTCTGGCTGGCGGCGGAGATGCACTGGCCAAGCACCTGGCCGCCGAACAGCTGGCGAAAACCGAGATCCTGGCTGCGGCCACGGAACAGGTTTTCCTCGATCTGCTCCAGGCTGAGCAGCGCCACCAGATCATCGAGAACCTGAGTC
>VFQR01001551.1_pt1 | contig 17204 bp, 16 predicted proteins | sample 3512321 | NCBI WGS metagenome assembly VFQR01 (sample SAMN10412374, study PRJNA504923) | tailings metagenome | isolation source: Relicate 3 Philex TSF1 revegetated site | place: Philippines: Tuba, Benguet | collected 2017-08-29
TCGACGCCGCGGCGCTTCCCGCAGACCGCCGGGCGCTCCTGGTCACGAGCTTCAACCGTGGCTACACCGCCCACGAGAAGGCCTACCGGAGCTGCACGCCGACCGCGCGCCTCGCGGTACAGCGTTTCCTGGACGAAGGCAGCCGCATGGCGCGCGATATCGCCCTGCGTTACGGCAATTGAAATCAAAAGCCGGTCCCCGCGTTAACCTTCTTTAAAGGTCCGTGGCGACGGAACTCCGCGCCCCCGTTAAGGTCCGTAAACAACGCTGGGCACCAAGACCCGCGGGGGAATGGTTTTGCGTAACGTGCATCCTCTGAGAATCGGCAAAGTTGAAGAAGCGCGCTCGGAAGACGAGCGCCGCGCCGCATTCGGCTACCTCAACGACGCATGGGAGGAAGCGCGGCTGGACGGCATCGACGGCGACTGCCTCGCGCAAGTCGCACTCTTCACGGCGATCAACGAACTGGTATCGACCTACGGCGAGGAAGCCGCCGCGCAATATGCCGAAGGCCTCAGCGAACGCATCCGCCGCGGCGAGTTCACGATCGCGGTAAACCGCCAGTAATTTTGTGCGCCCCCGGCACCGCGCCGGGCTAAGGTGACCCGATTCCTTCTCGCGGGTTGCCATGAGACCTTCGCTTCGTTCGCTCTCCTATCTTCTTGTTGCCGCGATGCTGGCGGCGGCACCCGCTGCCGCGCAGACCAAAGTGCAGTCGCAAACCATTCGCGACAACAAGCAGAAGGGGGCGGTCGTCGAAGTCGTGCGCGATTTTTCGCGCTTGCCCGAACCCGTGCGCGCGAAGCGCGATGCAATTCTATCGGCTGCGCGAAGCGGCGATCTCGCGAAAGCCGCGGCACTCGTGAAGGCCGATCAGACTGCGATCTCGTTCGGCGGCGATACCGACGCCGAGGATTTCTGGAAACGAACCTTCCGGGACAGCGAGGGTCTGGAAGCGCTCGCGATGCTGATCGAAGTGCTCGAAATGCCGTTCGTGCATCTCGACAAAGGCAATGCGCAGGAAATGTTCGTGTGGCCTTATTTCCACGCGGTCAGCCTCGAAAAGCTTACGCCCGCGCAACGCGTCGAGCTGTTCCGGCTGATTACGGCCTACGATTTCCGGGAAATGCAGAAGTTCGGATCGTACAACTTCTTCCGCGCTGGCATCTCGCCCGACGGACGCTGGCAGTTTTTTGTCGCGGGAGATTAGGTGCCCTTCGGCAAGGCTTCGAGGAAGCGCACCGGCTGCCCCTGCCCCTTCGCGAGCAACTGGTTTTCGCGCATGACGATGTTGCCGCGCAAGATGGTGCCGACCGGCCAGCCCGTCACTTTCATTCCATCGTAAGGCGTCCATCCCGCTTTCGACGCGACCCACTGGTTCGTGATGGTCTCTTTGCGCTTGAGGTCGATCACGGTGAAGTCGGCGTCGTACCCGGCCGCGATCCGGCCCTTGTTCGCAATGCCGAACACGCGCGCAGGACCGTGGCTCGACAGGTCCACAAAACGCTCCAGCGTGAGCCTGCCCGCGTTTACGTGATCGAGCATGATCGGCACCAGCGTCTGTACACCGGTCATCCCCGAGGGACTTGCGGGATAGGTCTTCGCTTTTTCTTCAAGCGTATGCGGCGCGTGATCGGAGCCGAGAATATCGACGGTGCCGTCGTTGATTCCGCGCCAGATGACGTCGCGGTGCCGCGCGTCGCGCACCGGCGGATTCATCTGCGCCTTCGTGCCAAGCCGCTCGTAACATTCCGGCGCGACCAGCGTGAGATGATGCGGCGTGACTTCGACCGTAGCGACATCCTTGTGTGCGGCGAGGAAGTCGATTTCCTCGGCCGTGGACACGTGAAGCACATGCACGCGCTTGCCGGTTTCGCGCGCCAGCGTCACGAGCCGCGTGGTCGCGAGCAGTGCGGCGACCGGATCGCGCCAAACGGGATGCGAACGCGGATCGCCCTCGATACGCTCGCCCTTGCGTTCGTTCAGCCGCGGCTCGTCTTCGGCATGGAAGGAGGCACGGCGGCGGATGTTTTCGAGAATCGCGCGCAGGCCGGTGTCGTCCGGGATCAGCAGTTTCCCCGTGGACGAGCCCATGAACACCTTGATGCCCGCGCAGCCGGGAAGCTGCTCGTATTCCGCGACTTGACCAGAATTGTCCGCAGTCCCGCCGATGAAGAAGGCGAAGTCGCAATGCATCCGCCCGATGGCCCGGCCGATCTTGTCGGCAAAATTCACGTCGTCGATGGTCAGCGGGTCGGTGTTCGGCATTTCGAAGACCGCCGTGACGCCGCCCATCACCGCCGAGCGCGATCCGCTTTCGAGGTCTTCCTTGTGGGTCATTCCCGGCTCGCGGAAATGCACCTGCGTATCGATGACGCCGGGGAGAATGTGCAGGCCCGCGCATTGCCACGTTTCGCGGGCCGAACCTGCGGGAATGCTGCCGAGCGCCGCGATCTTGCCATCGCGAACCCCGATATCGCGGACAGCCGCGCCATCGTGGTTCACCACGGTCGCGCCGGCGAGAACGAGATCGTAGGTTTCGGCCATTCGGCCCCGCGTTCTGGACCGGCCTTGCCGGTCTTCCAAAGCGGCATTACTTGTCGGTGAAATCCTTTGCAAGCGGTCTTTCCTGCCGCATCAACCGGAATCGGTGAGAGATCACATTATGCAGGCAGCAATCCTCGACGACCGGGCGGTCCTGCGGGTAACCGGCGCCGACGCACGCCAGTTCCTCGACAACGTCATCACGAACGATGTCCATTCGCTGCAACCCGATCAGGCGCGGTTCGCGGCACTGCTGACGCCGCAGGGCAAGATCGTCGCCGATTTCTTCGTCGTGGCCGTCACGGAGGAAGACGGCGGTGGCTTCCTGTTCGATGTGCCGCGTGCGCTTTCGGAAGACATCGCGAAGAAGCTCGGTTTCTACAAGCTCCGCGCCACGGTTTCGATCGAGGCGCGGCCCGACCTTGCGGTTGCCGCGATTATTGAGGGCAAGGCCACCACCGAACTCGGTGTCGTGTTCGACGATCCGCGCCTCGCAGACCTTGGCCAGCGCGTGATCCTGCCGGCCGCCGAAGCGAGTACGGACCTCGAGAGCGCCGGCTTCAAGGCCGTCGATCCGGCGCGTTATCAGGAGAAGCGGGTTACGCTCGGCGTTCCCGAAGGCGGCAAGGATTTCACCTACAGCGATGCCTATCCGCACGAAGCCAACATGGATCAACTCCATGGCGTCGATTTCAAGAAGGGCTGTTTCATCGGGCAGGAAGTCGTCTCGCGCATGGAGCGCAAGACCACGCCGCGGACGCGCGTGGTGCAGGCGACCTTCGAGACTGCACCTTATCCGGGCGTCGATGTGAAGGCGGGCGACAAGCCCCTGGGCCACATGGGTTACGGCGTCAACGGCAAGGGGCTTGCGCTGGTGCGGCTCGACCGCGTGCAGGATGCGCTCGCCAAAGGCGAAAAGATCACCGCGGGCGGCATCGAGATTTCTTTGCAGAAACCGGCATGGGCAAGTTTTAAGTTTCCGGGCGATCCCGATTTCGGCACATAATCGCGCATGAAAAGAATCGTTCACGCCGACGGAAAAAAGCGCTGCTTCTGGTGCGGTGCCGACCCGCTTTACGTCCACTATCACGACACCGAATGGGGCGTGCCGGAATACGACGACCGCGCGCTGTTCGAAAAGCTGATCCTCGACGGCTTTCAGGCCGGCCTTTCGTGGATCACGATTTTGCGTAAGCGCGACAACTTCCGGAAAGCCTTCGACAAGTTCAATCCGGAAAAGATCGCCCGCTACGACGCAAAGAAGCTCAATGCGCTGATGAAGGACGAAGGGATCGTCCGCAACAAGATGAAGATTCACGGCGCGCGGCAATCGGCGCGGGCCTGGCTCGACATTCAGGAAAAAGGGCCGGGCTTCTCGAAACTCCTTTGGGATTTCGTGGACGGCAAACCGAAGATCAACAAGATCGCCTCGCGCAAGGGCATCAAGGCCGAGACGCCCGTTTCGCAGGCCATGTCGAAGGAACTGAAAGCACGCGGTTTCAATTTCTGCGGACCGACGATCGTCTACGCGTTCATGCAGGCGACCGGCATGGTCAACGACCATTTGACCAGCTGCTACCGCCACAAGGAATTGTCGAAGTGACGAAGGCCGCTCGTGCCTGGCAGCGCATGCTGTCGGGCCGCAGGCTCGATCTGCTCGACCCTTCGCCGCTCGACGTCGAAATCGAAGACATTGCGCACGGGCTCGCGCGGGTCGCGCGCTGGAACGGACAAACGACCGGCGCGAATATTTTCTCGGTCGCGCAACATTCGCTGCTGGTCGAGGTGGTATCGCGGAAAATTTCCCCGAACCTCGACCGCAAGTGGCGGCTTGCGGTGCTTCTGCACGACGCGCCGGAATATGTGGTCGGCGATCTCATCAGTCCGTTCAAGGCCGTGCTGAAGAGCGATTACAAAGCCGTCGAGAACCGACTGTTGCACGCGGTTTCGCTGCGCTTCGGCCTGCCGGCGCGCTGGCCTGCGGAACTCGTGGAGCACGTCAAGAAAGCTGACCGGCATGCCGCGTTTCTCGAAGCGACCCGGCTCGCCGGTTTCAAGGACACGGAAGCGCGGAAATTCTTCGGCACGCCGCCAGGTCTCGACGCGGCCTCGGAGAAGCGCTACCTGACGCCATGGAATGCGGAGACCGCCGAGAAGCGGTTTCTCGCGCGCTACCGGGAACTTTCGGACGAAACATGATTCACGTTTGCTCGCTCTCCCGCTTGCATAGCGTCGTCGACGATACCGGCGCGGAGCATGTGGTGACGCTCATTCGCGATACGTCGCGCGTGACGCGGCCGCCGCGCATCCGCGAAGAGAATCACCTGATTTTGTCCATCGACGACATCGAGGACGAACTGGACGGCATGGTCGCCCCCGGCGAAAATCATGTCGCGGAACTGCTCGGCTTCGTGCAGCGCTGGGAGCGCCGCAAGCCGATCGTCGTGCATTGCTTTGCGGGCATCAGCCGCTCGACCGCCGCCGCTTTCATCACCGCTTGCGCCATTCAGCCGGAGAAAGACGAGCGCACGATTGCCAATGCGATCCGCCGCGCCTCGATCACGGCGCAGCCGAACCCACGCATCGTCCGCTTCGGCGACAAGCTCCTGAACCGCCAGGGCCGCATGGTCGAAGCCGTGCGCGCCATCGGCAAAGGCGAGTTCGGCAACGCCTGGATCGAAGAGGCCGAGCCTTTCGTCATTCAGATCTGACCCGTGCTACGCTGAAGGCATGGCGAACGAACAGCATCCGCGAACCGCGATCGAGATCGGTCTTGCGGCTGCCATCGTGGCGATCGATGCCGATACGCCGCTGATCCTCGTTTCAGGCATGGATGGACAAGTGGGTTTGCCCTCGGGTCCGTTCGACGCGCCCGAACATCGCACCTTCGAGATCGGGCTTCGCCGTTTCGTCGCCGAACAAACCGCGCTTGAGGTCGGCTATGTCGAACAGCTCTACACGTTCGGCGACCGCGGACGGCATGCGCAGGCCGGCGATACCGCGCCGCATGTAGTCTCGGTCGGCTACCTCGCACTGACGCGCGTCGCAACGGCGCGTGCGATGAAATCGCACGGCGCACGCTTTGAGCCCTGGTACAAATTCTTCCCTTGGGAAGACTGGCGCGAAGGCCGCCCGAAAATTCTCGATGCCGCGATCCTCCCCGCGCTGAATGCCTGGTCGAAGACCGCAAAGGCGGCGCCCGGTGCGGAGTTCAGTCCGCGCGAGCGCATCCGTCTGATCTTCGGCACCGAAGGCGGAACCTGGGACGAAGAGCGCGTGCTCGAGCGCTACGAGTTGCTCTATTCCGCCGGCCTGATCGAAGAGTCGTTGCGGGACGGGCGCGAACAGGCGCTTGCACGCGGCAAAGCCGAACCGCTCGGCGCGGCCATGCAGTTCGATCACCGCCGCATTCTGGCGACCGCGATTTCGCGCCTGCGCGCAAAACTGAAATACCGGCCGGTGGTGTTCGAACTGATGCAGGACGAATTCACGCTCACCGAACTGCAGCACACGGTGGAAGCCATCGCGGGCCGCCATCTGCACAAGCAGAATTTCCGGCGGCTTGTCGAAGGCACCGAACTTGTCGAGCCGACGGGCGAAGTCTCGACACACACGGGTGGCCGGCCCGCCGCGATGTATCGTTTCAGGCGGGAAGTGCTGAAAGAACGTCCTGCACCGGGGCTGCGGTTCGGGGGAAGATAGGTTTGTCGTCATGGTTCGAGACGCGATGCTTCGCATCGCTCCTCACCATGAGGTTTTATTCAACCTCATCCTGAGGAGCGCGACGAAGTCGCGCGTCTCGAAGGATGATTAGATCTCGATATCCAGCGCGACATCGAGGCTCGGCGCCGAGTGCGTGAGCGCGCCGGAGGAAATAACGTCGACGCCGCACTCCGCAATCGCGGCCACTGTTTCCAGCGTCACGCCGCCGGAAGCCTCCGTAACGATCCTGCCTTTACAGAGCGCAACGGCTTCACGAAGCGTTTCCGGCTTCATGTTGTCGAGCAGCACCACATCGGCCTTGCCGTTCGCAAGTACTTCTTTCAGTTGATCGAGCGTATCGACCTCGATCTCGACTTTCACGAGATGGCCTACGGCGGCGCGTGCCGCATCCAGCGCAAGGCCGACGCCGCCCGCCACTGCAATGTGATTGTCCTTGATCAGCACCGCATCATCGAGGCCGAAGCGGTGGTTGACGCCGCCGCCGCAGCGCACCGCGTATTTTTCTAGCGCACGCAGGCCGGGCGTCGTCTTGCGCGTATCCGTGATCTTCGCTTTCGTGTGCGCGATCTTCGCTGCGTAAGCGGCGGTGAGCGTCGCAATGCCGGAGAGATGGCCCAGAAAGTTCAACGCCACACGCTCGCCCGACAGAATCGCGATTGCGGGGCCTTCGATCAAGGCCAGAACGGTATTCGCCTTCACGCTGTCGCCGTCGCGCGCTTTCGCTTCGAATTTTATATTCGGCGCGAGCGTGCGGAAAGCACGAGCGGCACAAGGAAGACCTGCAATCGTACCGGCCTTGCGCGCAACGAGCTTCGCTTTCGCGGCGATGCCTTCGGGAAGTGTCGCGGAGGACGTGACGTCGCCTGCGCGTCCCAGATCTTCGTCCAACGCGCGTTTCACCGCGTCCTGAATAACGAGCGGCGAGAGAAATGCACCGGGTGCGACGAGGTCGGCCATCACGCAGCCCTCGCCGTCGCCGTCTTCGCGATCCGGCGCGCTTCGTCGAGCGAAATGAACGTGCGATGCGCCTGCAAAGGATCGCTGTTCGGGAAATCCGAACGGTAATGCCCGCCGCGGCTTTCGGTGCGGACGAGCGCGGCGGAAGCGACAAGCAACGCCGTCGTCGCCATGTCGCGCACCGAAGGACGCTTCGCGGTCGCCTCGATGTGCAGAATTTCGCCGAGCGCATGTACGAGACCCGCGCGATCACGGATCACGCCGACATATTTGCTCATCACGTCGCGGAGACGCTTCGCATCCTCGATGCCTTCGGCCGGAAGCGGCGGCGACACTTCGCAGGAGTCCGCGGGCCATGCGAGCGTCTGCGGCAGCGCGATCAGACCGCCGATGTCCTCGGCAATCCGCGCGGCATAGACGACCGCTTCGAGCAACGAGTTCGACGCAAGCCGGTTCGCGCCATGCGCGCCGGTGCTGGCCACTTCGCCCGCGGCCCAGAGACCATCGAGCGTCGCGCGGCCCTGCGCATCCACGAGTACGCCGCCCATGTGGTAATGCGCGGCCGGCGCAATCGGCACGGGCTGCTTATCCGGATCGAGACCCGCGGCCTTGCAAGCGGCAAAGACGGTTGGGAAGCGTTCTGAAAACTTTTCCACGGGACGCAGATCGAGAAACGCGTTGCGGCCCGCTTGAATTTCCGCGAACACCGCACGCGCCACGATATCGCGCGGCGCAAGCTCTGCGTCCGGATGAACCGGGAGCATGAAACGCTCGCCGCTCTTGTTCACGAGGATCGCGCCCTCGCCGCGCAAGGCTTCGGTCGCAAGCGGCGCGGGATCCTTGCCTACATCGAGCGCGGTCGGATGAAACTGCACAAACTCGGGATCGGCGATCATCGCGCCCGCACGCGCTGCCGCTGCAAGCCCGCGGCCGCGCGCTTCGCGCGGATTCGTTGTGATCGCGTAAAGACCGCCGATGCCGCCGGAAGCCAACACCACGGCGCGTGCAGGCAGCGCCATCGGCTTACCGGCGCGGCCGGCGGGCCGCGCGTGAATGCCGGTGACATAGCGGCCATCGATATAAAGATCGTCGACCACGAGGCCTTCGAGCACGCGGATGGTCGGCGTGTTGCGCACGGCGCTCACGAGAGCGGCCATGATCGCAGCTCCCGCGCGGTCACCCTGCACGCGCACAATTCTTTTGTGAGAGTGCGCGGCTTCGCGCGACAGCATCAGCTTGCCTTCGAGATCGCGGTCGAAGGGCACGCCGTATTTGAGCAAATCGTTGATGCGCGCGGGCGCTTCCTGCGCCATGGCGCGGATGACTTTTTCATCCACCGTGCCGGCACCGGCAGCCAACGTGTCAGCGACGTGGCTGTCGATGGTGTCGCCCTCGCCGACCGCCGCCGCGATACCGCCTTGCGCCCACGCCGACGATGCGCCTTCGCCGATGGGAGCCGCGGTGACGATCGTCACGGGACGTGGCGAAAGTTTCAGCGCGCAGAACAAACCCGCGAGGCCGCCGCCGACGATGACCACGTCATCAACGCCACCCCATGAGCGGGGCGTGAGTGTGTCGGTGGTTCGCGGAGAGTCGGACATTGCAATCTCTTCTCCCTCTCCCCGCCTGCGGGGAGAGGGTTGGGGTGAGGGGTAACTGTGCAGCCGCCCCTTAGCCGGCTCGTTTCACTCGCCACCCTCTCCCCGTAAACGGGGAGAGGGTATTCTTGTTACGACTTCAGATGAATCATCCGCTCCACCGCGCGGCGCGCTTTCTCGGCGACCGCGGGGTCGATTTCGACTTCCTCGCGAAGATAGACGAGACTTTCGAGAATCTTCGGCAGCGTGATGCGCTTCATGTGCGGGCAGAGGTTGCACGGCTTCACGAATTCGGTGTCCGGCGCTTCCTGCTGCACGTTGTCGGCCATCGAGCATTCTGTGACCATAACGACGCGCTTCGGCTTCTTCGTTTTCACATAGTTCTGCAAAGCCGAGGTCGAGCCGGTGAAATCCGCTTCCGCGATCACATCGGGCGGGCATTCGGGGTGCGCGAGAATCTGCACGCTCGGATCGGCTTCGCGATAGCGGCGCAGCTCTTCGCCCGTGAAGCGCTCGTGCACTTCGCAGTGGCCCTTCCAGGCAATGATCTTCACTTTCGTCTGGGTCGCAACCCAGCGCGCAAGGAATTCGTCGGGAATGCAGATCACGCGATCCACGCCGAAGCTTTCGACCACCTGCACCGCGTTCGACGAGGTGCAGCAGATGTCGCTCTCCGCCTTCACATCGGCGGAAGTGTTCACATAGGTGACCACCGGCACGCCGGGATAGCGCTCGCGCAACAGGCGCACGTCTTCGCCCGTGATCGACTGCGCAAGCGAGCAGCCCGCGCGCAGATCGGGGATCAGCACGGTCTTGTTCGGGTTCAGGAGCTTCGAGGTCTCCGCCATGAAGTGCACGCCACCCTGAATGATGATGTCGGCCTTCGACTTCGCGGCTTCCTTCGCAAGCTGCAAGCTGTCGCCGACGAAGTCGGCAACGCAGTTGTAGATTTCCGGCGTCTGGTAATTGTGCGCGAGCAGCACCGCGTTGCGCTGCTTCTTCAGCTTGTTGATCGCGTAGACATAAGGCGCGTGGAACGGCCACTCCACGGAAGGGATGATGTGCTTCACCTTCTCGTAGAGGTGCGCGGTCTCGCGCTCCACTTCCTTGTTCCATTCGAGTGAAGGCATGGGCAGCACGCCGAACTTCTTCGCGGCGGCACCCGTACCCGGACGCGGCACGACGAATTCGCCACGCGCGACCGGCGGGGTCACGACCTCCACCTCGGGGCGGATGTTGCGGTCGATGATGGTGACCATGGGCGCCTCCCAAACTCTCCTCTGCGGGCCTATATGCTCTTTTTGAGCATATAGGGATACAGAAAAGACCGGCTCTTGCCGGGACTTATTCTCATTTCGAGCAAATATATAACCCATCCGCGTGCGTTTTGCTAGTCCCCCTGTTCCACCCGCCCATGCATCCGCACGATAGCAGCGCAGCGCGGGACGATTTTCGTCCGGGCGGTTTCGCGGCTAGGTTTTGCACGCGCGAAGGCAGCCCGCGCTAAAACGCCAAGAAGCGGCAGCCGGGGGAATCACCGTATGCCGACGACACCCGCGGGCGCCGCGCCTCAACCGCTGCTCTCCTTCCTGAAGAACCCGCTGGTACTGGTGATCGCCGGTTGCATGATCGCGATCGTGACCTTCGGGCCGCGCTCTTCGTTCGGCTTCTTTCTCACGCCGATGTCGGCGCAATACGGCTGGGGGCGCGATGTGTTCGCGCTCGCCTTCGCCGTTCAGAATTTGCTCTGGGGCCTCGGTACGCCATTCGCAGGCGCAATCGCGGATCGCTTCGGCACCGCCAAGGTGCTCGCCGGCGGCGCGGTGCTGTACTGCCTCGGCCTCGCGCTCATGACCTATTCCACGACCCCGGTTACGCTGAACATCACGGGTGGCGTGCTGATCGGCTTCGGTCTTTCGGCCTGCTCGTTCAACATCGTGCTCACCGCTTTCGGCAAGCTCGTTCCGAAGGAATGGCAGGGGCTCGCATTCGGTGCAGGCACGGCAGCGGGCTCATTCGGCCAGTTCCTGTTCGCGCCGTTCGGTGTCGCGTTGATTCAGAACTACGGCTGGCAGTTTGCGCTGCTGGTATTCTCCGCACTTGTGCTGCTCGTTATCCCGTTCTCGGTGGCGCTGATGACGGCGAGCAACAAGGCCGCCGTCAATTCGCAAAACGCAACGCCCGAACAGGCGCAGTCGCTGCGCGAAGCGCTCGCCGAAGCGTTCGGCCACAAATCCTACGTGCTGCTGGTCACCGGCTTCTTCACCTGCGGTTTCCAGCTCGCCTTCGTGACCGCGCACCTGCCTTCCTATCTCCTCGACCGCGGGCTCTCCGCGCAGGTCGGCGGCTGGACACTCGCCATCATCGGGCTTTGCAACATCGTCGGCTCGTTCACCGCGGGCTGGCTCGGCAACCGGATGCCGAAGCGCTACATCCTTTCCGCGATCTACCTCACCCGCGCGATCTCGATTGCGATCTTCATTTCGATCCCGCCGAGCATCGAGGCGACCATGATCTTCGCGGTCATCACCGGACTCACCTGGCTCTCTACTGTGCCGCCGACGTCGTCGCTGGTCGCGATCATGTTCGGCACCAAATGGTTCGCGATGCTGTATGGCTTCGTATTCTTTAGCCATCAGGTCGGCAGTTTCCTCGGCGTCTATCTCGGCGGCCTCGCCTTCGAGATGTACGGCTCCTACCAGATCGTCTGGTGGCTCTCGGTGACCTTCGGCGTGCTTTCCGCGCTCATCAACCTGCCCATCGTCGAGAAGCCGGTCGCGCGTCTCGGCGCAACGGCCGCGTGACGCATGAGAGAGACCGCACGCACGCTCGGCTGGCGCACGCCGCTGATCATTCTGATCTGCGGCTGCCTGATTGCGCTGATCGGCTTCGGCCCGCGCTCGACGCTCGGACTGTTTCTGTCGCCGGTCACGCAGGAAAAAGGCTGGGGTCGCGACATCTACGCCTTCGCGCTCGCGCTGCAGATGCTGCTCTGGGGTGCCGCACAACCCTTCGTCGGCGGGATCGCGGATAAATTCGGCGCGGTGCGCGTGATGTGGGTGGGCGCCGTTTTATATGTGCTCGGCCTCGCCGGCATGTCCTATGCGACGTCGCAGGGCGCGCTGATCCTGTCCGCGGGTTTTCTGATCGGCTTCGGGCTCGCGGGCACCTCGTTCACGGTGGTGATCGGCGCGTTCGGAAAATTGCTGCCGCCGCATTGGCGTTCGCTTTCCTTCGGCATCGGCACGGCGGCGAGTTCGTTCGGGCAGTTTCTGTTCTCGCCGCTCGCGGTCGGGTTGAACCAGTCGCTGAACTGGCACGCGACGCTTCTCGTCTTTGCCGCGATCGTGCTCGCGATCATGCCTCTTTCGCTCGCGCTGGCGCGCCCGCGCGAACTCGCGCCGAGCGGACCCGCGGCGCCCACACAATCGGTCGGCGAGGCATTGCGCGAGGCGCTTGGACACAAAAGTTATGTGCTGCTGATCCTCGGCTATTTCACCTGCGGCTTTCAGGTGTTCTTCATCACGATCCACCTGCCCGCGTATCTCGTCGACCGGGGCTTAAGCGTCGATATCGGCGCATGGACCATCGGCCTGATCGGACTGTTCAACATCATCGGCTCGATCTCGGCCGGTTATCTCGGCGACAAGATGCCGAAGCGTTACATTCTCGCGGCGATCTACTTCCTGCGCTCGCTTGCGATCCTCGCGTTCATCCTGGTACCGGCAACGCCCACGACCTCGATGATCTTCGGCGCCATCATCGGCCTCTTGTGGCTCTCCACGATTCCGCCGACGCAGGCGCTCGTTGCGGTCATGTTCGGCACGCGCTGGCTTACGATGCTCGCGGGGCTCGCCTTCTTCAGCCATCAGGTCGGCGGCTTCCTCGGCGTATGGCTCGGCGGCCTGCTCTACGAGAAGACCGGATCGTATGACGTGATCTGGTACCTGACGATCCTGCTCGGGTTCTTCGCGGCGGCGGTGAACATGCCCATCGTCGAGAAGCCTGTCGCGCGTCCGGTTGCTAGCCCAGCGTAAACCCGTCTAGAAAACGCGCGAGTAGGAAAAATCAAATGGGAACATTCAAAGCCATCATCGTCCCTGAAAAGGGCCAGCCGGCTGCACTCGGCGAATTCGACGAAGCGGCGCTCATGGAAGGCGACGTCACCGTCGCGGTCGAATACTCCACGGTGAATTACAAGGACGGTCTCGCGATCACCGGCAAGGCGCCGGTCGTGCGCCGCTTCCCGATGATCCCGGGCATCGACTTCGCGGGCAAAGTCGAAAGCTCCTCGCACCCCGGATTCAAACCGGGCGACAGCGTCGTGCTGAACGGCTGGGGTACCGGCGAAACGCATCTCGGCGCCTACGGCGCGAAGTCGCGCGTGAAAGGCGACTGGCTCGTGAAGTTGCCCTCCGGCATGACGTCGCGCGAAGCCATGGCAATCGGCACCGCCGGTTACACCGCGATGCTCTGCGTGATCGCGCTCGAGAAGTACGGCATCAAGCCCGACCAGGGCCCGATTGTCGTGACGGGTGCGGCCGGCGGCGTGGGCTCGGTCGCGATCGCCATTCTTTCCAAGCTCGGCTTCACGGTTGCCGCCTCCACGGGCCGCGCAAGCGAAGCCGATTATCTGAAATCACTCGGTGCTTCCGAGATCATCGACCGCGCGGAATTTTCGCAGCCGGCAAAACCGCTCGGCAAGGAGCGCTTCGCAGGCGGCGTCGATTCCGTGGGTTCGAACACGCTCGCGAACGTGCTTTCGATGACGAAATACGGCGGCGCGGTCGCGGCCTGCGGCCTTGCGGCGGGCATGGATCTTCCCGCTTCGGTCGCGCCCTTCATCCTGCGCGGGGTTTCCCTGCTCGGTGTCGATTCCGTCATGTGTCCGCTCGCAAGACGGCAGGAAGCCTGGAAGCGGCTCGCTACCGATCTCGACCGCAAGAAACTCGCAGCCATGACCACGGAAGTCCCGCTTGCGGGCGTCATGGACGTGGCGCCGAAGATTCTCGCCGGTCAGGTGCGCGGCCGTACCGTGGTCAAGGTCGGATAACCCGGGCTTTTACGGTTTCACTTGACAAGAAGCACCCCTTCCTGCGCTACGTATGCAAGAGGGGTGTTGGCGGGTTCCGCACGATGATTCGCTCAGGCTTCCTTGTTATCGCAGCGCTACTGTTTGCCAGCCCCGCGTCGGCCGAAAGCCTGACCGCGAAGCAGGCGCGCACCTTCGTGGCAGGCAAGCTTTTTTCCTACAATTGCTTCGACGGAACCACCGGCGTCGGCCGCATCAACAACGATGGCTCCGCGGCAGGCACGATCCGCATTCTCGGCAAGGATCCGACACGCTACGTGCGGCTGCCGGTCAACACGCTCTACGAGAGCGGCGAGCAGATTTGCGCCACGCTCAAGGGATTGCCGTTTACGCCCTGCTTCGTGCTGACGAAGACCAGCGCGCACAGCTTCCGCGGCGCGGTTTCCGGCATGGGATTCATGTATTGCGACTTCGTGCGCGGCGGACGCCCTGCACCCAAGCGATCGAGCGCCGCGGCCGATTAAGCCACCGCTTTTGCGTTCATCACCGATTTTGCATCCGAACATTCGATCAACGAACGCCGCTTGCCGATCTCGGCTGCGGTGTAATCCATGAATGCGCGCACGCGTGCCGTGTTCTTGAGGTCCGGGTGCGTCAGAAGCCACAGGCCAGCCTCGATCTCGGGGTCCGGAAAGGCGACCCTCGTCAGGCCCGGCGTGGCCGCACCGATGAAGCAGGGAATGAGCGCCATGCCGCCGCCCGCCGCTACGGCCTCCGCCAGACCGAGCACCGTGTTGAGCTTGTAGACGATGCGCTCGTGGCCAACGTTGTCGAGCAGCCACTTCGTCGGCTTCGGGCCGCCGATCCCGTCGGAAAGGCCGATCCAGTTGTAGCGGCGCGCTTCCACAGCATTGAAATTCGCCGGTGCGTCGCCGTTCGCGGCAAAAATGCCCCAGCGGATTCCGGCGAGCCTCCTGCCGATCAGGCTCTCCGGCGGCCGTTCCGTCGCGCGCAGCGCGATGTCCGCGTCGCGGCGGGAAAGATTCAGCGGTTCGTTGCTGACGACGATATCGAGATTGATTTCCGGATAAGCGCGGCGAAAGCCGACGAACACCTCCGACAAGAGGTGGACGAGCAGCGTATCGTTCGTCGTTACGCGCAGATCGCCGGAGGGACGAAGGTCCTGTCCGGTGATTTTCCGCTCGAGGTCCACGATTTCGTCGGCGATGCGGTTCGCGAGGTCGACCATCTTCTCGCCGGCGGCCGTGGGCGCGTAACCCGTCCGGCTCCGCTCGAACAGACGCGCACCCATGGCCTTCTCGAGCGCACCGAGACGGCGAAAGACAGTCGAGTGGTTGATACCGAGGGCGTCGGCGGCACCCGCAAGCGAGCGAGCTTCCGCGATGGCGCGTACGAGACGGAATTCGTCCCAGGCGATTTCAGACATACTGCATCCACGCAACGAATGAATTACGGGTGCAGTATGGCTTTGCGGATTCGCAGCGGCTAGGCGCTACGCGATCACGGCTTCGTTACCGTCAGCCCTTGTTGGGGTTCTTGGGTTCTTCGGCACGCGGCGGAACCGTATCGGCCTGCAGACCTTCCTTGAGCTTCTTCTGGATGGAGAGAAGCTCATCGGGCTCGGGCTTCATCTCGATCGCACGTGCCCACTGGAACCGCGCTTCAAGCTTGCGGTCGGTCTTCCAGTAAGCGTCCCCGAGATGATCGTTGATGGTCGGATCGGACGGCGAGAGCGCGATCGCCTTTTCCAGTTCCGCTACGGCCTCTTCGTAGCGGCCGAGCCGGTAATAGGCCCAGCCCAGGCTGTCGATGATGTATCCGTCTTTCGGACGCAGGGCGACGGCCTTGCGGATCATGTCGAGCGCCTGATCCAGATGTTCGTGCCGATCGACCCAGGAATAGCCGAGATAATTCAGGATCTGCGGATTCTCGGGAGAGAGCTTCAGCGCCAGCTGAAAATCCTGCTCCGCACTCGGCCACAGCTTCGCGCGCTCGTAGCTCATGCCGCGATAGTAATAGATCGCCCAATGTTCGCGTTTGGGTTCGCCGAGAATCTTGACGATCCGCGAATAGATTTCCGTGGCTTCGGTATAGTTCTTGGCGGCACGCAGCACGTTCGCGTAGGTGAACAGCCCTTCGATTTCCTCGGGCTTGTCATTCACAAGCGCCTTTAGTGCGTCCCGGGCTTCGCTCTTCTTCTCGAGCACTTCGAGGTTGAGTGCGCGCTGGATCATCGCCTTGCGCCTGAGCGGAGAATTCTCCGGAATCCGCTCGTAGGCTTCGACCGCCATTTCGTATTTCTTGGTCGCCTCGAACAGGCTCGCGAGCGCAACGATTGCGAGCGGGTGCTCGGGATTGAGATGGATCGCCAACTGCAGATAGACCATGCCGAGGTCTTCGCCGCCCGGCTCCTGGCTGAGCGCGGCGCCGATGCCGTACAGCGCTTCCGCGGCGCCTTCCGAGGCGTTCGCGACGAGCGGCGGCAGTTCACGTTTCGAGGTATTCGCCGCCTGCACCTGGCGTCCACCGGAAACGATCCGGCTCATCACCTGTTCGTGCAGCCACAGGTTCATCGCAGCGGTGTCGTTCGGGTCGCCTTTGTAGCCGAGTTCCTTCGCAAGCTCGGTACGGGTCGAGATCGTAGGATCGACTTTTAAAAGCGTCAGCAGATCGAACATCGAGATGCGCCAGTTCGACGGACGCCCGCTATCTTTTGCGAGGCGGTCGAACTTGTCCTGCACTTCCGGCAAACGGAGTTCGGCGCCGGCGGGCGCCGTGCCGATCACTTCGTTGCTGCGGTTCAGGATCGACGTGACGATCTTGCCGCTGGCGGAAGGCGCCTGTGACGGCGGCGCGGCTCCGATCACGTCGACCGCCGCCTCCACAAGCGGGTGACGGATCATCGAATTCGAGATCGACTCGTAAACCTTGAGCGCCTCTTCGTTCTTTCCATTGCGGGACAGCATGCGAGCGTAAGCGTCCGCGGTACGAAGCGAGGCCGCATCCCATTTGCGTGCGCGCTCGAGATAGCGGAGCGCTTCGCCGCGCTGGTTTGCGATGTCCAGCATCAGGCCTGCGTGCACGCTCTTGAAGATGCCGTACCAGTCGGGACCGGCAAGTTTCTCGATATGCGCAACGCCATTCTTCACGTTGTTCGAGCCGTACCAGGTCCAGCCGGTAAGCAGCGCGGCGACCAGATCGGCAATCGGCCCTTGCCCCGAAATCGCAAGATGCGTCCGAGCCTGCGCATACTGGTTCGCGCCGATCGCTTTGACGCCCAGCACGAGCCGGGCAATCCGATGCGAGCGATCGATCGCGATCAGCCGCTC
>VFQR01001552.1_pt1 | contig 17186 bp, 16 predicted proteins | sample 3512321 | NCBI WGS metagenome assembly VFQR01 (sample SAMN10412374, study PRJNA504923) | tailings metagenome | isolation source: Relicate 3 Philex TSF1 revegetated site | place: Philippines: Tuba, Benguet | collected 2017-08-29
CCGACGACCCCACAGCGCCCTCGACGGTCACACGCCCGCTTGCCGCGTTCACAACCTCACGGGTCGTTACAGCTAGGCCGTGCGCCGGTGGTTGGTGGCACGCCGAGTCTCCGCCGCCATCAGGAGCGCGTCTGCTTCGGCGGCATCAAACGGCGCGATCGCAAGGCCGAATCGGAGGTTGGCGCGCATGCTGAGCCCGCTACCGAATTCGATCGGACTCCGCAAGACCGTCTCGAGACGTTCGAGAACTGCCAGCGCCGCCGATGCGGCACCCTCGCGGTCGAGTGGGAGGTTCGACATCACGATCGCGAACTCGTCGGCGGAGATCCGGCCGAGAAAGTCATCCGGGCGCAAGGCGGTTCCGACGCGAAAGGCGAGCTCTTCGAGAAACTGATCGGCTGCGCCGTACCCGTATTGGTAGTTCACCTCTCGAAAGCCGGGCAAGTCACCGACCGCGATGGCGGTGCCGTGGCCTGTTCGCCGGCCCTTCGCGAGTACCGAGACTACGTGCGCGCGGGTGGTCACTCGATTGGGAATTCCCGTCACGGCGTCGAACTGTCGGCTGTATTGAAGAGTGGTCTCGAGTCCGATTTCGTACGAGACATCACGCTGCACACTCAAGAAGTGCGTCACCGCTCCGGTGGCGTCGCGAACGGGCGAGATAGACAGTTCGTTGATGAAGGTCGTGCGGTCTTTTCGGTAGTTCAGCAGACGGCCGCGAAACGGCTCTCCGGCCGCGAGGGCTGCGTTCAGTCGGTCGAGTTCAGGGCCCGACGTGCCGGGGCCTTGCAGAAAACGGCACGACCGCCCTGCGAAGTCACCCCAGTCGTAACCGGTCATCGTCAGAAATTCGCGATTGGCGTAGAGCGCGCGCTGGTCGGCGCCGGTGACCAGCACCCCCTCGGTGATTGCGTCAAGAAGTAAAGGAACGACCGGGGCAAGGGGTGCAAGGAGGGTGTGGGGGGTGGTGGCGTGCATGGTTCCTCACTCGGTGCTCGGGCACGAAAGGTGCGAAGGTCTGCAGCGTCGTCGTGAGTGAGTATCCCCCTGAAGAGAATTCGCGTCTCGGGGGCGGAGTCGGTGACGTTCGCGAAACGACAATCTGGCGCCCGTTCGGGGGGCGCCAGATCGCCGATTCGCGGCTTCGATACCCCCGAAGGGGGTTACCCGCGCGTCAGCCGCCGAACGCCTCGGCGTAGAGGGCGCGCAGCTCGGCGGAGTCGGGGCCGCTGAGCCCGCATCCACGAATTTCGCCGTCGCCCGCGACGACGAGGTACTCGTCGCCGACGGCGAGAGGCTGCAGTGAGAAGTCGCTCGTCAGCTCATCCACCTGGGGCATGGTGACGCGGTCAGCGACCTCACCGGCGAAGCGCTCGGTCACTTCGAGCGTTACGGTCTCGCCCTCGACAGCAATCACACGAGCGGCGAACGCCTGCTCCTGCTCGAGCAACCCCTCGGCGGTGACGGGCAGGCAGCTGCCGCTGGCCAATCCGCCGCCGTCGGGGAGGGCGAGCTGCTCGACAGTGGGGCTGCCGCCGAGAACGAGTGGCACGGCGATCGCGGCGGCGGCCGCCACGCTGGCGGCGGCAACGGCGATCGCGATCCAGGGGCGACGCGCGGTGCTCGGCGTCGTGGTCGGTGCCTCGGGCTTGTTGGCCGGAGTTGACGGGGTGTCGGACATGATCTGCTCCATCCTGTGGTCAAGCCACATCGGTGGGAGGGGAGCGAGGTCGCGCGCCGGGTCGGCGCTGCGCAACTGCTCGCGCAGGTGACGGTCATCGTCCTGCATCGGTGCTCCCTTCCTCACTGCCAACATGTCCGGCAGGTGCGGCCGATTTCCGCAGCTCGTCGGCGAGGCGCTTCTTCGCCCGGTGCAGGCGGATCGCCGCGGCATTCGCGCTGATGCCGAGCACCGTCGCCAGCTGAGGGCTCTCGAGCTCGTCCCACGCCCACAGGCGCAGCAGCTCGGCGTCGTCGCGGCGCAACCGGGTGAGGGCATCCCGCACCGCGATCGCGCCATCTGAAGCGTTTTCGTTGTCGGAGTCTGGCGCCGCGAGCGGCGGCGGGTCGAGCGCGATCACCTTCGCGGCCAGCCGATCGCGCCGCCGCTGCGCGCGCTCAGCGTTCGCCAGCAGATTGCGCGCCACGCCGATCGCCCACGGGATGCTCTCCGCGGGCCCGGCCGGCACTTCGTCGAGCCGCCGCCAGCAGACCAGCAGCACATCATTGAGCACTTCGTCGGCGGTTGCCGCCTCGCAGCGGCGCGCGAGGTAGCGGCGCACCGGCTCGGTCGTCATCATCGCGAGCGTGCGAAACCGCTGCTCGCGGGCAGCATCGATCACAACTCTCACACTGCACTATGTCCGGCAGGGGCGCGTCGATTTCGCTCGTGTGGTTGTGATCACAGCTACTTCCTTACAGCTTGGCGACGCCCGCCGAGAGGGCGAGCCACGCGAGCACCCGATCGTCGACACGGTCGAACGAAAGCCCGGTCAGCTCCTCCACGCGCGCAACGCGGTTGCGAACGGTGTGGCGGTGCACTCCGAGCCGAGATGCCGTGGCCTCCCAGCTACCGTTCTCGCTCAGGAACACTTCGAGCGTCGAACGAAGGGTCGACTCCCCCTCCTCCAGCGGGGCAAGCACATCGACGAGACTACGCTGGGCGATTCCCGGCAGATTGCGCAACACGTTATCGAGCACCGCGCCATCGTCGAACGCCACGACCGGCGTGTGCCCGCCAATCGCGGTGGAGAGGGCCTGGGACGCTTGACGGTGACTGCGGTCAAGTTCGCCCAGGCCTGCGCGTCCGCCGATGCCACAGCGAACAGGCACCCCTTCGAGCTGATGTCCCGTTTCGACCCGCTCTTTCCAACTCGTCACCGACTCCGGGCTGATGATCGCGAGCACGTCGTCGCCACGCACGGTCGCGACCGGGGGGAGTGCGCAGTCGTCGAGCCAGTTCAGCACGCGATTCTCGAGACGAACACTGCGCGAGCGAGACCGCAACACGCAGACCACGGCGTCTTCCCCATGAATGCCCCAGCGTCGAGCGACGCGATTCCCAAGGCTGCGATCGGAGGAGAGAAGAACGTCAACGGCATCCGCCCGGGCAACCGGCTCCAGGCGACCATCGGCGCGCGGGAAGAAGATGTGCGACAAGAGTTCGGCGGCCAGTGATGCGAGCTCGCGAGCAACAGCCTGATGCTGGGGTCGCGACGCAACCACCAAGATTCCGCGCGGAGTGCTCTCATCACCGATCGGATGCACGCTGAGACCGGTGTGACGAATCGAGCGCGTCGTGCCAAAGGCGGCATGACGCGCGTCGTCTTGGTGAACAACGCCGGCACCCGCCGTATCGATAATGACTCCGTGGGCGTCGAACAGCACCGACCACCCCCTCACCAGGCGCGAGAGTTCTGCAAGAGTCGCGGCTGAACCACCTCGAGTGCTCGCGAGCAAGAGGGTGCGCATCCCGTGATTGACGTACCGTACGCCCGCATCGCCCTCCCAGGGCGACCCGAAGGTGGTCTGCTCGGCGGTCACAGCTTCGACACTACGCGGCTCGACGTTAACCGTTTTGTCGTGCTGGCCGCGATGCGATCGCCAGTTCGGTCATCGCGGTGGCGTAAACGGCCTTCGTACCGTGGCGAGGTCAGACAATCGCTTCGCCCAGGAGGTGCCCATGAAGGCCGCCGTATTTCGCAGCAGTGATCGCGCGATCAGCATCGAAGACGTTCAGCTTGCTGACCCGGGCCCGGGTGAGGTTCGTGTTCGGATCGCCGCCGCGGGGGTGTGCCATTCTGATCTCCACGTGCGCCGCGGTGAGTGGCCCGTGCCCACCCCGCTGGTGATGGGGCACGAAGGCTCAGGCGTTGTCACTGCTGTCGGCCCGGGCGTGACCACGCTGGTCGAGGGCGACCACGTGGTGTTGTCGTGGGTGGCGCCCTGTGGTTCGTGTCGCTACTGTCAGGCCGGCCACGAAGCGCGCTGCTCGCTCGTGGCCTCCGTCGTCGCTCCTGGGGGAGTGCTTCACGACGGCACGTCGCGACTGCGACTCGGTGACGAAACGCTGCACCACTACCTGGGCGTCTCCTCGTTCGCCGAAGAAGCGGTGGTGCCCGCATCCGGTGCCATCAAGGTCCGTGACGATGCACCGCTCGATCTGATCGCGATTGTGGGGTGCGCCGTCGCCACGGGCGTCGGCGCCGTCGTGAACACTGCCGCGGTCGAGCCCGGATCTCACGTGGCGGTGATCGGTTGCGGCGGCGTTGGACTTTCGGTCATCCAGGGTGCCCGCCTGGCAGGCGCGAGCCGCATCATCGCGATCGACGTTCGCATGGAGAAGACCGCTCTCGCACGCCGTCTCGGGGCAACCGATGAGATTGACGCCTCCGCTGTCGACGCTGTCGACGCAATTCGAGAACTCCTGCCGGATGGGGTGGATTACGCCTTCGATGCGATCGGCACCACCACGACGACGGAGCAATCGATCCGGATGCTGGGACTGGGTGGCGCGGCCGTAATCGTTGGCCTGCCGCCCGCCGGAGCTCGCGCGTCGTTCGAGCCGTTGGTCTTGGCCGAAGCAGATCAGCGAATTCTCGGCTCGAACTACGGCAGTGTTCGGCCCGCCATCGACATTCCGGCTCTCGTCGATCGCGTCATGGACGGCGATCTGCTTCTCGAGCCGATGGTGAGCGGTCGGCGTTCCCTCGACGAGGCGGTTGCCGCTCTTGACGACCTGCAGGCGGGGACCGCCCTGCGCACCCTCCTCACTCCGTGACCCCATCACCCCAACACACCCCTACGAAAGGCACAATGCTGTGACTGATACCACTGCTCCGCGCGTCGACGCCGGCCTCCGGCGCGGCGTCATGGGCTCGACAGAGCTCTTCGCCCAGGCAATCGCCAACATCGCCCCTAGCGCCGTCATCGCGTTTACCGCGGCCGCGATCTTCCTCTCTGCGGGGAAGGGCACCTGGTTGTCGTTCCTCTTGGCGACGATCATCATCCTTGCGGTGGGCTACGCCATTCTGCAATTTGCGAAGCGACGCGCCTCAGCCGGTTCGCTGTACAACTACGCCGCGATCGGACTCGGACCGGGAGGAGCGTATGTCACGGGCGTGACGCTCATCATTGGGTGTTTCTGCATCGCCGCGGCGTCGCTGAGCGGTGCGGTGTCGTACACGATGCTCACCGTGACGCAGCTCGGACTCCCGCTGGAGGGGCTGGTCACCCAGATCGTTGTTGCGTTTGTTCTCGGCAGTCTCGCGACCTTCTTCACCATCCGCGGCATTCGCGTTTCAGCGCGGGTCTCGTTCGTGCTCGAGCTGCTGTCGATCGGCATCATCGTGCTGCTGTTCGTGCTGACGCTGGCGTACCTGGGCCCGGCAGCCTGGGACCCATCGCAGTTTGACCTGTCGCAGACGAGTTTCTCAGGCGTTGCCGCGGGCATGGTTCTCGCCATTCTCGGTTTCGTCGGGTTCTCGAGCGCAGACGCACTCGGGCGTGAGGCGAAGAACCCGTTCCGCGCCATCCCGCGTGCCATCATGTGGAGCGCGCTCGGCGTCGGCGTGCTCTACGTCTTTGGTGCCTACACGCAGGTTGCCGCTCTCGGTGATGGCCTCGGCGCGTCGGCCAGCCCGCTTGACGACATCGCGGTTCTGATCGGTATGCCGAGCTGGTTCAACCCGATCCTTAACGGCGGCGTCGCTGCGTCGTTCTTCGCTGTTGTCGTGGCGCCGCTCAACGTGATTGGGCGCATCCTCTACGTCATGGGCAAGGAAGGGGTCATCGACCGTCGACTCGGATGGACCCACGAGCGGTACCTGACACCGCACCGCGCTCTGGTCATCGCGGGTGGCGCCGTCGTGCTCGTGCCGACGGTCTTCTATCTACTGGGAGTCGACCCGATCAGTGTGCTGGTGTGGGTGAACACCTTCGGCACGTACGGCTACATGGTCGCCTATGGCGTCATTGCGATCGCGGCTCTGGTCTACGTGCGCAGGCTCGCGGTCGTGAACCGTCTTCTCCCGTTCGCGGTCCTCGTCGCAGTTGGCGGAATGGCCTACGTGTTCTGGTCGAACATCGTTCCCGTTCCCGCTTTCCCGTTCAACATCATCCCGTGGCTGTTCGCGCTGTTGTTTGGCGCGACGATGGTGTGGTTCGCGTTCCTGGTGAGGCGTCGGCCAGGGGTTGTCGCAGCGATCGGCACCACGGAGACTGATCTGTTGGAGGGCGTCGGCTGAGTGCCGGTCGGCCATACCAGGAGACGGGGCGTCGCGATTCGCGGCGCCCCGTTCCCCTGTTCCGGGGCTGTCAGTGCGCGATCAGCACGTCGAGTGCCATGCCCGGGCACGGGCGCCGGTCGAAACCGGCGAGGTCGTCGCCACGAATCGTGTCGCCCGTCTCACGGGCGGGGCTCGTCGAGAGCAGCACGCGCCCGACACCGTTCACGATCGAGATGTCGTCCCCGAACGCGGCGAGCTGCGGCGTGAGGTGACGCTCCACTTGGTCGATGAGCAGGTCGAGGGCGACAGCGCCGACAAACTCGCCGTCGACGTGCACCGGGGCGGCCACCGTGATCGTGTACTCGTCGCTGCACAGGTAGTCGACGTAGGGGCCGGCAACATGCGGCTGCCCGGTCTGGAACGGCACGCGGTACCACTCGAGTTCGCTGTAGTCGATGTGCTCTTTATTGACCGACTGCGCTGCGAGCACGAGTTGTGCGCGCTCGGGCCCTTGCCACCAGGCTAGGTGGCTGTTGGCGTCGGCGAGCGAGTCGAGGGCCGCGATGAACCCCGAGCCGTAGACGGGCAGGTCGAGTTGGTCGAAGAGCGCCAGAGCCGAGGGCTCGACGAGCGCGTCGAGGCGGTCGGTCGTAAGCGGAGCATCCGCGCGGGCGCTCGCAATTTCGCCCGCGAGCTTTTCGCGCCACTCGGCGAGGGCGTCGAGGGCGCGGCCAAAGTACTCGGTGACGAGCTCGACAGGGTGGTCGGCGGTGGTGCGCGACGCGGGCGCGGCGGGGTGGATGCTCACGTGCTGCTCCTCTCTGAGCGGGTCGTGCGGGGCGAGGCGGGCCGGTCTCGCATCACAGGTCAGGTCGTGGTGCTCGATTCGACGGGTGTCAGTGCGGGAAGTGCAACGTGGTGCTCACGGTAGGCGATCAACCAGTCGACCGTGAAGCGCATGCTGGCGCGCAGTGCCTGCACTGCTGCTGTCGAATCGCCGGCGGCGACGGCGGCGAGCACAGAGCGCAGGTTGGCACGCGCTGTCACGCGGGCCTGAGCATCGGTGTCAAGGAGGGCGAGTAGTGGTGAGAACTCACCCTGCAGGCGCATTTGCTCACGTGTGAGTCGTGCCGACTGGCTGAGGGCCGCGAGTTCGACCACGGCGTCGTCCGATGCTCGGCGCCACTGCGAAAGATCGTGGTCGTCGACCCGATCGAGTCGGGCGACGATCAACTCGATCTCGCCGGGGTCGGCACGGCGGGCTGCGAGCTCAACGCAGGCGGCGGTGATCGCCTGATAGTGCTGGGCGGCGTCGCGCAGCGTCACGCGTGAACTGTCGACGAGGGCACGCGTCGCGAACCGGACGGGGTCAGCGCTCTCGGCGATGAAGCTGCCGCCGTTACGCCCCCGGCGGGTCACGATCAGCCCGCGCTCGCGCAGGGCGAGGAGGGCTTCACGGGCAGTAGCGGGAGCGACACCGAAGGCCGCCGCGAGCTCGGTCTCGGCGGGGAGGCGTTCGCCCGCGGAGAGCACTCCGCCCATGATCGCTTCGGCGATGCGGCGCTCGACGAGGGCCGCTCGCCCTTCGTCGCCGATTGGCTGGAAGACGGCGCTGTGCAGGCGCGTCGGCTTACCCGATCGGGGTGCCGGGCTGCGCATGCTCATGGGCTCATTGTGGCGGCAGAGTCTTGGAACGTTACGTCAGTGTTACCCGATTGAAATAAAAGCTATGAAACTATACGTTTAGTGTTATCGCACCGACCACAACGACGTCTCGGAGGATCCCCGTCGCTATGACCGCCCCCACTGCGCCGACCGACCCCGCGTCGACCATGCCCTCGACAGAAGCCGCAGCAGAGACCACCGGGCGGGGTCAGGGCGGCGTCGAGCTGCACGCCGTCACCAAGCGGTTTGGTGACACGATCGCCGTCGACGATCTGACTCTTTCTGTCGAATCGGGCGAGTTCTTCTCCATGCTGGGCCCTTCCGGCTCGGGCAAGACCACCGTGCTGCGCCTCATCGCCGGCTTCGAGGACGTCACGAGCGGCACCATCGCCATCGCGGGCACCGACGTCACGCGCGCGGCGCCCTTCGACCGCACCGTCAACACGGTCTTCCAGGACTACGCGCTTTTTCCGCACATGAACATCGCCGAGAACGTCGCCTACGGCCTGAAAGTGCGCAAAGTCGGTAAGGCCGAGCAGCACGAGCGGGTGACGGCCGCCCTCGAGCAAGTGCGACTCAGTCACGTCGCCGATCGCCTGCCTCACCAGCTCTCGGGCGGCCAGCGTCAACGCATCGCTCTCGCCCGCGCCCTCATCCTGCAGCCGCGCGTGCTCCTGCTCGACGAGCCTCTGGGTGCCCTCGACAAGCAGCTGCGCGAGCAGATGCAGATCGAGCTCAAGCAGATCCAGCGCGAGGTTGGCATCACCTTCATCTTCGTGACGCACGACCAAGAGGAGGCCCTGACCTTGAGCGACCGCATCGCCGTCTTCAACAACGGCAAGGTCGAACAGGTCGGCACCCCACGCGAGGTCTACGAGTACCCGCAGACCGCGTTCGTCGCTGGCTTCCTCGGCATCTCGAATCTCATTGACGCGGCCCACGCGGAGCGCCTCACCGGCGTCGCGAAAGCCATCAGCGTGCGCCCCGAGCGCGTGCGCCTCACGGATGCTCGCACCGAGCCCGCCGCCCACGAGTCGAGCGTCGACGGCACCATCGTCGAGACCGTCTACACCGGCCCGACAACGCGGTACATCGTCGACACCGCTGACGGACTCCGCGTCATCGCCGAGCGCCACAACGATCACGCACCGAGCGACACCGCCCCGTACAACCGCGGCGATGCCGTTCGCGCGGTATGGGTTACCGAGCACGCCGCCGTCGTCCCCTGAACCCGGGCATCTGGCCCATGACCAGCACCACCTGCATCACCCCAGCACCACCCCCAACCAAGGAGGAACCATGAAGAAAAAGCTGATGGCCGTATCGGCCACCGCGGCAGTATCAGCGCTGATGCTCGCCGGCTGCGCGGCTCCGGCCGCCGATGAGGGCTCGGGCGAGCTTGTCTTCGACGTGCCTGACGTGCCCATGCTCGAGGCGCTCGGTGAGCCCGAGGGCCAGGTCGACATCATCGCCTGGTCAGGCTTTGTCGAGCCGGCCTGGGCCGACACCTTCACTGAGGAGACCGGGTGCGTTGTCAACCGTCGCGTCGCCGGAACGAGCGACGAAATGGTGCAGCTCATGCGCACCGGTGACTACGACCTCGTCTCGGCCTCGGGCGACGCGAGCCTGCGGCTGATCGTCGGCGGCGATGTCGCCCCGATCAACCGTGACCTGCTTCCGAACTTCGGCGACGACATCGTGCCCGGCATGCAGGGCCAGATCTACGACACGATCAACGGCAAGGTCTACGGCGTTCCGATCGGCCGCGGTGCCAACATCCTGCAGTACAACAGCGAGGTCGTCACCGAGACGCCCACCAGCTGGGACATCGTGTGGGAGGCCGACAGCCCCTACGCCGGTCAGATCACCGCGTACGACGCCCCGATCTACATCGCCGACGCCGCGGTGTACCTGATGTACCACCAGCCAGAGCTGGGCATCCAGAACCCGTACGCGCTCGACGAGACGCAGCTGGCTGCCGCGATCGACTTGCTCAAGCAGCAAAACGAGATCGTCGCCGAGTACTGGGCTGACCCGGTCGCCCAGATCACGTCGTTCGTTGGCGGCACCACCGTCGCCGGAACCTCGTGGGAGATTCTGCGCAAGCTCGCCGCGGACGACCGCATGCAGGGCACCCTGCCGCAGGAAGGCTCGACCGGTTGGGCCGACGCGTGGATGATCTCGAGCGAATCGGACGCCCCAACCTGCGCCTACCTCTGGATGGACTACACCAGCTCGGCTGAGGTCAACGGTGCGATCGCGATGAACTTCGGAATGGCGCCCGCCAACGGCGCATTCTGCGAGCTCAACGACGAGGCTGCTGCTCACTGTGAGGAGTTCAACGCCCTGAACGAGGACTACTTCGAGCAGGTCTGGTACTGGACCACCCCGATCGAGCAGTGCATCGACGGCCGCACCGAGGTGCGCTGCACCTCGTTCCAGGAGTGGACGAACGCCTGGGCGACCATCAAGGGCTAGGCCCTGACCGCGGAGGGGCGGGTTTGCCCGCCCCTCCGCACCACCCTTCCATCCACCGCCACTGCGAAGGATCACCGTGACCGTGACCGCGAGCCCCTCGGCTCCTGCCTCCGCGAACAGCAAGCCGATCTCGACGATGCTGTATCGCCACCGCTGGGTGCGCCTCGTGGGCCTCTTGAGCCTGCCCCTGACGTGGCTCGTCGGCCTGTACATCGTCTCGCTGGCGCTCCTGCTCGTCACCGCGTTCTGGTTCATCGACCCGTTCACCTCGAAGGTGATCCCCGGCTTCACGCTCGAGAACTTCGCGCTCGTCTTCAGCGAGCCGGCCTACGTCAACACCGCCCTGCGCACTCTCGGCATCGCCCTAGCCGTCACCCTCTTGAGCGCCGCCTTCGCCATTCCGCTCGGCATCTTCATGGCCAAACTCGCCTCGCCCTGGTTGCGCGCGGTGCTCGCCGTCGCCATCACCCTGCCGTTGTGGGCCGGGTACCTCGTCAAGATCCTCGCCATGCGCATCACCTTCACCGAGGAAGGCTTCTTCAACTGGGTGATGGCACCCTTCGGGATCACCGGGCCCGGATTCAGCATCCTGACCGTCGTGCTGACCCTGACGTACCTGTGGTTCCCGTACATGGCTTTGCCCGTCTACACGGCCATCCGGCAGATCCCGGTCAATCTGTTCGACGCCTCTGCCGATCTCGGCGCCCAGGGCTTCACGACCATCCGCACCGTCGTGCTGCCGCTGTTGTGGCCGGCCCTCCTCGCGGGCAGTGTGTTCACGTTCTCACTGAGCCTCGGCGACTACATCGTCGCCCGTTTCGTCGGCGGTGCGAACGCTCAAATGATCGGCAGCATCATCGCATCCAACATCAACCTGAACCCGCCCGTGGCGGCCGCGTTCTCGGTGATCCCCATCGCTTTCGTGGTCATCTACCTGGTCGTCACTCGCCGTACTGGCGCACTGGAAAGGATGTGACGCGCCCGTGTTGAGACTCACCCGCGGCACCAAGGTCGCATTCGGCGTCGTCGTCGCCATCGTGCTTGTGTTCATGTACGCGCCGCTGTTCCTCGTCATCATCAACTCGTTCAACATTGCGCCGATCGCCAACTGGCCGATCAAAGGCTTCACATTCGACTGGTGGGTGCGCGCCTTCGAGAACCAAGCGCTCTGGGCCGCGGTGCAGAACTCCGTCATCGTCGCCGCGGGCGCCATGGTGATCGCCCTCATCCTCGGCACGCTCGCCGCCTTCGCGCTGCAGCGGTACTCGTTCTTCGGCAAGCACACGGTGAACCTGCTCATCGTGTTGCCGATCGCCCTACCTGGCGTCGTCACCGGTGTCGCCTTCAGTAACTCGTTCAACAACGTTCTCGAGCCAGCAGGCATCCAAGTGGGCTACTTCGGCATGATCATCGCCCACGCCACCTTCTGCATCGTCATGGTGTTCAACAACGTGTTCGCGCGCCTCCGGCGCATGAACCCAAGCATGCAAGAGGCCTCGATGGATCTCGGGGCGAGCTTGTGGCAGACCTTCCGACTGGTCACCTTCCCGCAGTTCCGCACCGCGTTCGTCGCCGGTGGACTGCTCGCCTTCGCCCTCAGCTTCGACGAGATCGTGGTGACCATCTTCACGGCACCGGCGGGCGTCGACACATTGCCCCTGTGGATGTTCAACCAGATGGCCCGCCCCAACGAAGCGACCCAGGTCAACGTGATCGCCACCGTGCTGATTCTGCTGTCGTTCATTCCGGTGTACATCTCCCAGCGCCTCACCCGCGCTGAGGAGGAGGAGCGCTAGGGGGGTAGCGCTCTCCGCGGCGCCCCGGTGACACCGGCGCGCCGCCCCGCGCGGGTGCACCCTTCGGGTGGGTGCGCCCGCGCGCGTGGTCGGCGACTGTCGCGGTCACGGGGTGACCGTTGACGCAAGGCCGCCGGTAGGCTCGGGGCACGCCCGGGCAGTGCCGCACGGGCGGCGTGAGAGGAGCATCCATGGCCTGGCGCATGCCCGCCGAGACCGACCCGCACGAGCGCATCTGGATGGCGTTTCCGCGCGAGGGCGAGGTGATAGGCGACTCGTCCGCAGCGCGTGAGTCGACCTATGCCGCGTGGACCGCGGTCGCCCACGCGATCCTCCCGTTCGAGCCCGTGACGATGGTCGTCGACCCGACCGAGCGAGAGCGGGCCCGCCGCATGCTCAGCAGCGACATCGAGATCATCGAGGCGCCGCTCAACGACTTCTGGATGCGCGACTTCGGCCCCACATTCGTCATCCACGACGAGACGGGTGAACTGGGCGGGGTCGACTGGATCTTCAACGCCTGGGGCCAGGGCGCTGATTGTGCGGATGACGCGCTCATTGCCGCCCGTATTCTCGACGAGCTCGGGGTGACGCGCGTGCCGAGCCTGCTCGTCAACGAGGGCGGCGGCATCCACGTCGACGGCGAGGGTACTGTGCTGGTGACCGAAACCGTGCAGCTCGACCCTGACCGCAACCCCTGGGCGACGAAAGAGCGCGTCGAGGCCGAGCTCGCCCGCACAATCGGCACGACGACCGCCATCTGGCTGCCGCGCGGCCTCACGCGCGACTACGACGAGCTCGGCACCCGCGGGCACGTCGACATCGTCGCCACCTTCGCCAGCCCCGGCCGCGTGCTCGTGCATGCCCAGCACGACCCCGAGCATCCCGATCACGCCGTCATGCCTGCCATTTACGACGTGCTGAGCGACGCGACCGACGCGCGCGGTCGTCGCCTCGAGCTCATCGAGCTGCCCGCCCCCGCCCAGCTGCGCGACGAGGAAGGCTTCGTCGACTACAGCTACGTCAACCACCTGGTCGTCAACGGCGGCATCATCGCCTGCGGCTTCGACGACCCAGTGGCGGATGCGCGCGCACGCGAGGCCCTCGCCGAGGCCTACGGCCGCGAGGTCGTCACGGTCGACGCCCGCGAGATCTTCGCGCGCGGCGGCGGCATCCACTGCATCACGCAGCAGCAACCGCGGGTCGCGGGGAGTGACGCGTGACGAGCAGCTCAGCTCGAGGCGTGCCGCTCGTCGAGACGAGCATCCCCGAACTGGCCACCGCGCTCGCCGAGGGCCGCACGACCGCGGTCGCGCTCGTCGAGGGCTACCAGGCCCGCATCGCGGCGTACGACCGTCAGCCCTCGCCCGACGGCGCGCGGCCCGCGCTCAACGCCGTCGTCGTCGACAACCCGGATGCCCTCGCCGAGGCTCTCGCGAGCGACGAGCGCCGCGCCGCCGGTCAAGCGCTCGGGCCCCTCGACGGCATCCCGTACCTCGCGAAAGACAGCTACATGGTGCGCGGCCTCACCGTCGCGAGCGGCTCGCCCGCCTTCGCCGACCTCGTCGCCCAGCACGACGCCTTCACGATTGAGCGGCTGCGCGCCGCGGGCGCGATCTGCCTTGGTCTGACGAACATGCCGCCGATGGCCAACGGTGGCATGCAGCGCGGGCTGTACGGCCGCGCTGAGAGCCCGTACAACCCCGCCTATCTGACGGCGCCGTTCGGCTCGGGCTCGTCGAACGGCTCGGGCACCGGGCTCGCGGCCTCGTTCGCCGCCTTCGCCCTCGCCGAGGAGACCTGGTCGAGCGGCCGCGGCCCCGCGAGCAACAACGGACTGTGCTGCTACACCCCCAGCTGGGGCGTGATCTCGGTGCGGGGCAACTGGCCGCTCGTGCCGACGATGGACGTGGTCGTTCCCTACACCCGCACCATGGCCGAGCTGCTGCTCGTGCTCGACGCGGTCGTGGCCGACGACACGCAGAGCCGCGGAGACTTCTGGCGGGTGCAGCCGTGGGTGAGCATCCCGCCGTCATCGCAGCTGCGTCCGCCGTCGTACCCCGCGCTCGCCGACCCGCATGCCCTCAACGGCACGCGCCTCGGTGTGCCGCGCATGTACCTGGGCGCCGAGTTCGGAGGCGACGACCCGATCGAGACGCGGCCGACCGTGATCGCTCAGTGGCAGAAGGCGCGCGCCGATCTCGAGGCGGCCGGCGCGACTGTCGTCGAGGTCGACTTCCCGGTCGTCACCAACTACGAAAGTCGGGGGCGGGCGGATGACCGCTCGATGGTCGCGCGCGGCCTCGTTCCGCCGCACTTTGCCGACCACGAGCTCTACGAGCTGAGCATGTGGGGGTGGGAGGAATTCCTCCAGGCGAACGGCGACCCCGCGCTGCATCGGCTCGCCGACGTGGACCCTGAGTTGATCTTCCCAACCCCGCCCGGCTCGCTGCCCGGGCAGTACGACGATCACCTGAGCCGCTTCGCGCCGGAGGACGTCGACCTCGGCGATTACGTGCACCGCGCCCGGGCGGGCGGGGTGCCCGCGCTCGAGCACATCCCGGCCATCGCCGAGGGGGTGCGCGGGCTCGCCGAGACGCGGCGTCGCGACCTCGAGGAGTGGATGGACGAGCTCGGCCTCGATGCCGTCGTCTTCCCGGCCGTGGCTGATGTGGGACCGGCGGACGCCGACGTGAACCCCGCGAGCGCCGAGCTGGCGTGGCGCAACGGCACGTGGGTGGCCAACGGCAACCTCGTGCCCCGGCACCTCGGTATTCCGTGCGTGCAGGTGCCCATGGGGCTCATGGCCGACATCGGCATGCCCATCGGCCTGACCTTCGCCGGCCGCGCCTACGACGACTCCCGGCTGCTCGCCTTCGGCGCCGCCTTCGAAGCCGCGGCCACCCGACCCGGCTCGGCCCTCGGAGGCACGCGCGTGCCGCCGCCGCACACCCCGGAGCTGCCATGACCGAGGCTGCCATGAACGAAAACCTGCGCTCCGCGGCAGCCGACAACACCCGCGCGATTGAGCCGGAGGTCGTCACCGACTTCTCGACCCGCATGAGCTACGGCTCGTACCTCGCCCTGCCCGAGCTGCTGCAGCTGCAGCGCCCGATCAGCGAGCCCGAGCACCACGACGAGCTGCTGTTCATCATCCAGCACCAGACCAGCGAGCTCTGGATGAAGCTGCTGCTGCACGAGGCCCGCTCGGCCCGCCAGTGCCTCATCGACGACGACCTGGGCGGGGCGCTCAAGCGCATCGCGCGCATCAAGCACATCCAAGAGGCGCTCATCCAGCAGTGGAGCGTGCTCGCGACCCTCACGCCCACCGAGTACGCCGAGTTCCGCGGCTTCCTGGCCAACTCCTCGGGCTTCCAGTCGCACCAGTACCGGGCGATCGAGTTCATCCTCGGCAACAAGCACGCGGGCATGCTGCGGGTGTTCGAGAGCGACCCCGAAGCGCACGCCGTGCTGGAGGGGCTGCTGCACGAGCCGAGCCTGTACGACGAGTTCCTGCGCTATCTCGCGCGCCACGACGTGCCGATCCCGGCGAGCGTGCTCGAGCGCGATGTGACCCAGGCGCACGTGTTCACGCCCGAGCTCGTGCCCGTGTTCGTCGCCATCTACGAGGGCGCCCACGGCGGCGACGACGACACCTGGCGCATCTACGAGACGTGCGAAGAGCTCGTCGACCTCGAGGACAACTTCCAGCTCTGGCGGTTCCGGCACCTGCGCACGGTGCGCCGCACGATCGGGTTCAAGCGCGGCACGGGCGGCTCGAGCGGCGTCGACTTTCTGCAGCGCGCCCTCGAGCTCACGTTCTTCCCCGAGCTGTACGCGGTGCGCACCGAGATCGGCCAGCAGTGACGCCGAAGGCGATGGATGCGCCGCCCGCGACCTTCCGCGTCGGCGACGTGTGGCGCGGCACGTGGATGGGCCCGAGCCTGGTGCGCCGCGGTGGCGGCACCGTGCACTACGTCGGGCCCGCGCCCGCCGCAATTCCTGCGGGGGTGCTCGAGATCCCCGGCGTGCTGCTGCCCGGCTTCACCGACCACCACGTGCACCTGCAGCTTCTGGCGCCGGATGCCCGCACGGCGCTCGCCGCGGGCGGCCTGTCGCGCGTGGTCGACCTCGGGGGCAACCCCGACGCGCTCACCGCGCTCGCCGAACCCGATGCGTTCGGCGTCGCCGTCGAGTTCGCCGGGGCGTTCCTCACCGCTCCCGGCGGCTACCCGAGCGACCGCGCCTGGGCGCCCGCGGGCTCGGTGCGCGCGGTCGCCTCGGCCGATGACGCCGAGCTCGCCGTGGCCGAGCAGGGGGCGGCAGGGGCATCCCGCATCAAGATCGCACTGCACGCCGACGCAGGCCCCGTCTGGAACGACGCGCTGCTCGCCGACGTCGTGGCCGAGGCCCGCGCGGTCGACCTGCCGGTCGTCGCCCACGTCGAGGGGGTCGGTCAGGCGGCGCGCGCGATCGCCGCGGGTGCCGACATGCTCGCGCACGCGCCGTTCAGCGAGGTGCTGCCGACGTCTGTGATCGCGCGGGCCGTCGCCGAGGGGCAGCGCTGGGTGTCGACGCTCGCCATCCACGAGCCGGCCGCGCGGGAGATCGCGCACGACAACGTGCGCGCTTTCCGCGCCGCTGGGGGAGAGCTGCTCTACGGCACCGATCTCGGCAACAGCGAGCAGCCGCTCGGCCTCAACCCCGCCGAGCTCGCGGCGCTCGTCGACGCGGGCTTCGACGAGACGGCGGTGCTGCGCGCGCTCGTCGGTGGCTTCGGCCGGGGCCGCTGGAAGAAGCGCCTGACCTGGATGCCCGAACGCCCCCGAACGATCGCCGATCTCACCGCCGCGGTGTCGGTGAGCGTCGCCGACCTCGAGTCGGTCGGGGCGTAGCCGCTCACCACTCGTCGGCACGCCTCTCCGCCGCTGCGCCCGTGCGCCGGGCGAGTGAGTCTTTGCGCGCTCCTTCCCGAACTTCGGACGCGGGGCGCGCGCCCCGCGTCCGAAGTTCGGGAAGG
>VFQR01001553.1_pt1 | contig 17173 bp, 22 predicted proteins | sample 3512321 | NCBI WGS metagenome assembly VFQR01 (sample SAMN10412374, study PRJNA504923) | tailings metagenome | isolation source: Relicate 3 Philex TSF1 revegetated site | place: Philippines: Tuba, Benguet | collected 2017-08-29
TTGCAGGCGTCATGGCCCTCAGCGGGCCATAATCTGGAACGGGTCATACTCCGAGTTATGCTGCTGTCCGCATAACTCGGAATACGATCCCTTCGGGTGAGGCTTCGGCCTCACTTCTCGAGGGCCTGGGAAGGGTAGCGGTGCGCCACATGGCCCACCGTGGCCTGATTGATTTCCCTAGAATTGCCGATGGATTGGGCAGCTTTCATCAGCGGCCCAATCGGCAAAGCTCAGGTAGTAAACGCTGACGCTCGAGCGCCCGGAGACCATGGCCGCAAGGGCGGCAAGTGCGGCGCGACCCCCGCCGTTGCAGTGGCTGACGATGGGTTTACTGCCGTCGAGACCCGTCTCATCCAGCATCCGCGCAATGGTTGCCGCTGGCTTCAGGCGCGTTCCGTCCAGAAGGTCGGCATGGGAGAGGTTCCGTGCACCGGGCAGGTGTCCGCCTCGGCTATTCCCTTTCAGATCCTCCCCGCGATACTCGGCTTGCGTCCTCGCATCGAATATCTGCACCCGGTCGAGTTCGTCCTTCAGCGTATTGCGGTCACGCAATCCGACCGATCCCGAACCCGGAACCAGAACAAGCTGTCCAATGTACTCCGGAGCCTGCTGTGGAGACATATCGAGAGCATCCACACCACCGTTCAGCACAGCAGCGGGCAGGCCAAAATATTGCAGCATGAACCAGACGCGCGCCGCTTCGGTCATGCGGCCGTCGTCTATGACGACTGTCAGAGCATCAGGCCCCAGTCCGAGCCGGGTGAATGCCTCCAGCCAATATGCGTCGTCATCCAGACCCGACCGGCTCTTCAGGGCGTGGCGGACCCAATCGGCAATCGGAACGGTCCGCAGTCCCTCGATCTCTTCGTCTGCTGAGGGTACGTAAAGCAGGCGGATCGGGCCGAGACCGGCCAGCTCACTCGGTCCAACCAACGGCCGCTGTTCCATCTGGCTGTGGTCCCCTTCAGTTCTTTCCCAAAAGTCGTCGCCATCATTTAGGCTTTGCGCAATTGGTTGCCAATCGGATCAGCTTCTTGCCCTGCGAACGGAGCTGGCAAGGCTCTGTTTCAAGTGATTGACAATCCGCCACCTTCCCGCGACAACAAGTCATGGGGAACCGCGACCTCCCCACGAGGCGTCAGCTGAAGATCGCGTTCCATTCCCGACCGATTACTTCCGAGGAGGAACGCATATGCCTGCGCCCGACGCCATGTCTTGTGAACAACTCGCCCGCCTCGTGGGCACACCGAAAGCCCCTACCATCCTCGACGTGCGGCGCGAAGCCGTACGGGCGGGCGATCCCCGCCTTTTGCCTGGCGCGCGCGCCTTGGCCGAGGCAGACCTGTCGCCCGAGGGACTGGCACGGATTGCCGCCGGGTTCCAAGGCCCCGTGGTCGTGGTCTGCGCCGAGGGCCACCGTTTGAGCCAGGGCACTGCGGCCTGGCTGAGGCATGAGGGTGTGCATGCCGAGTATCTGATGGGTGGACAGGCCGCGTGGACGGCGGCAAATCTTCCGCTCATCGACCCCGGCAAGATCACTGCTCGTGATGCACAGGAGCGGTCAATCTGGGTCACCCGGTCTCGGCCCAAAATCGACCGCATCGCCTGTCCATGGCTCATTCGCCGCTTCATCGACCCGCACGCGGTGTTCCTGTTCGTGGCACCCGCCGAGGTGCAGGGCGTAGCCGAACGCTTCGGCGCCATGCCTTATGACATCGAGGGCGTCTTCTGGAGCCACCGGGACGACCTGTGCACCTTCGATGTGCTGCTGGCCGAGTTTGGCTTGTCGACCCCGGCGCTGGACCGGCTCGCACTGATCGTGCGGGGCGCAGACACGTCGCGTCCCGATCTTGCACCCGAATGTGCCGGTCTGCTGGCGGCTTCGCTGGGCCTATCGCGCATGTATTCCGACGACCTCGAACAACTGGAGGCCGGGATCGCACTTTACGACGCCTTCTATCGCTGGGCCCGGGACGCGACCGAAGAACAACACAACTGGCCGACCAACACGGGCAAACAGAAATGAACAACGAGACGACCTATCCCACCCTGTCCGAGGCAACGAAGGTTTGGGCGCGTATCGCCGCGCTGTCATTCGGCGGTCCGGCAGGCCAGATCGCTGTGATGCACCGCATCCTTGTCGAGGAAAAACGCTGGATCGGCGATGGGCGGTTCCTGCATGCGCTGAACTTCTGCATGCTGCTGCCGGGGCCGGAGGCGCAGCAGTTGGCAACCTACATCGGCTGGCTGATGCACGGCGTGCGCGGCGCGCTGGTGGCGGGGCTGTTGTTCATCCTTCCCGGGATCGTGGCGATCATGGCACTGTCCTGGGTCTATGCGATCTGGGGCGACGTGGGCTTTGTCTCGGCGCTATTTTTCGGGCTGAAGGCGGCGGTGCTGGCCATCGTCCTGCAGGCCGTGGTGCGGGTGGGCAAGAGGGCGCTGAAGAACGTCGCGATGCAGGCCATCGCGGCGGCATCCTTCGTCGCAATCTTCGCCTTTGCCGCGCCCTTCCCACTGATCGTCGCTTCAGCGGCGCTGATCGGCTGGGCGGGTGCCAAAGCGGGACTTGCGGCGTTTCAGGGCGGCGGCGGACACGGATCGGTCGGCAAGACCCATGTGGATGATGCGACCACGCTTCTGGGCGAGGAACATGGCGACCTCACCGGCGCGGCCCGTGCGAGCGCCTTCCGCGCCGGGGCAGCCGCGTTGGTTCTGTGGGTTCTGCCCGTGGCCGCGCTGGTCCTGCTGGCGCCCGGCAGTGTCTTTGCCGACATCGCAACCTTCTTTTCGAAACTCGCTGTCCTCACCTTCGGCGGCGCCTATGCAGTGCTTGCCTGGGTCGCGCAGGAGGCGGTGGGCACCTATGGCTGGCTCGCCCCCGGCGAGATGCTGGACGGCCTCGGCATGGCGGAAACGACGCCGGGGCCGCTGATCATGGTGCTCCAGTTCGTGGGTTTCATGGGGGCGTTCCGTGAGGCGGGCTGGGCTGCGCCGCTCTTGGCCGGGACTGTGGGTGGACTTCTGGCCACATGGGTCACCTTTGCGCCCTGCTTCGCGTGGATCTTCCTCGGTGCACCGTTCATGGAGCGGCTGCGCCAAAACCGCGCGCTGTCGGCGGCCCTGTCGGCTGTAACAGCGGCGGTGGTCGGCGTGATCCTGAATCTGGCGATCTGGTTCGCGATCCACGTCGTTTGGCGCGAAGTGGCACGTGTGGAGGCCGGCCCCCTGTCTCTCGAACTGCCGGTCATCGCCTCGGTCGACTGGGCTGCGGCGATCCTGTCCGCCTTGGCACTGCTGGCGGTCTTCCGGTTGAAACTCGGGATGGCCACGGTGTTGGGTGGGGCCGCCGCGCTCGGTGTGGCGCTACATTTGGCGGGACTTGTCTAAGCGGGATCAGGCAGCCTTCGGCCAGCGGCGATGCAGGTCGTCGATCACTACGACGTGGGTGTGGTGCTCGCCATGCTCGACCAGATGCGGGTGCCCCGGTGGAAGGTCCGGGTGGTCATGCGGGAGGACTGACTTGTCGTTCGCGGGCCACAGGTGCCAAACGGCAGCAAGGCCCGCCGTACCGATCATGGCCAGAGTAACTGCCGCCGTTGAGAGCCCGGCTCCCGCACCGATCCAGCCAGCAAGAGGATAGGTGACCAGCCAGCAGGCGTGAGAGAGGGCGAATTGCGCGGCAAATACCGCGCCCCGGTCGGCCTCGCGCGCGGATCGGTTGATGATCCGTCCGATGGGCGTTTGCGTCAGTGAAAAGCCGAAGCCGATCACGACCCAAAGCGCGATCAGCGCGGGAAGGCTGCCCACCAGGGGCACCAGCGCGACGCCTGCGACCATCAGGGCAGCGCCACCGATCATCACGGAGCGGTCTCCCAGACGGTTCAGGATGCGCGGCAGAAGGAAGGCCGCCAGCATCGACCCCGCGCCAAAGCCTGCAAAGGCGAGCGCCACGGCTTCCTCGCCCAGTCCAAGCCGGGCCTGCACCAGAACGACCGTGTTGACGTAAACCATGGCTCCAGCTGCCGCAACGGCGGCCTCCATCACCATCAGCCCGCGCAAGCGGGGGGTGCGGATGTAGATGCGGACGCCCTTGGTCACGTCGGCCCAGAAGTGGTCGGGTTCTGCCTTCGCCCGCGCGGGCAGGCGCGCTGTCACGACCAGAAGGGCCGATGCGATGAAGCCCGCGACCGTGCCCAGAAACAGCACCGGGAAGCTGACGACCGTCAGCAGGGCCGCTGCCAGCATGGGCGAAGCGAGCTGTTCCAGATCTTCGGCAAGCCGGAGGAGGGACAGGGCATGGGTGTAGTCATCCTCGTCCTTCAGCACGTCTGGGATGACCGCCTGGAAGGCCGGGGTGAACCCGGCAGAGGCAGCCTGCAGGAAGAAGATCAGCACATAGACCTGCCAGACCTGATCCACGAAGGGCAAGAAGGCGATCACGGCTGCGCGGATCAGGTCCAGTGCAACGAGAAACGCACGGCGCGGCAGGCGTTCCGCAATCGCGGCGGCCACCGGGGCCAGAGACACATAGGCCACCATCTTGATGGCAAGCGCGGTGCCGAGGACCGCCCCCGCATTGTCGCCCGCAAGCTGCCAGGCCAGCAGCCCAAGCGCCACGGTGGCCAGCCCCGTGCCCACCAGCGCCACGATCTGCGCGGCGAAGAGATGGCGGAAGGTGGGGTTGCGCAGGGTGCTCAACATCTACAGGAGCTTTGTCAGGGCCTTGATCTCGGCCAGATCATGTGTGCCCTCGCCCGTCAGGCAGTGGTCGATGTGGTCATGGATCAGCGCGCGCTTCGCTTCGGCCACGGCCCGTTCGACGGCATGGAGTTGCGTCGCGAGATCGACGCAGGGCCGCCCCTCTTCGATCATGCCGATGACGCGGCGCAAATGCCCCTCGGCGCGCTTCAGCCGAGTGGCGATGGCAGGGTGGCTTGCGTGTGTGTGATCTTCTGGCATATACCGATGCTATCCCCCTAGGGGGGATGAGGCAAGAAGCGAAGCGGGGTCAACCCCGAAGGATAATGATGCGGGCAGCGGAACCAGCATGGCGGGGGTTAAGGGCGCTTTGGGCGGTCCTATGCCTTGCTCTGTCCCTGGCCAGTGCCCCCACCGTTGAAGCCGTCAAGCATGGTCCGGGGGCGATGGCGGCAGAGGCCGACCACCGCGCCTACCATGCCGCGCATAGTCATTCGCACGATATCGCTGGTGCGGGTCATCACGATTCAAGCGACCACGACCATGTCGGCGCCGCGCTGCTCGCACCGCCCGGGGCGGAAGTTCCCCCGCCTCCGGCGCGGATGCTGCGCCCGGACTCCCTTGTCGCCTCCGGCACCATCCGTGATGGCCTGCGACGGCCGCCCCGACTGACGTTGATCTGAGCCGCCGCCCGGCATCTCGGGCGGCCCGATCTCTCGCGTCAGGAAACATCACATGATTCAGTTTTTTCGGGCGCACTGGCGCCCCCCGATGCCATGGCAGGCGCTGATCGCCCTCGCCACGCTGTTCACCGCCCTGCAGCTTGCAGGCGCGGCCCTTGCCCACAACGTCACCGAAGGCGACGCGGGCTATGTGCAGGAGGTGACGGGCTTCCGTCCCATCGCCTTCATCTACCTCGGCGCCAAGCACATGGTGACGGGCTATGACCATCTGCTTTTCCTCGCCGGGGTGATCTTCTTCCTTTACCGGTCGAAGGACATCGCGACCTATGTCAGCATCTTCGCCATCGGCCATTCGGCCACGATGATCGCCGGTGTCTGGTGGTCCATCTCGATCAACGCCTACATCATTGACGCGATCATCGCGTTCTCGGTGGTCTATAAGGCGCTGGATAACCTGGGCGCCTTCCGGCTGTGGTTCGGGGTCCAGCCGAACACCAAGGCAGCTACGCTGGTTTTCGGCCTGCTGCACGGCTTTGGTCTCGCCACCAAGATTCAGGATTACGACATCTCGCCGGACGGGCTTCTGGGCAACCTCATCGCCTTCAACGTGGGCGTCGAACTTGGCCAGCTGATGGCCTTGGCGCTGGTCCTGACAGCGATGACCCACTGGCGGGCGCGTCCTGCCTTCGCGCGGCAGGCCTATGCCGCCAATGTCCTGATGATGGTGGCTGGCTTTGCCCTGATGGGCCTGCAGATCACCGGCTATTTCGTCGCCTGAAAGGAGGGCGAGACCCATGACCAACCGTTTCGATATCTCGAAAGCCCCCTTGCGGGCCGAACCCCGCCACCCTGCGGCGGCCGCACCTGTCCAGTCGGTTCCGGCCACGCCGGGCGGGCTGATCCGGTCCACCCTGTTGGCCGCCGGCGCGGCAGGGGCGATCCTTGTCCTGTTCTGGCTGCCCGCCGAATACGGGATCGACCCGACCGGCGTCGGTGGCCTGACCGGGCTGACCGAGATGGGCGAGATCAAGCAGCAGCTTGCCGCAGAAGCCGAGGCCGATGTCCAGGCCGCCGCAGCGGCGCCTGTCGCTGCCGTTGAAGCCACGCCTGCCACGGCCGCCCCCGCGCCCGAAATCCTGGAGCGGCTTGACCGGATCGACGCCCAGCTTGCGGCCATCTCTGCCGTGATCGGCACGCCGCCCAGCCTGACCGAGCCTGCGGCGGCTGCCACGGTCGTTGCAGAACCAGTGCCCGAAGCGGCGGCAGCCCCTGCGCCCGACCCGGTCGAGGCCGCCGTCGCCGAGGCCGCCGCACCGGAACCGGCCACCCCCGAATGGCGCGATGAGGTCAGCTACATACTGAACCCTGGCGAGGGGATCGAGGTGAAGCTCTCCATGGAAGAAGGCCAGACCGCCCGGTTCTTCTGGACGGCGAACGGCAGCGTGGTGAACTTTGATCTTCACGGCGACGGCAGCGGCGAGAGCATCAGCTACGAACAGGGCCGGGCCGTGCCCGAGGCCGCAGGCGACCTCACTGCCGCCTTCACCGGCAACCACGGCTGGTTCTGGCGCAACCGCACCGAGGCGCCGGTCACCGTGACCCTGCGCACGGGTGGGGATTACGCAGAGATCAAGGCTCCGTGATCACTTCGGCTGGGGCAGACCAAATCTGTCTGCCCCAGCCGTACCCGATGTTTCTAGATCGCACTCATTTGCCGGATGTGGACTCGCTAGCGTGGCTGAAAAACTGCCCTGCGCAGTTTCCACGTCCCCTGACTAGATTTCCATTTGGCTAGTGGTCTTCCCAGATGCCAGCGCGTCTGCGAACCACTGCGGTTTCCGGCCGCGGCCAGACCAGGTGATGCCTGCGTTCTCAGGGTGCCGGTATTTCGCCACGGCTGGCGCACGGGTGGCTTTCACCTCAATACCGATCAGTTCGGCGAGGGAGTATCCCATCTCCTTGGCGATGGCTTCCAGCTTGGTGCGGGCTTCCGCTTTTTGCCGGTCCTCATAGGTGGAAATCGCCTTGGCGAGGTCCTTCTGCAGTTGTCGCAGTTCTTTAAGCGACATCGCCTCGAGATTGAAATCAGCCATTTGGCCCTCGTGTCCTGAATGATGCGTCCGGGATAGCCGTCATGTCGCAACATCGCAAATCCCACGGAGGTCACCGCGATAGGGTAGGGGGGTGAGGTCGGTTTGAGTCGCAGGGTCGGTGTTTTCGTAAATGCTTTAACCCCGTTGCCGTGGCCAGGAAGGCCAAGTTCTGTGAGAGCCTCAGGTCGCCCCCATCTCCGGTGCCATCCCTTCGACTGACAATCCCCTAAGCCTGTTCGGCCTCTGGCGCGCAACCCCGCGTCAGTCCGGGCCGGGTTTGCCTCCAGCCAAGCCGCCTATGATGAGGCGTTAGCGGGCGTGTTCCAAACGCTCGGCCAGCTGGAGAATCGCCTGACCGGCGAATACCTTTTTGGCTCTCCCTTTTCCGAGGCCGACAACCTTAATCACCCTAATCCGCTTCGACGCCGCCTACCATGGCCTCTTCAAGACTAACCTGCGCCGCATCGCCGACTACCCGCGCCTTTCCGCCTACATGCAACGCGTCTTGCGCCTGCCCGGCGTGCAGGAAACCGTCAACCTCGACCACATCAATGCCGGATACTACTCGATGACGGCGCTCAATCCCACCGGCATCGTCCCTGTCGGACCGGAGCTGCCGGCAGCCTTGGCCGGATGATGCGGACGCGGTCATCAACTGGCCCGCGCTGAAGTCACGCTGCGGCGTAGCTGGCATAGACTTCTGTTGATCCGTCTCGCCGGATGAGGAACACCTCATAGGCTTCACGTTCGCCTGCCGGCCCCATGCCCGGCGACCCGTAGGGCATGCCGGGCACGGCAATTCCGATGGCGTCCGGACGCTCGTCCAGCAGACGGCGGATATCGGCAGGCGGAACATGTCCTTCGATCATGTATCCCGCAATCTTGGCGGTGTGGCACGAACCCATGGCCGGCGGGATACCGTTGTCGAGTTTGTACTGCGCGAGCGCCGCTCCTTCGCTCTCCTCGACCGTTACTTCGAAGCCATCGGCCTGCAGGATGTCGACCCAGGCCGAGCAACATCCGCAGTTGGGATCCCTGAGGACGTGAAGACCAGGTCTGGACTCGGCCGTGGCCGGCACCGCTGCCGTTACTGAAACAGCGCAGGCGCCAAGCACGAAACCGCGGCGAGATATCATCAATCGCATTGTAGGCCCTCCTGTTCGCAATAGCGCACCCGCGCCAAGTCGCGTGGTTTTCAGGTCATCGTACCACGCCCTGGTTCTTGCTGATTTAGTCGGGAAATCCATCCAGTCGCAACGCAATCGACTTCCTTACACGGAAGCTTGAGCCGAAGTGCGCGGATCAAAGCAAGGGCACCCTTGACCTTCCACGAACTGGAAGCCCCATCTTCAGGCCATACCAGATGCTCGGGAGACTCTCATGCAATTCCAGATCGACAACATGGCATGCGGCGGCTGTGCCAGGAGCGTCACCAAGGCGATCCATTCAGTCGATCCGCAGGCGAAGGTCGATATCGATCTCGACTTGAAGCGCGTTACAGTAGAGTCGGGCGCCGATCAATCCGCCGTGGCGGCCGTGCTCGAGGACGCCGGGTTTCCGCCGCGCTGCGCGGCGTGATGTCCTGCCGGCTGCCGGTGACGATGCCAGGAGGAACGTGCTGATGGCGAGCGGGTTGTCTTTACTGGCACAGCGGTTTCCCTCGATGGACCAGTATTGATGAAAAAGGCGGCGTGGGTCTGGAGAATGGGATTGGCAGCGTTACTGACGCTGGCCTTCGTCCTTGTCTGGCCACCAGTCTACACAGGGAGCGCGTCTGCCGAAGATCACGTGGTGCAGACAGAAATGCATGGCAACCATCCGCGCATGGAGCAGGATGACCAGGTCGGCTATCTCAACGTCAAGTCGAATGCTGACTGTGACGCTTCCGCAATGGCCTGTTGCACGATGGCGCATTGCTGTCCGGGCATTTCGGTCGGACCGCAAGACCTGCCCGTGTCTGCCCGCGACAACGGGGCGACTGCCGCATCAGCCGTCTATTGCACAGGCAGCGATCCGGGAATGGTGCTGCCGCCGCCCCGACGCTTGCCTGTCTGACCGCCCATGAAATTCACACAATCAGGAGAACTCAAGATGAACATCGCAAAGACGATCTTCGCCGCGGCACTCGCCGCAACCGCCTTCTCGGCGCCCGCTTTTGCGCAGGATGCGGAGTTCAAGCTCCCCGAGCAGTGCACGACAGCGTCTGCCGCAGGCGGCATGGACCATTCGGCCATGGGTCATGGCGGCATGCATGGCAATCAGGGCGGCGCCATGGGCTCGGCCATGATGGGCATGATGGGCATGGGAGGCGTGGACCTCGAAAGCATGCCCGAGCATGTGCAGGAGAACATGCGCCGGATGATGGTCACCATGCCGGCCATGCACGACGGCATGATGATGGAGGATGCCGACGTGGCCTTCGCCTGCGGGATGATCGCCCACCATCAGGGCGCCATCGACATGGCGGAGGTGCTGCTGGCGTATGGAGACGATCCGCAGATGCGCGCACTCGCCGAGGAGATCATCGCGGCGCAGGGCCCCGAGATCGAGCGGATGACCGCCTGGCTGGCCGAGAACGCCAACTGAGACCCGGATGGCCGCGCGGTTCAGCCGCGCGGCCACGTCCGTTTGTCGCCTCGAAATTTCTTGAGCGTCCAGTGACTGGAACCCCTATACTGGAACGGCGAGGTCAGGAGATGCTCCATGAACATCGGGACAGCCGCCAGGCAATCGGGCCTGCCGCCCAAGACGATCCGCTACTACGAGGAGATCGGTCTGCTGACCGCCGACCGGGCTGCCCAAGGGTACCGCGACTATTCCAGCGAGGACATCCACCGGCTGCGCTTCGTCCAGCGGTCCCGCAGCCTCGGCTTCTCGGTCGAGGAATGTCGCCAGCTGCTCTCCCTCTATACCGACCGGGACCGCGCCAGCGCGGATGTGAAGGCGATCGCCACCGAGAAGCTTGGCGAGATCGACCGCAAGATCGCGGAACTGACCGGGTTGCGGGAGATGCTCGGGCATCTTGTCAAGAATTGTCACGGCGACGCCCGCCCGGACTGCCCGATCATCGACGGGCTCTCGGGAAGGTCGCGCGACCACTAGGCGTCAGGAGATCGGAGCGATGATGGGCGAGCGCACGATGTGGGGAATGGGGGTCTGGGGCCTTGTGGTCGCTGTCCTCGTGGTGCTCGCCGTTGCGGCTCTGGTCAAATACATCTTCTTTCGCTGATGGCAGGGTCGTGGCGCAGACGGGGGCACCGGATGCCGGTCAAACCGCTCTTGCCCGGTCGGTATCTGTTGCCTGCATTTTCCCTGATGATCGGGCTGATGCCGGTTCCGGCTGCGGCGTTCCTCCACGCTTCCGAGATGGACACCGACTCCGGCCGCGCGCTTTACGTCGAGCACTGCGCTGCCTGCCACGGCGTGAATCTGGAGGGACAGCCCGACTGGCGCAGCCCTGACGCCAACGGCCTTTATCCGGCGCCGCCCCATGACGAGACGGGCCACACCTGGCATCACGATGACTCCATGCTCATCGACTACATCGCCCGTGGCGGGCAGGCTGTCCTGGACGACATGGGTGTGACCTTCACGTCGGGCATGCCGGGCTTCGAGTCCGTGCTTGCGGAAAGCGAGATCGAAGCCATTCTCGACTACATCAAGTCGACCTGGCCCGAACACATTCGCGACGCGCAGGCGCAGCGGTCCAACGCGGCTGCAGATTGACGCTTTCCCGACCCCCGTCAGACCTTCCGAAAAAGCCCGAAATGGAACCGCTGCACGCTGCCCCAGGGTGTACGATGTTCGTGGTTCAGCGATCGGACAAGCCGATATCCGCTACCCAGCCGTTCCGAAAGCAGGGCCGCGTCAAAGCGCGCGACCGGCAGGCCGCTGCATTGCGTCGGGCCGTCGGGCGCGAAGGTTCCGATGATGGCGTGGCCGCCGGGGAGCAGGGCGCGATCCATGACCCGCAGATAGGCGTCCTGGTCGGCGGCCCCCGTCAGGAAGTGGAACGCGGCCCGATCATGCCAGACGTCGAAGCGGACGGTAGGCTGCCAGTGCAGGATGTTCGCCACCACCCATTCGACCGGCGCATCCTGAGGCAGTCGCGAGCGGGCTTTCGCAAGAGCGGTGTCTGAGAGGTCGAGCACAGTTATCCCGCGGAACCCCTGTTCCAGCAGGCAGTCCACCAGCCGAGAGGATCCCGCGCCGACATCGACGATGGCCGCGTCCTTGCCCACGCCCGTCGCGGCGATGAGATCGAGCGAGACCTGCGGCCGGTCCTCGAACCAGCTTGTCTCGGCCTCCTCCTTGCTCTGGTAGACGCCTTCCCAGCGGTTCGGTGTTTCGGCCATCGTCAGGCCCTCACAACTCGATCCGCCTGAGCCGCAGCGCGTTGGTGATCACCGAGACGGAGGACAAGCTCATCGCCGCCGCTGCGATCATGGGCGACAGCAACATCCCAGTGAGGGGGTAAAGCAGCCCGGCCGCGACCGGCACCCCGAGGGCGTTATAGGCGAAGGCGAAGAACAGGTTCTGCTTGATGTTGCGCAGGGTGGCGCGGGCCAGCTTGCGGGCCCGGACGATGCCCATGATGTCGCCACCCAGCAGGGTGATCCCGGCGCTTTCCATTGCCACATCGGCCCCCGTGCCCATGGCGATGCCGACGTCCGCGGCGGCCAAAGCCGGCGCGTCGTTCACCCCGTCGCCCGCCATCGCGATCTTGTGGCCGTCGCGGCGCAACTGGTCGATCAGATCCTTCTTGGCCTCGGGCAAGACGCCGGCGCGAACCTCGTCGATTCCGAGCTTGCCCGCCACCGCCTGCGCCGTGCGCTCGTTGTCGCCGGTCGCCATGATCACCCGCAGCCCCTGGGCATGAAGTTCCCTGATAGCCTGCGCGGTGGAGTCCTTTATCGGGTCGGCGACCGCGACGATGCCAACGAGCGCGCTATCGACCGCGATGAACATGGCCGTCTTCCCCTCGGCGCGTAGCGTGTCCGCCTTCACCTCGGCCGCACCCGGGTCCAGCCCCATCTCCAGCATCATCGCGGTATTGCCGAGCGCCACCGCGCGTCCGCCGACCTGGCCGCGCACGCCTTTGCCGGTGACGGCCTCGAAGTCGGTCGCCTCCTGACGCGGCGCACCCTGCGCCTCGGCGCCCTCGACGATCGCCTCGGCCAGCGGGTGTTCCGAACCGCGCTCAAGCGCTGCGGCCAGCGACAACAGGTCCGCTTCCGGCAGGTTCCATATCGCGATGGTGTCCGTCAGCTTCGGCTTGCCCATGGTCAGGGTGCCGGTCTTGTCCACGATCAGCGTATCGACGCCCGCCATGCGTTCCAGCGCCTCGGCGTCCTTGATCAGCACGCCGGCCTGTGCCCCGCGTCCCGCCGCCGTGGTGATCGAGATCGGTGTGGCCAGCCCCAGCGCGCAGGGACAGGCGATGATGAGGACCGACACCGCCGAGGCGATGGCGAAGACCAGCGCGGGCTCGGGGCCCACGGTCAGCCAGACGACGAAGGCCGCGATGGCGATGACCACCACGGTCGGCACGAACACCGCCGACACGCGGTCGGCGAGCCCCTGGATCGGCGCGCGCGACCGGCGCGCGTTCGCCACCATCGCCACGATCTGTGCGAGCACAGTGTCGGACCCGACCTTGCCCGCCTCGATCACGAGAGAGCCGTTCTTGTTGATCGTGGCCCCGGTCACCGCATCACCCGGGCCTTTCTCGACCGGCATCGACTCGCCGGTCAGCATGCTCTCGTCCAGTGCCGATCGCCCCTCTATTACCGTCCCGTCGACCGCGACCGCATCGCCGGGGCGGACGCGCAGCCTGTCGCCTGCCATGATGTTTTCCAGCGGCGCGTCGTATTCGGTACCGTCCGGCAAGATGCGCCGCGCGGTCTTGGGCGCGAGGTCCAGAAGGGCGCGGATCGCGTCGCCGGTTCGTTCTCGCGCGCGCAGCTCCAGCACCTGGCCCACGAAGACCAGCGCCACGATCACCACTGCCGCCTCGTAGTAGGTGCCGACCCCGTGGCCCATCCGGTAGGCGTCCGGGAACACGCCGGGCAGGAAGGTCGCGACCAGCGAATAGAGATACGCCGCGCCCACCCCGAGGCTGATCAGCGTCCACATGTTGGGCGACCGGTTCACAACCGACTCCCAGCCGCGCCGGAAGAACGGCAGCGCCGCCCAGAGGATGATCGGCGTCGCCAGCACGAACTCGAGATAGCTGGCCGTCTGGTGGCCGACCCAGTCACGCACCGGCAGCGCCACCAGCTCGCCCATCGTCAGAATGATGAGCGGCACCGCCGCGGCGGCCGAGATCCACATCCGCCGCGTGAAGTCTGTCAGTTCCTCGCTCGGCTCGTCCGAGGGGACCATCGGCTCCAGCGCCATGCCGCAGATCGGGCAGGCTCCCGGCGCATCTCGGACGATCTCCGGATGCATCGGGCAGGTGTACTGGACGTTATCCGGGGCGGCCTTCTTGCGGCCAGCGGCGCGGCCCGAGGCGTAGAACCACGGATCGGCTTTGAACTTCGTCTGGCACTTGCCCGAGCAGAAATGGAAGTCCTTGCCGCCGAAGTTCTCGGTCCGAATGTCCGGCTTCAGGGTCACCGTCATGCCGCAGACGGGGTCGATGTCCGTCGGGCCGGTTGCAGGCGCATCGTGTTGCGTCGGCATTTCGTCGTCGGTGCGGACGTGGCTTGCGTGGGGATCGACGGTGGACATGGCGTTCTCCTTTCGCGGACCGTGCCGCGCGAAGGCCAAGGCATGGCCTTCGATGCCAATGTGGACCTTCCCGTGACTGGAAGGTCAAGGCCAGATGAGACCTGACCCCGAGCATTGCGCGACGAAGCTGATGGGCTATCGTCTGATGGTCCCGCTATCGTAACGCATACGCACGATTGCGGCTTGGAAAGGTTTTCTCTGATGAGTCGTCTGTCGCATTCAGAAATCCACATGGTGCATCGCATCGGCTGGTTGCGGGCTGCCGTTCTCGGGGCGAATGACGGCCTCGTCTCAACTGCGAGCCTGGTCGTAGGGGTCGCCGCGGCCGGATCTGGTCGTCCCGAAATCCTGATCGCCGGACTTGCCGGCCTCGTCGCCGGAGCGATGTCGATGGCTGCCGGCGAATACGTCTCTGTCAGTTCGCAGACCGATGCGGAACAGGCCGACATCGCCCGCGAGACGCGCGAGCTGAAGAATACGCCCAAGGCCGAGCTCGACGAGCTCACACGTATCTATGTCGGGCGCGGGCTCGACGAAGGTCTCGCACGGCAGGTCGCGCTTCAGCTGACCGAGAAGGACGCGCTTGGCGCCCATTCGCGTGACGAGTTGGGCATCTCGGAAACTGTGACTGCGCATCCGATCCAGGCCGCCCTCGTTTCGGCGGCAACCTTCGCCGTCGGCGCGGTCGTTCCCCTTATCATCTCGGCCCTCGTGCCTGCCGCTCAGATAACTCTCATCGTCGCGGTCACTACTTTGATCGCGCTGTCGGTGCTGGGCGGGCTCGGTGCCTCAGCCGGCGGTGCGGGGATCGTCAAGGGAGCCGTCCGCGTCACCTTCTGGGGCGCGCTCGCCATGGCAGCGACAGCAGCAGTCGGTATGCTCTTCGGCGTGACGGTCGGGTAGAGGATGTCGTGAGAAGAACTGTCGGCCTTGATGATGCGCTCTTGCACCGCATCCGGTTCCTAATGCCAGGGGCGCAGACATGGCCGCCTGAGCCCTGACAAGGCGTGAGAGGCCTGCCAACCGGCGGGCCTCTCACCGACCACACCCTCGTCCCGCGATGCCGCGGGGCACCAAGGATCCATCCCCCAAGACGGAGGTCTTCAACCAAGAGCCTGCCCAGGAGGCTGGCGGCGTTCGAAGCATCAGCCGGACAACCGGCTCCAGTCTTCAGGGCACCATCCCCCGCTCGCCATTCCCTTCCTTGCCCCGAATCCCGCCTTCGAGATCAACCCGCGAGGGGTCGGACTACGGGCAAGCCCGTGCCGCCGGGTGGATTCGGGCGAGCCGAACGCACCCGGTGATGTCAGCCAGTCTTCGGGCCTGCGGGGTCCTGTCGCGCGGGGGATGGTCCCCCGCCTCCAAGACAGGAGCCAAACAGATGTCCCGCAAAGATGCTCACGCCTTCGCAGCCTCTCTCGCCGCCACGCTCATGGTCTTCTGTGGTTGCCGCCCGTTGAGCAAGAGATTTTCTGAACCTTTGGCCGTGTGATCGAATGCGGTCTTCTGTCAGGCCTTGATGTGCGGCGCTTTCAGATGCCACGGGCCGGGATGGTGATCAGCGGATTGGGTCCAAATCTCAATCTCGAGCTTGGTGCTCGGAGACCATGGGTGGTTTTCCCAGTCCGGATCTGTTCGATCGTTGCGCCCATTCAGGTCTTCGCTCTCTCACTCCCCTCGACACCGACGTTGGTTGCCTACGACATGAAGGTCATGCCGCGACTGCCAGCGCCGGATCCGTGAAATCCTCGTTCTTCGTCAGCATGGCCCAGATCTGCCGGGCCATCTTGTTGGCCAGTGCTATCGCGACCACTATCCTCGGCTTGCGGGACAACATCCTTGCGAGCCACGAGCCTTCCGGGATTGTGCGGCGCCCGATCCAGTTTAACCGTGACATTGCACCGATGATCAGCAAACGCCGGATGTCACTCTGGCCAGCTTTCGACACCCGCCCAAGGCGCTCCTTGCCGCCGGAGGAATATTGCCGAGGCGCAAGTCCAAGCCAGGCGGCGAAGTTCCGGCCACACTTGAAATGCGCCATGTCGGGCGTGAAGGCCTCAACAGCCAGTGCCGTCATCGGCCCGACACCGGGCATGGTCTGAAGGCGCTGCGCTGTTTCGGTTTGGGCCGCAAGCAACTTCACCTTCTTGCTCTTCGCGATTATCCGGTCAGTCTTCTCTGAAATCTGCGCCAACAGATCCTGGCACTCCTCGACGATCAGCGCCGGAAGGCCGCACTCGGGATCTTGCACCAAGCCCTCGATCCGTTTCAGATTGATGATGCCCGCCGGGAAAACATGGCCACATTCATACAGGACAGCTCGCAAAGCATTCACCAGCTCGGTTCGCTGCCGCACGAGTCGTTGGCGGCTTCGGAACAAGACCGCCTTGGATTGTTGTTCGATCGTTTTCGGCATGACAAAGCGCATCTCGGGCTGGCGCGCGGCAATCGCAATGGCTTCTGCATCGGCCGCGTCATTTTTCTGGCGTTTGACGAACGGCCGGACGTACTGCGGTGCGATCAGCCTGACCTCGTGCCCCATCGCCTGCACCTCGTGCGCCCAGTAGCTGGCGCTGCCGCAAGCCTCAAACACGACATGACAGGCCGGATGTTGGGCCATGAATGCGCGAAACTGCTCGCGTGACAGTTTCTTGCGAAATTTGACCTGGCCGCTCATCGACGCGCCGTGGAGCTGGAAAACACGTTTTGCCAGATCCACCCCGATTATTGTATCTTCCATCTCGCCGTCCTCTCCGCTTTGTGGTTCTCAGACCACCTTTTTGGCACATTGCGATGCCGTCTGGGGAGGGCGGCAACCATCCCATCTCGATCGTCGTCTTCCAGGCAGGGGATGGAACCTTCGGCGCCGTCCCCGCCGATGAAATCGACGGCGACGAGGTCGTGATCGTCTCGGAGTATGACCCGTTCCAGATTATGGCCCGCTGAGGGCCATGACGCCTGCAA
>VFQR01001554.1_pt1 | contig 17171 bp, 15 predicted proteins | sample 3512321 | NCBI WGS metagenome assembly VFQR01 (sample SAMN10412374, study PRJNA504923) | tailings metagenome | isolation source: Relicate 3 Philex TSF1 revegetated site | place: Philippines: Tuba, Benguet | collected 2017-08-29
GGACGCTCTCGGTTGGTTTGCCGCATGCGGCTATAACTTCATTTGAAATGCTCTAGCTCAGCCGGAAATCTTCTCCGCGATCTCCTCGAGCGGGTACGTGAGAATCTCGGCGAGGGTCGGGTGGTACCAGGGTGCCCTCAGCAGGTCGAACACGGTGGCCTTCATGGCCAGCGGACCGCTGAAGCAATGGATCAGCTCACCCGCGTCGGGTCCGACAATCTCGGCGCCCACGATGCGCCCCCGCTTGGGCTCGGTGATGACCTTCACGTAGCCGTAGAGCGCGTCCATCAGGATCGACTTCCCGTGATCGTTGAACGGATACGTGGCGACGAGATAGGGTTCCTTGGCGGCGTCGAGCTCGCGTTCGAGCCGGCCGATGGTGGCGAGCGGCGGGTCGGTGAAGACCACGTTGAGCAACAGGCCGTAGTCGACTGGCTTCAGGCCGCGCACGCCCGCGGCGTGGCGGGCGGCGAGTTCGCCCTGGGCGACGGCGAGGTGCACGATGTCGTGCGGGCCGCAGACATCGCCGCCCGCGTAAATGTGAGGCTGGCTGGTCTGCTGCCAGCGGTTGACCGCGATCCGGCCCTCATCGGTCACCTTCACCCCGGCGGCATCGAGCCCGAGCCCGTCGAGATTGGGTTCACGGCCGAGGGCATTGAACAGGTGGCGCGCTCGGCGCGTGACGCGGCGTCCGCTGCTGGTGAAGGACACGGACACACCGGCCTTGGCCGTGGCGATGCGAAGGATCCGGGTGTCGGTGTGCAGGTCGATGCCCTCGTCGCGGAAGGCCTGTTGCACCACGGCCGTCGCCTCGTCGGAGTGGTCGCGCAGGATGTTCCGGCTGCGCTGGATCAACGTGACCCGGCTGCCGATGCGACGCAGGAACTGCGCGAGTTCGCAGGCGACAATGCCGCCGCCGAGCACGATCACACTTTCGGGCACATGATCGAGGTCGAGCACGTCATCGCTCGTCCAGAACGGCGTCTCCGCCAGGCCCGACACCGGCGGGACGCTGACCTTGGAACCCGTGCCGATGAGGAAATGGTCTCCCCGTACGCGGCGGCCGTCGGACAGTTCCACCGTGTGGGGATCGACGAACCGGGCGTGGGCGCGGAACAGGTCGTACTTGCCCGAGGCGAGCGCGCCCTGACGGTAGTCGGCGAATTCACCGATGATGCGCCGCTTGCGGCGGTGCAGCGCCTTCATGTCGACCCGGGCCTCGGGTATCCGCAAACCCAGGACACGACCCTTCTGCGCCCGATGCAGCACGTCCGTGCTGTAGAGCAGGGTTTTCGAGGGCATGCAGCCGCGCAGGATGCAGAGACCGCCGAGTTCGCGCGCGCCATCGATGATGGCCACGCTCCGGCCGAGGGACGCGGCGACGCGGGCGCCGTTGAATCCGGCGGAGCCTCCGCCGATCACCACGAGGTCGTAGTTTTTCTTCATGGGGTCAGGCGCAGATGGAGGCGGCGATCTCGCGTTCCTTGGCCGCACCGAACAGGGCGCGGACGAGGGCGAGGGCGAAGGGCAGGGCGGTACCGGCGCCGCGCGAGGTGATGAGGCGACCGTCAACGACCACGGCTTCGGCACCGAGGGCGGACGGCAGTTCCGCTGCGACGGAGGTGTGCGCGGTGTAGCGGCGGCCGGCGAGCAGTCCCGCGTCGTGCAGCACGGTCGGCGCCGCGCAGATCGCGGCGAGCCAGCCGGGCCCGGCGGCCTGCGCGAGCACCCGTTCGCGCACCCGCGGATCCGCCCGCAGGTGTTTGACGCCCGGTCCGCCGGGCAACAGCAGCAGATCAAAGGCGGTGCCGGGCGGAATCGCGCCAAGAGTGGTGTCGGCATGCAGCGTCACCCGGCTGCGTCCGGTCACGTGCATGGTTTCGCCCAGTGCAGCGGTGGTGACCTCGGCGCCGGCACGTCGCAGCACGTCGACGGGGGTCAGGGCCTCAATCTCCTCAAAACCCTCTGGCAAAATCACGAGAACGGTGGCCATGGTGGAGCTGTTAATCACGAATGAGCACGGATGCACACGGTTTTTTGCGCGGCAAACGGCTCGTCATTTTCGGTGCGGGCTACGTGGGTGCGGCGCTGGCACGGCGGGCGTTGCAGGCCGGGGCGTCGGTGACGGCCTTGACGCGCAACCCGGTGACGGCGGCCGCGCTGGCGGAGTCCGGGGCGCAGGCGGTGATCGCGGACCTTGCGGCGGACGACTGGCATGATCGCATTCCGGCGGACGCGCCGTTGGTGGTGAACTGTGTGGCCTCGGGTGGCGGCGGGCCGGAGGCCTACCGCCGCAGTTATGTGGACGGCCTCGCGTCGATCCTGCGGTGGGTTCGCCGGTCGGATCGTCCGGGTGCGCTGGCGTACACCAGCAGCACTTCGGTGTATCCACAGGATGGAGGCGTTCGGGTTGACGAGACGGCGCCCACCGGGCCGGCGGAGGGGAATGCAGCGGTGCTGCTGGAGGCGGAGCAACGGGCCCTCGCGTGGCCGGGCCGGGCGACGGTCCTCCGTCTCGCGGGCATTTATGGACCGGGCCGGCATCATCTGCTCGACCAGTTGCGGACCGGTACGGACGCCGTGCCCGGCGTCGGCGGGTATCATCTGAACCTCATCCATCGCGACGACATCGTCGAAGCGCTGGTCTGCGCGCTCGGTGCCGGCGACACCGGAGCGGAGCGGATCTTCAACGTGGCCGACGACGGGGCGGCGACCAAGGCGGAGGTGATGGCTTGGCTGGCGGGGCGACTTGGGCGACCGGCGCCGACCTTCAGCGGGGAGCCGGCGCCTGGACGGCGACGGATTACGCCGGACCGAATCATTGCCAATGATCGGCTAAAGCGCGTGCTGGGCTGGCAACCCCGGTATCCCACCTTCCGCGAGGGTTACGCGGCCCTGCTGTCGGAAGGTCCGGCGAATGACGCCGGGCATTGACAAGCCCGCCGTCGCTCTGCTTCGTTCCGCGTTCCCTTTCTCATGACCATCCTCATTGGCATCGCTACGTTTGTCCTCATTCTTGTCTCCATCTTCATGGTGCTGGTGGTCCTCGCGCAGAAGGCCAAGAGCGATGGCGGTGTCGGCGCGGCGATGGGCAGCGGCGTCACCGAGGCCACCTTCGGCGCCGAGACGGGCAACGTGTTGACCACCGCCACGATCCGGGCGGCCGTCGCGTTCTTCGTGCTCTGCTTCCTGCTCTACTTGGGCCACATCTACCAGCGCTCCCATGGCGGCGCCTCCGGCGGCGCGCTGCCGACGATCACGGCGCCCGCGACTCCCGCCGCGACCACGCCCGCGCCCGCGGGTACGGAAACCCCGGCGGCTCCGGTTGAGACCCCGGCGCCGGCCCAGCCCTGACCTTCCGGTGCGGGCGTCCCGACGGACGATTCTCCTTTGGCAGGCGGCTTCGGTCGCCTGCCTTTCTTTTGTCCTCCCGGGGACGACGCAGGCCCAGCAAAAGGGGTTTCGCCCCCTGCCGCGGTATGCGCAGACCACCGCGCCCGATCAGGAGGAAGGCCGGCGGCTCCTGGCGCAGTTCCGCGCGCTGACCGAGGCGGGCGAAGGCTTCTTCTCCTTCGACTTTCGTGTGCTGCCGCGGCGCGGACCCGAGCGGCGCGTCGCCGGCCTGCTTTGGCGGGGTACGGACGGAGCCGCCCCCGTCACGCGCATCGTGCTGCATCCCGGCGCGCCCGAAGCGGAGCAACGGTGGCTGGTACGGGGCGGTACGCAGCCCGGACTGTGGACCTGGCGCCGTGCCGGGAGTGAATCGCCGGTGGCCCTTGAGGGACCGGCGCTGTTCGAACCCATGGCGGGCACCGATGTGACGGCCTTCGACCTGCAGATGCCCTTCCTCTATTGGACGGACTTCGTGTTTGAAGGCGTGATGCGGGTGCGCGGGCGGACGGCGCGGGTGTTCCTGCTCTATCCACCGGAATCCTTCGCGACGCGCCATCCCAACCTGACCGGCGTGCGCGTGTACCTGGATCTCGAATACGGGGCGATGGTGCAGGCGGAGCAGCTCGGAGCCGAAGGGCGCACGGTGAAGACCATGACGGTGATCGACCTCAAGAAGGTGGGCGAACGGTGGATTGTTAAGTCCATCGATTTGCGCAATGAGGCCACGCGGGACAAGACCCGCTTTGCCGTGACGGGGGCTGCGGTCGATGCGCGCTTTGCGGCGCGGGTCTTTCTGCCGGAATCCCTGGGTGAAACGGTTTCCCTTCCGGCTCAGATCGAACCGGTGACGCCATGAGTTCTTCGCCTTCCGCTCCCCGCGCCGTGGTCTTCGACCTCGACGGCACGCTGGTTAATTCGATGCCGATGGTCTTGCGCGCCTTCGCCCATGCCCTCGAGCCTTTTCGGGAGCCCCTGAGCGAACGCGAGTTGTTCCTTCGCCTGGGCGGGCCGCCGGACCGGACCTTTCGGGAGCTGATCGGCGACGACCGCCACGTGCCGGCGGCGCTGGAGCGCATGGCCGCGTACAGCGACGCGAACTGGCATCTCATTCAGCCCTTCGCCGGGGCGCAGGACCTCCTGGGGGACCTGCATCAGGCCGGGCTGGGGCAGGCAGTCTGGACGGGGCGCGATCGTTTTTCGACCGAGCGCATCCTCGCGGAACACCGCTTTGACGCCCGGTTTCGCGAAGTCGTGTGTGGCGACGACCTGCCCACCCACAAACCGCATCCGCAGGGTCTCGCCGAGATCATGCGGCGCCTCGGGGTCGCGGCCGCCGAGACGATCTACGTCGGGGATGCGGACGTGGATGTGCTGGCCGGGGCGGAGTTGGGCGTGCGCACGATCCTGATCCATCACGAACGTTCGATCGAGCCTCACATCGCGGCCAAGGCGTGGCGCGTCGTGGCAACGCCGCCCGAAGCCTACCGGGCGGTGCAGGCGGCGCTGGCCTGACAGGATTGTTGGATACACGCGATGCGCCGGGCCAATCGCATCGCAACCACAAGTTTTGCGTTGCCCAAGGGCGCAGGGTAGGCCTTTGCTTGAGACCAAGACTCCGCCCTATAACCCGGCCGGCCCCTCCTTCTGTCATGGCAAAGAAATCATCTGCGACGACCTCTCCCCTCACGTTCGATCTGCCCGTTTCCCTCATCTCGAAGATCGAGACTGCCCAGAAGAAGCTGGGCCTTGGCTCCACCAGCGAGGTGGTCCGCCTCGCCATCGCCAAGTTCAACTTCGACCGGTACGAGACCGAAACCGAGGACCATCGCCAGATCTCCGTCCGCCTGCCCGCCGACATGAAGGGCATGCTCACGAAGCACTCTCGCAAGAAGAAGGTCAGCGTGGGCGAGCTGCTCCGCGTCGCGCTCGACGAGCTTTCGCTTCCCGCCGGCAAGAAGGGCCGCTGAGCCCCGTCCGGTTTTCCGCCGCTGAGGCGGTTGTTCGTTTTCGCCACGCGGCTGCCTCACCGGCAGCCGCGTTTTTTGTGCCCGGACGATGGCGGTTGGGCGGTGGTCACCGGGTGTCGTCTTGCCTTTCCGAAGCGACCTGCCTTTCGTGCTTTCCCTTTTCCATGAACCAAGCCCCCGCGCCTCTCTCGACCTGGGCCCGCAATGTCTCGCCTTCGCCGACGCTCGCCGTCGACGCCAAGGCCAAGGCCCTGCAAGCCGCCGGTGAAGACGTTTGTGGTTTCGCCGCCGGCGAACCCGACTTCGACACGCCCGAACACATCAAGGAGGCATGCATCGCCGCGTTGAAGGCGGGCAAGACGAAGTATGCGCCGACTCCGGGCATCGAGCCGCTGCGCCAGGCGCTCGCGGACAAGTACCTCGCGGATTACGGGCTCAAGTACGCGCCCTCCCAGTTCGTGGTTTCACCGGGCGGAAAGTTTTCCTGCTACCTCACCATCCTCGCCCTCTGCTCCCCGGGCGACGAGGTGATCATTCCCGCGCCGTTCTGGGTCAGCTACCCGGAGATGGTGAAGCTTGCAGGCGCCACGCCGAAGCTGGTGCTGGCCGACGACACCACCGGCTTCAAGCTCACGCCGGCGCAACTCGAGGCGGCCATCACCCCGAAGTCGCGCCTGTTGATCATCAATTCGCCGTCGAACCCAACCGGCGCCGTGTACACCAAGCCCGAGCTCGAGGCGCTGGTCGACGTGGCCCTGCGCCACAACCTCTACATCATGTCGGACGAGATATACGAGCATCTCACCTATGATGGCGCCAAGCATTTCAGCCCGGCGACGTTCTCCAAGGAAGCGGAGGCCCGCACCGTGATCGTGTCCGGCTTCGCCAAGACCTATTCGATGACCGGCTGGCGCCTGGGCACGCTCGTTGCGCCGGCCCCGATTGCCAAGGCCTGCGCCGAGCTGCAGAGCCAGATGTCCTCCAACGCCACCACCTTCGCCCAGTTCGGCGCGGTCGCCGCCCTGAAGGAGAAGGAGAAGACGCAGGCCGCGCTCACGATGATGCTCGCCGCCTTCGATCGCCGGCGGAAGTTCCTGCACGGGGAACTGAACAAGATCCCGGGCGTGTCCTGCCTGCTCGCCCAGGGCGCGTTCTACCTTTTCCCGAACATCTCCAAGTTCGGCATGAAGGACCTCGATTTCTGCAACCGTCTGCTGGAGCAGCAAAAGGTGGCGGCCGTACCCGGCAGTGCCTTCGGCGCCGAGGGCTACCTCCGCCTCAGTTACGCCACCAGTGACGAGATCATCGCCAAGGGCGTGGCTCGGCTCGCGGCGTTCTGCGCGACGTTGCCGCGCGGTTGATCGCGTTGCGCGGGCTTGCTGGGCGCCACGTTGGCGCTCAGCGAGCCTTGCCAAGGTGTTCTGCCAACAGGGCGGACAGTCGTTCGCCCCGCGCGTCCTTGGCGATGATCCGGCCGTCCGGATCGAGCAGGAAACTGGCGGGCAAGGCGCTCACATTGTAGAGAGCGGCGAGCGGGGTCTTCCACCCGGTGAGATCCGAGATGTGGCGCCAGGTGGCGCGATCCTCAGCGATGCCAGCGCGCCAGGCGGTTCCATTCTGGTCCACCGACACGGCCAGGATCTCGAATCCTTGGTCGCGGTAGGTCCGATACAGGTCGACGTAGTGGCGGTTCTCGATGCGGCAGGGCGGACACCACGAGGCCCAGAAGTCGACCAGCACGTAACGGCCGCGCAGGCTGGAAAGCGCCAGGGTCCCGCCGTCCGGCGTCGGACCGGCCAAATCAGGGGCAAGGGCGCCGATCGCCGTGGCCTCGAAGCGCTCGAGCCGGGCCAGCATGCGCTTCGCGATCTCCTGCCCGGGGTGAGCCGACGCATAGGCGCGCACCAGCGCAGCCAGCTCCGTCAGGCGGTGGTCTCCGTCCCAGCGGAGGGACGAGGCATACAGCGCCGGTGAGCCTGCAAGTTGCGCCAGGACAAAGTCGTTTAGCTCGCGCCGATGGGCCTGGTAACCGACGACCTCGGCTTCGGTGAGTCGCTCGACTTCGGCTTCGTTGCCCGCGGTCCGCGCGGCGGCGATCGCCCGGCGCACCGAAATCACGAGGCGTTGCAGCGACTCCGTGCGGACGCGCTCGTAGGCGATGAACTTCTCCTGATCCGCGCCGCCAGACACCACCAGCGAGCCATTCTGCCGGGTGACGTTCAGGGTCTGTCCCTCGTTTGCCACGAACGTCGTCTCGTCCGATCCGATGCGCAGACGGAAGAAGCCTGGTTCCGCCTCGGCTTGGAGCTTGAACGCTCCGTTCGTCACAGGAACGCGGCCGACCACGACGGTCGAACGGTCCTCGAGCCACTCGCGTTCGACGGTGGCGAGGGTGCCCTCAGCCGTTCCGGACAGGGTGCCCTCGAGGGTGAATCCCGCACGGAGGGAGGCGGGCAGGACGAGACAGGCAAGCAGGACGGCGGTCGGGCGCAGGAGGCTGAGCATGCCGGACCCTACGCACCGCCGTCGGCGATGCAAGGGAAGGGCCGATGAAGGCCTTTCATGGTCGCGTGGGGGGACTAACCTATGCGTTCCCGGCCCGTGAATGAAATCACCGGTCCGCGCGCATCTCCGGCAGGAAACAGGGCGGCGACGCAAGTCCCTCGCCGTCGTCGCAGGCGAGGTGGCGCAGCTTGTCCGGGTTGCGCACGAGGAAAAGGCGGTGCACGGCGCCTTCGCAGATCTCGAAGGCGAGCGTTTGCAGGGTGCCCCGGGCATCTTGAAGGAGCAGTCCTGGGTCACCGATGATCGTGACTGGGAGGGCGCTCTGCGGCGGTCCGTGCCGGCGCGTGAGCGAGGCGAAGAGACGGGCGATGCGGTCGGCGCCGAGCACTTCTCGGCGGGCGGCCCGGATCTTGCCGCCGCTGTCGGACATGAGCACGGCGTCGGCTGCCAGCAGGCGAGTGAGCGCGGCCAAGTCTCCGGAGCGAATCGCGCCCAGAAAGGCCTCCACGACGCGCGCGCCCTCCTTGGGTGGGACGACGAAGCGTGGACGTGCGGCTTGCACATGCCGGCGGGCGCGCGTTGCGAGCTGGCGGCAGGCGGCGGGCGAGCGTTGCAGGGTCACGGCAATCTCGTCGAAGTCCTGGTCGAAGAGGTCGTGCAGGACGAAGGCGGCCCGCTCCAGCGGGGAGAGGCGTTCGAGGGCCAGCAGCAAGGCGTGCGAGAGCTCGTCCCGCGCCGCGGGATCGTCGTTCGCGGCGGGTTCGTCCAAGCCGACGAGTGGCTCCGGCAGCCATGGACCGACGTAGTGTTCGCGGCGGACGCGGGCCGACTTGAGGTGGTCGAGGGCGAGGCGGGCGGTGATCCGCGTCAGGAAGGCCCGCGGATGTTCAACCGCGGTGGTATCCGTCGCGGCCCAGCGCAGGTAAGCGTCCTGCACGAGGTCCTCGGCTTCGGCCACCGAGCCCGTGAAACGATAGGCCACCGCCAGCAGATGCGGGCGGTGGCGCGTGAAGACGGACGCAGGATGCGATTCAGGCGGACTTTCGGAGGGCATCGCGGGCGAGAGGAAGAGCGTCGGCCGCAACCGGATGCACGGCCCGGAAAGCGATCGCGAATCGGTTCCACGTGTTGATCACGCTCACCGCGAGGGTGAGGCGGACCAATTCGTCTTCGCCGAACTGCGCCCGCGCCTGCGCGTAAACGTCATCCGGCACGCGCGACGAGGCAACGAGGGTCACCGCCTCGGTCCAGGCCAGGGCGGCGCGCTCACGCTCGCTGAAGAGCGGCGACTCGTGCCACGCCGCGAGGACGTGCAGTCGCGTCTCGGCTTCGCCGGCGGCGCGGGCTTCCCGGGTGTGCAGGTGAAGGCAATAGGCGCAGCCGTTGAGCTGGGAGGCGCGGATCTTGACGAGTTCGAGCAGCGACGGCTCGAGTCCGCACTTGCGGACGTAGGTCTCGATGGCCAGCTGGGCTTTAAGGGCGTCGGGTGCGGCTTGGGTGTGATTGATTCGTGGTTTCATGGTGTGCCGGAGTGGGCCGGCAACACAGGGACGAGTCAGCCCAGGCGAATGTGACATGGGGCTTCACGTCCGCTCGCGATGCTCGTCGTTGAGGGACTTCAGCTGGGTGATGATCTTCGCGAGTTTGCGGCCGGTCGGTGTCAGTTCGTAGTCGACGCGCGCGGGCAGGCCGGTGAACTCCACCCGGCGGAGCAGTTCGAACGCGACAAGGCGGCGCAGGCGTTCGTTGAGCACCTTGGTGGAGATGCCCGGCACGGCGCGTTCGAGGGCCCCGGGACGCTTGATGCCTTGGGAAATGGCGGCGAGCACGGCCGTGCTCCACTTGCAGCCGAGCACGTCTTCCAACGTGCGGTAGCGGGTCCGTTCCTGCAGGGAGAGGTAACGTGGCTTCGCTTTCATCGCCGCGAAGCATAGAACGCCCGGGGCCGTGCTGTCACCGGGTTACTTTTCGGTAACCGGAGGCGCGAAAGGTGCCCTCTGGGCGATTTTCGTGGATCTGATTGAATAGGCCCAGGCCGGACACCACGTCGGGCCCTCTTCAATCCAACGATCACTCATGAAACAAAACGCCACCTTCTATCATGCCGGCTGCCCGGTCTGTGTCGCCGCCGAACGCGGCATCGAGAACCTCATCGACCGCAACCGCTACGATCTCGCCATCGTGCATCTCGGGACCGAGCGCGGGCGCCTGCCCGAGGCCGAACGCGCGGGTGTGAAGTCCGTGCCGGCACTCGTGGTGGGGGGACAGGTCTACCACATCAACCACGGCGCCGACCTCGCTGCGCTCAAGGCGTAGGCTCGGGCCGCGGGCAATTCAGGAACCAACCGCGCCGGCCGACGAAGGCCGGCGCGTTTTTTTGTCGGTTTCGACGGACGTCCCGTCGCCGGATGGCCGGGGCGGAGATCCGAATCGGCTTAACCCACCCACGCGCGGGCGTTGTCGAAGAGCTTCATCCAGGGGCTGTCCTCGGGCCAGTCCTTCGGCGCCCAGCTCATGCACGCGGAACGAAAGACGCGTTCAGGGTGAGGCATCATGATGGTCACGCGTCCGGTCGTGGTGGTGAGCGCCGTCATGCCGAACGGGGAGCCGTTCGGATTGAGCGGATACTGCTCGGTGATCCGGTGGTGGTTGTCGACGAAGCGGGCCGCGACCAGCCCGGAGCGGCTGAAGGCCTCCGCGGCGGTTGCGTCCGGAAACTCGGTGAAGCCTTCGCCATGGGCGACGGCGATGGGCAGGACCGAGCCTTCCATGCCACGGAAAAGTACGCTCGGGCTGGACTCGATCTTGAGCGAAACGTAGCGCGCCTCGTAACGCTCGACCTGGTTCTGCACGAAGCGCGGCCAATGGTCGGCGCCGGGGATGATCGTCTTGAGGTTGCTCATCATCTGGCAGCCATTGCAGACGCCGAGGCCGAAGGTGTCCTCCCGGGCGAAGAAGGCCGCGAATTCGTCGCGGGTGCGCTCGTGGAAAAGGACGCTCTTGGCCCAGCCTTCGCCGGCGCCCAGCACGTCACCGTAGCTGAACCCGCCGCAGGCGGCGAGTCCACGGAAGTCGCGCAGTGAGACGCGACCGGAGAGCAGGTCGGTCATGTGCACGTCGACCGCGGTGAAGCCGGCGCGATCGAAGGCCGCGGCCATCTCGACTTCGCCGTTCACGCCCTGCTCACGCAGGATGGCGACCTTGGGCCGCAGGCCGGACCGGGTGCGCACCGGTTGGCCGATGGCAAACGTAACCTTGGGCGTGATGCCGGGATTGGTCCGGTCGAGGCGCAACTGGTGCTCCTGCTCGGTGCAGGCGGGGTTGTCTCGCAGGGCTTGGATGCGTCGGGTCACGCCGGACCAGATGTCGCGCAGGGCGAACAGGTCCTCGTCAAACCGCGCGGCTCCGCCCGAACGAATGATGACTCGGTGGTCATGGTTGATCGTGCCCAGGCGGGAGGTGCACGTGTCGAGCCCGTGGGCCCGGAGGACGGCTTCAACGGCGGGCAGGTCGGTGGCGCGCACCTGAAGGACGGCCCCGAGTTCCTCCGCAAACAAGGTCGCGAGCAGATCGGCGTCGCTGAGGCCCGGGGTCGACGCGGCCGGAGCACCGGCAGGAATGCCGGTGTCACCTAGGTCGATGGTCACGCCCGTGTGCCCGGCGAAGGCCATTTCCACCACCGTGGCGAGCACGCCGCCGTCGGAGCGGTCGTGGTACGCGAGCAGGGTTTCGTCCCGGCCGAGCTCCTGGATTGCGTTCCAGAACGCCTTGAGGTCGCCGGCGCGATCGACATCCGGCGGCGTGTCACCGGTCTGCGAATACACCTGGGCGAGGATCGATCCGCCGAGGCGATTCTTGCCCCGGCCCAGATCGACCAGCAGCAGGACCGTGCCGGCTTCGCGCCGGAGTTGGGGTGTGAGGGTCTTGCGCACATCGGCGACCGGGGAGAACGCGGAGACGATGAGCGACACCGGTGCGGTCATGCGCCGCTGCGTGCCGGCGGCATCCTTCCACACGGTGCTCATGCTCATGCTGTCCTTGCCGACGGGGATCGTGATGCCGAGAGCAGGGCAGAGGTCCATGCCCACGGCGCGGACGGCGGCATAGAGATCCGCGGCGTCACCCGGGACCGCCGGTGCGGCCATCCAGTTGGCGCTGAGGTTGACCTTGCCGAGATCGCCAATCTGGGCGGCGGCGAGGTTGGTGAGGGCTTCACCGACGGCGAGACGGGCGGAGGCGGCGGCGTTGTTGACCGCCACCGGCGTACGTTCACCCATCGCCATGGCCTCGCCGGTCGTAACGTCGAAGGCGGCGGCGGTGACGCCGCAGTCGGCGACGGGTACCTGCCACGGCCCGACCATCTGGTCACGGGCGATGAGCCCGCCCAGAGTGCGGTCTCCGATGGAGACGAGGAAGGTCTTGTCCGCGACGGCGGGGTGGGCGAGTACGCGGCTCACGGCATCGGCGAGCGTGATGCCGTCGAAGGAGAACGGCGCGAGCGGACGGTGCCGTGACGTGGCGTCGATCTGCATGCGCGGCGGTTTGCCGAGCAGGACCTCGAGCGGCAGGTCGATGGGCGTGTTCTTGAAATGCGGATCCTCGAGCACGAGGCGCTTTTCCGCGGTGGCCTCACCCACGATGGCGTAAGGGCAGCGCTCGCGGGCGCAGAGCGCCTTGAACGTCTCGATGCGGTCGGGCGGGACGACGAGCACGTAGCGCTCCTGGGATTCGTTGCACCAGATCTCGAGCGGGCTCATGCCCGGTTCGTCGTTGGGCAGTTTGCGCAGGTCGAAGCGTCCGCCACGTCCGCCGTCGTTGACCAGTTCGGGCAGAGCGTTGGAGACGCCGCCGGCGCCGACGTCATGGATGAAGGCGATGGGATTGTCGGCCCCGAGGGCCCAGCAGCGGTCAATGACCTCCTGGCAGCGCCGCTCCATTTCCGGGTTGTCGCGCTGTACGCTGGCAAAATCGAGATCCTCGCTGCCGGAGCCACTGGCCATCGACGAGGCGGCGCCCCCGCCCAGGCCGATGAGCATGGCGGGACCGCCGAGCACGATGAGGTGATCGCCCGGATTGATCGCGCCCTTGCGCACGTGCTCAGCCTTGATGTTGCCGAGGCCGCCGGCGAGCATGATGGGTTTGTGGTAGCCTCTCAACTCCGTCGAGAGGCCGTTTAAGTTGGAAGTTGAAGATGAAGTGCCGGGGGCATTGTTGCTTAAACTTAAACTTTTAACTTCAACTAGAGCAGGCACCGCCTGCTCGTACGTGCGGAAGTAGCCGTTGATCGCTGGGCGACCGAACTCGTTGTTGAACGCGGCGCCGCCGAGCGGGCCCTCGATCATGATGTCGAGCGCGGAGACGATCCGGCCGGGTTTGCCGTGGTCCTTTTCCCACGGCTGCAGGTACCCGGGTATCCGCAGATTGGAGACCGTGAAACCGACCAGGCCGGCCTTGGGCTTGGCGCCGCGTCCGGTCGCGCCCTCGTCACGGATTTCGCCGCCGGAGCCGGTGGCGGCGCCCGGAAAGGGGGAGATCGCGGTTGGATGGTTGTGCGTCTCGACCTTGCAGAGCAGGTGGATGTCCTCCGGGTGCGCGCCGTATTCGTGGGTGCGGGGATCGACGTAGAAGCGACCGCCTTTTGTGCCGGCGAGCACGGCGGCGTTGTCCTTGTAGGCCGAAAGGATCCCGTCGGAGTGCAGCTGGTACGTGTTCTTGATCATCTGGAACAGCGACCGGTCCTGCGCGGTGCCGTCGAGGGTCCAGGTGGCGTTGAAAATCTTGTGGCGGCAGTGCTCGGAGTTGGCCTGCGCGAACATCATCAGCTCGATGTCGTTCGGGTCGCGACCGAGGCCCTGAAACGCCTTCACAAGGTAGTCGATCTCGTCGTCGGCGAGGGCGAGGCCGAGCGTGCGGTTGGCCTCGACGAGCGCGGCGCGGCCCTGGGCGAGCACGGGCACCGAGGTCATGGCGCGGGGGGATTCGTGCCGGAACAGGGCCTCGAGACCGGCAAAATCGTTGAACACCGCCTGAGTCATGCGGTCGTGCAGCTTGCTGCGGATGGTGGCGAGCTGGGCCGGCGAGATGTGCAGGGCCGGCTGGCGCAGTGCCTGCAGGTCCACGTCGATTCGGTAGGCGATGACGCGCTCGATGCGGCGGATCCGCCCGAGGCCGCAGATGTGGGCGATGTCGGTGGCCTTCGAGGACCAGGGCGAAATGGTCCCCGGCCGTGGTGCGACGATCTGGAGGAGGCCCGTGACGGTCTTGGCGGCGCGGGTCGGCCCGTAGGTGAGCAGTTTCTCCAGCACGGATTGTTCGGCGGCGGTCAGCTCGCCGTCGACCTCGGCCAGATGGTAGAACTCGGCGCTCAGGGCGCGGGCGGGTATGCCGGCGGACTGGAGCACCTCCAGCAACTTGTGGATCCGGAAGGGGGAAAGGGCGGGCGCGCCACGGAGGATGAGCATGGTCAAACCGACGTTGTTTCCCATCGGGTCGGGCGCGTCAAGGGGCGGTCGCCGCGGGATTTTCGGTCGCTTGCGTGGCCGGTTTGAGGCGCCGGAGTTGTAAGTTGCCATCAGCTGGCGGCTTTTCCCTCCTTGCTGTCGCCCGACGCCCATGTCCTCCGCGCCTGAGAACCCCCCTGCGCCGCCTCCACCTCCCGATTCGGTGTGGAAGGCTTTGAAGGACGCGCTTCGCGGCACGGAGGCAGATTATACGCGGATCGATCTGCGCCGGGCGATTCTGCTCCTGTCCGTCCCGATGATCCTCGAGCTGGTGATGGAGTCGACCTTCGCCGTCGTTGACATCTACTTCGTGGGCAAGCTCGGGGCCTCGGCCGTGGCCACGGTTGGGCTGACGGAGACCTTCCTGTTCCTGCTCTACTCCGTTGCGATGGGGCTTTCGATGGGCGTCACCGCCATCGTGGCGCGCCGGGTGGGGGAGAAACGTCCCGAGGACGCCGCTGCCGCCGCCGTCCAGGCGATCGGCATCGGCGTGCTCGCGTCGGTGCCGTTTGCCGGGTTGGGCATCTTTTTCGCCCAGGATCTCCTCGCGCTCATGGGCGCAGACCCGTGGGTGATCGAAAACGGTTACCGGTACACCCAGTGGATGCTCGGCGGCAACGTCACGATCATGCTGCTCTTCGTGATCAACGCCATCTTCCGCGGAGCAGGCGATGCGGCGATCGCGATGAGGGTGCTCTGGCTGGCCAACGGATTGAACATCGTGCTCGATCCGATCCTGATCTTTGGTTGGGGCCCGATTCCGGCGATGGGCATCGAGGGGGCCGCCATTGCGACCAACATCGGTCGCGGGGCGGGTGTCGTGTACCAGCTCTGGGTGCTCTTCCGCGGGGGCAAACACATCCGCGTTCGACCAGTCCAGCTGCGCTGGGATGGGACGGCCGCGTGGCACATCGTGCGGACGTCGCTCGGCGGGGTGGGGCAGATGATCATCGGCATGACCTCGTGGATCTTCCTCATGCGCATCCTCGCCGCCCTCGGGAGCGAGGCCGTGGCCGGCGCGACCATCGCCATCCGCATCATGATGTTCACCCTGATGCCGGCGTGGGGCATGTCCAACGCCGCGGCAACCTTGGTGGGACAAAATCTCGGCGCCGGCCACCCCGACCGGGCGGAGCAGGCGGTGTGGCGCATCGGCGTCTACAACATGGGTTATCTGCTCGCCGTCTCCGTCGTGTACTTCCTGATGAACGAGGAGCTGGCGGGCATCTTTACGCCGGATGAGGCGGTGATCGCGGTCAGTGCGGAATGGCTCCGGATCCTCTCCTATTCCTATTTCGTCTACGGGTGGTGGATGGTGACGGTGCAGGCATTCAACGGGGCGGGCGACACGGTGACGCCGACCAAGATCAACCTCGTGTTCTTCTGGCTCCTGCAAATCCCGTTGTCCTATGCGCTGGCAGTGCCCTTGGGGTGGGAGCAGTCCGGGGTGTTTTGGGGCGTGTTCATTTCGGAAACCTCGGTCGGCCTTTTCACGGTGTGGTTGTTTAGCCGGGGCAAGTGGAAGACGCGGCGGGTGTGAGGCCGCTCGTTCCGTTATTGGTCTTGGATTTGCGAGAATTCGGGCCGGCCTCGCGGCAGACACGCCCTGACCGGCAAGTCTCACCAACGAAACGGTTTCATCAAGGACACGGAGCTCGGTGTTCGCTGTGACCCGAGAAAAATCATCGGCGATGATGTGAAACAAGCAGGCTGAGGGCTGGACGGAGGGCGAAACCGAGAAAGCCATTGACGAACCGGCCCGGGTTCGCGGAATGAGCGGTTTTGAAGACCGTGAGGATCAACTGTCACCCGGGGTCTCGGCCCAAGCACCGCCATCGATGCGGTGCCGCCGACGGGTGTAGGCATGGCGAAGGATGGTCCGGGTGAGGGACAACGCGATGACATCGGACCCGGGACCTCGAGCCGCGCGGCGGTCAGCTTTGCCTAACGCAATCCGTTTCCATCCCCATGTCCGATAAGATCACCCACGAATGCGGCATCGCCATGGTGCGGCTGCTCAAGCCGCTCTCGTACTACCAGGAAAAGTACGGTTCCCCGCTCTGGGGGTTCACGAAGCTCTTCCTGCTCATGGAAAAACAGCACAACCGCGGGCAGGATGGCGCGGGTGTCGCGTGCGTGAAGCTCGATGTGCCGGCGGGCGACCCGTTCATGTTCCGCGAGCGGTGCGTGAAGGCCAATCCGCTCGACAAGATCTTCAAGGCCCTGCTCGCCCAGTACAACGAGCGGGTCTCGGCCGGGGTGGTGCATCCGGAGTTCGCCGACACGGTGAAGAAGCACTTCGATTTTGGCGGCGAACTCCTGATGGGGCACCTGCGCTACGGCACGAGCGGCGGGTACAACCTCAGTTCCTGCCATCCGTTCTTCCGCCGCAGCCCTTGGCCGACGCGCAACCTGGCGCTGTGCGGCAACTTCAACATGACCAATACGGCGGAGCTCAACCAGAGCCTCATCGCCATCGGTCAGCATCCGATCATCGCGACGGACACCCAGGCGCTGCTTGAGAAGATCGGTTTCTTCCTCGATGAGGAGCACGAGGACATCTTCCGCTTCCTGCGCACGCGCGATCTGAAGGGCGACGAGATCTCCCATCGCATCAGCGAAGACCTCGACCTCGCGCGGGTCATCACCCGCGCTTCGCAGAAGTGGGACGGCGGCTACGCCCTGTGCGGCATGATTGGCAACGGCGACGCCTTTGTCGCCCGCGACCCGTCCGGCATCCGGCCCTGCTGGTACTTCCAGAACGACGAGGTGGTCGCGTTCGCCTCCGAGCGCGCGCCGCTCATGA
>VFQR01001555.1_pt1 | contig 17147 bp, 20 predicted proteins | sample 3512321 | NCBI WGS metagenome assembly VFQR01 (sample SAMN10412374, study PRJNA504923) | tailings metagenome | isolation source: Relicate 3 Philex TSF1 revegetated site | place: Philippines: Tuba, Benguet | collected 2017-08-29
GACCGGCCGTGCTCCCGGCGAGCCGCCGCCGACGCTGTTCGAGTATGTGCCAGACAACGCCATCGTGTTCGTCGATGAAAGCCATGTGACGGTGCCGCAGATCGGCGGCATGTATCGCGGCGACTTCAGGCGGAAGGCGACGCTGGCCGAATACGGCTTCCGCCTGCCGTCGTGCATGGACAACCGGCCATTGCGCTTCGAGGAGTGGGACGCGATGCGACCGCTGACCGTCGCGGTGTCGGCGACGCCGGGCGGCTGGGAGATGGAGCAGTCGGGCGGCGTCTTCGCCGAGCAGGTCATCCGCCCCACCGGCCTGATCGATCCGCCGGTGGAGGTGAGGCCGGCCCGCTCGCAGGTGGACGATGTGCTGGGCGAAATCCGCGAGACGACGGCCAAGGGCTATCGCACGCTCTGCACCGTGCTCACCAAGCGCATGGCCGAGGATCTGACGGAGTACCTGCACGAGCAGGGCGTCCGCGTCCGCTACATGCACTCCGACATCGACACGCTGGAGCGTATCGAAATCCTGCGCGACCTGCGCCTTGGCGCGTTCGATGTTCTCGTCGGCATCAACCTGCTGCGCGAGGGCCTCGACATCCCCGAATGCGGCTTCGTGGCGATCCTTGATGCCGACAAGGAAGGCTTCCTGCGCTCCGAAACCTCGCTGGTCCAGACGATCGGCCGCGCGGCCCGCAACGTGGACGGCAAGGTGATCCTCTATGCCGACCAGGTCACCGGCTCGATGGAACGCGCGATGGCCGAGACCAATCGCCGCCGCGAGAAGCAGCTCGAATACAACGCGGCCCATGGCATCACGCCGGAGAGCGTCAAGAGCCGCATCGCCGACATACTCGACTCGGTCTATGAGCAGGACCATGTCCGTGCCGAGCTGCCCGCAAGCCGCGACGGCGCCAACAATCTTGTCGGCAACAATCTCAAGGCCCATCTCGAGCACCTGGAAAAGCGGATGCGCGACGCGGCGGCCGACCTCGATTTCGAACAGGCCGCCCGCCTGCGCGACGAGATCAAGCGGCTGCGCGAGACCGAGCTTGCGGTGATGGACGATCCGCTGGCGCGGGACGCCGGCGTGGAGAACACGCAGAGGTCCCGAAAGGACAAGGCGCGCGGCGGGGACGGAAAGCGTTCGCTCTTCGCCAAGCCGGCACTCGACGAGATGGGCACGTCCGGCGACCATGCCACGCCGGCCGCGGAAACCGACCGGACCCTTTTTCGCAAGCAGTCCGCCCGCGACGCGCACGGCGCCGACTACGGCGCGCCGGATGACGGCGGCCAGTCGCTGTTCCGACGAAACAGCCTGGATGAGATGACCGTGCGCCGCACGGAGAAGCCGGCGGGTGAAGATCCGGCGCCGGTCAGGCGCGAGCGCGCCGGCGTCGGCTCCTATGAGGATCCGTCAGACGCCCGACGCCAGAAGCGCCGGCCGGGCAAGACCGGCCGGCCGGGGCGGTAGGGCTTGAGCGGCATGCGCAATCGAGGTCTCCTCCTTGCCGCTGGCGTGCTCCTGGCGCTCGCATCTAGCCTGCCCGCCCGAGCCGACATCCAGGCCACCGAGGTCGAGAAATCCTATGCCGTCTCCGGCTCGTCGGGGATCGATCTCTACCGGTCCATCGGGGCGCGCGGTCCACTGCTCGGCGAGACTCGTGCCATCGCCCACACGACCTTCGACCTGAAATGGTCCCGCGACTATCGTCCCCAGCCTGACGGCTCGTGCAGGCTCGTCTCGACGAAGCCCTGGCTGACCATCACCTATACGCTGCCGAAGCCCTCGGGTCAGCTTGCCGAGCCTCTGGCCAGCCTCTGGAAATCGTTCATCACGGGCATGCGCGCGCACGAGAAGGTGCATGGAGACCATATCCGCGACCTCACGAAGCGGACGCTGGACGCCACGCTCGGCCTCGGCGTCCCGGACGATCCGAAGTGCCAGAAGGTCCGCAAGGAGGTCGCGCGCCTCGCGCTCGAGGCGTCCCTGGAGCAGCGCGCGAGGAGCCGCGATTTTGACCGACTGGAAATGAGCGAGGGCGGCAACGTGCACCGCCTCATACTCGCGCTCGTCAACGGCCGATAGGGCGAGCCCGAATAGAGCACCGGTCGAAAACTGGAACCCGGCTTTCGGATTGTCCGATGCTCATTCGATAGTTCAGATCGTCCGTCGTGCGTCCGGTCGGCGCACGGCGATCCTGCGGCCCGCCCCTCGGGGACATTTCTACGCTACAGCGTCAGTCCACCGCCTTTGTCAGTTTGAGGATGTTCGACCTGCCGGCATCGCGGTCCTCGGTTACCGCGTAGATCGCTCCGTCGTCGCCGACCCGCACGTCGCGAATGCGGGCATCGAGCGGAATCCGCTCCTCGAAGGCAACGCGGTCGCCATCGACATGAACCACGACAAGCCCCGTGGTCACGAGACCGCCGATGAGGAAGGCGCCGTCCCATTCCGCAAACTCGCCGCCCGCGTACCAAGCCATGCCGGAAGGCCCGATGACAGGATCCCAGTAGTAAACGGGCTGTTCCATACCTTCCTGCTGAGTGATGCCCTCGCCGACCGGCGCGCCGCTGTAGGCGACGCCATAGGTGATGACCGGCCACCCGTAGTTCTTGCCGGCTTCCGGCCGGTTGAGCTCGTCGCCGCCCTTGGGGCCGTGTTCGACGGTCCACAGCCGCCCTTCTCCGTCAAGCGCCGCCGACTGGAGGTTGCGGTGTCCGTAGCTCCAGATCTCGGGCTGCGCGCCCTCCTGGCCGACGAAGGGGTTGTCGTCGATTGGCTCGCCGTCGAAGGAGATGCGGAAGATCTTGCCGAGGCCCGAGGAGAGGTCCTGGGCCTGGTCGCGGATGGGTTCGTCGGACCGTTCGCCGACCGTCACGTACAGCTCGTTGTCGCCCGCCACCACGATACGCGATCCGAAATGTTTGTCGCCGTCATAGCTGGGCATCTGCTGGAAGATCACTTCGACGTTTTCCAGCCGGCCGCCGTCGCCGTCCAGCGTCAGGGTGGCGGAAGCGACCGCCGTTCCGTTGCCGTCGTCGCGCGGCTCGGAGAACGAGAAGAAGATGCGGCCGGAGCTTTCGAAATCGGGCGCCAGCGCCACGTCGAGCAGGCCGCCCTGGCCCCGCGCATCCACCTCCGGTACGCCCTCGATCGCCGGGCCGGCTTCGCCTTCGGCCGACACGACGTGCATGGCACCCTGCTTTGCCGTCACGAGCATGCGACCGTCCGGCAGAAGCTCCATCGCCCAGAGATGCGGAAGCCCCTCGGCGACCGTCTCGACTTCGACTTCCGGCATCGCCTCGGGCTGCGGCGCGCGCGTTTGCCCCTCGAAGGCCGGACGCTGGTCTGGAGCCTCCGGAGCGGCGGTCTCCACCGGCTGACCGACTGCCACCGCCTCGCCGCCCTCGGCCGGAGCGGCGCCATCCATCTGCTCCGTCGGTTGCGCATTGCCGTCCTGCGCATGTGCCGTGAAGGAGAACGCGGCTGTCGCAAGGATCGTAGAAGCGAGAAGGCGGGTGATGGCGCTCATTGGAGTCTCCGTCCGTTCGGGCTGGAACATTCGTGCCGGGTCTCCTCGACCCGACGCGGCTTATTTCCAAACACCTCCGATGGCCGGCGGTTGCATGACTGCGATAACGATTGCTTGACCGCCCCAATCGCGTGGCGATGTCGTGGCGGGAAAAGCTTGAGCAAGGCGGCCCGAGCCTAAATCAGGGGGGAAAGTTGCGCGTCAGAAGAACGCCATCGTACCGAGTCCGATGCTCTGGCGCTGCGAGCCGCATGCGCTTTGGCCCGACCGGCTGCAGTCGGATCTCATGCATCTCTGTTTCAGGGAACCGGCCTTCGAGACCTTCCAGGCAGTGGTGTGGGCCGGGGCGTCCCGGGCGAACGCACGCCGCACCGCGTGGGTGCGCATGATCGCAGAAAATTTTCGTCCCCGATGTCGGACCGCCATCTTCTCGCGCGTCTTCAAGGGACAATTGCCGTCGAGGAGACCCGAATGTCCCACCAGCCCGATCCAGCCTTCGCGGCCATGCCGAAGCCGAAGGGAGGCCTCACGCCCTATCTTGAAGTCGACGGCGCGCTCAAGGCCGCCGAGTTCTATGCCCAGGCGTTTGCAGCCGAAAAGGCATTCTCGGCCCCGCCGGACGAGAAGGGCCGCTACATGCACATACATCTCTACGTGAACGGCTCTTCGCTGATGCTCGTCGATCCGTTTCCGGAATATGGGCATGCGCACGAGCCGGCCGCCGGCTACACGCTGCAGCTCCATCTTCCGGCCGACGAGGTCGACGCCTGGTGGCAACGCGCCATCGACGCGGGCTGCACCGTCGAGATGCCGCTTCAGGAGATGTTCTGGGGAGACCGCTGGGGCTCGCTACGCGATCCATTCGGCGTGCTCTGGGCCATGAACGCTCCGGTCGCCACGCCCTGAGCCTGGCGTACCGGATATCGGAGCACGCAGGATGGTCTATCGCGGAAGCTGTCATTGCGGACAGATCGCCTTCGAGGTCGAAGGCCGGATCGAGGCCGCGCTGTCATGTAGCTGCTCGATCTGCGCACGCAAGGGCGCCCTGCTGTGGGTCGTACCTCACGAACGCCTTAGACTTGCCGCCTGGGAGGACGGCATTGGGCGCTACACGTTCAATGCGCACCGGATCGTCCACCGCTTCTGCCGCATCTGCGGGATTCATCCGTTTGCCGAAGACGCCGGGGACGGCCCGGGGCGAAATGCCTACGTCAACCTGCGCTGCGTGGATGCGCTCGACCTTGATGCGCTTCGAATTGTCGATCTCGACCGGCGGTCCGCGTGAAGCCGCTATTCCTCCGGCTCTGTCGTGAAGAGCAGCGGAAAGCCGGCGCGACGGCCGGCGTCGGTCGCCCGCGTCGCCTTGGTCTCGGCGACGTCGCGGGTGAAGACGGCCACGACGCAGGTCCCGCGCCGATGGGCGGTGATCATGATCTTGAAGGCCAGATCCTCGCCGACGGCGAACTCGGCCTTGAGGATGCGCACGACGAATTCGCGCGGCGTGAAGTCGTCGTTGACGAGGATGACTTTGTGGAGCTTCGGCCGCTCGGTCTTCGGCTTCTCGACGATGCGCGGCTTGAGATCGTTTTCGCTCATGGCGATTATTCTACCGCCCCGAGCATCTCCTACAAGCAGGTGTGCGCGTTACCGGGGCCAAGCCGGCTATCCGGGAAGCAAGAGGAGTGAAGGAAATGCCCTATGTCGATGGCTTCGTTCTCGCCGTGCCGAAATCCAGGATCGAGGAATACAAGGAGCAGGCACGTGCCGCGGGTTCGGTCTGGATGGAATTTGGTGCGACGTCCTACGTGGAATGCATCGCTGACGACGTGCCGGATGGAGAGTTGACCTCTTTCCCGCGCGCGGTTCTGGCCAAGGACGACGAGATCGTCATATTCGCCTGGGCCACCTACGAGTCTCGCCAAAAGCGCGACGAGGTCATGAAGAAGGTGTTCGCGGACCCGCGCATGAAGGCGCAGATGGAGAACATGGTCTTCGATGGAAAGCGCCTCATCTATGGTGGCTTCGAAAGCTTCCTGGCGCTGTGATCGCCTGTTGACGTCGGACCGCTCCTGGAAGGCAAGCGGTGGCAGCCCCGCCCCAGGGAACGCGGGCGTGATGGAACGCGCGCTGTGCTCTCCCGTTGCCCTTCGCGAAGCCCCTAGGGGCGCAACCCGGAGAGAAGGGAGAGCCAACCATGTCTGACGACCAGGATCGCGTTTGGAAGTTGATGGAGAAGATCGGCTTCTGCATGCTTGCCACGCATGACGGAGACGATATCCGCGCCCGGCCGATGGGAGCCTTCGTCGATCGCGATGGAGATGCCGTCTATTTCCTGACGGACGTTCATGGGCGCAAGGACGACGAAATCGAGCAGGATCATAGCGTATGCTTGGCCTTTGCCGATTCCGGCGGCCAGAAATACGTGTCCGTGAGCGGTCAGGCGACGGTTTCCAACGACCGCGCGAAGATCAAGGAACTGTGGTCGACGCCGGCGAAGGCTTGGTGGGACAGCCCCGACGATCCCTCGATCCGAGTTCTGAAGGTCGTGCCGCACGATGCGCAATACTGGGACAGCCCCGGCAAGGCCGTGAGCTACGTCAAGATGGCAGCGGCCGCGCTGACGGGCTCGCGGCCGGATCTCGGCGACAGCGCGAAGGTCAGGATGTAATCGGTCGGGCGGTCCCGCTACGGCTTTGGGCGGGACCGCCGGCCGGATTAACCATCGCTGCAGGCGGCTCTGCCGGCAGCGAAACTGTCGCTGTCCGTAACCGTTACGGTGGACGTCGCCCACCACGCATGGTTGCCCTCACATGACACGCATACCGATGGCGCAGGCTCTCGCGCTAAGCCTTTTCGCAGCACTCGCCTTAGTCTGGACGATCATGCCGCCCATGGCGCAGGCCAGGGCTACGGCCGACGAATTTACCCGTGAACAATGCTCTGGCTATGTCATGCTTCACGTGCTGCTTGACACGACGGCGCGTGCGCGCGCCTTCGCCGCCCAGGGGCCGTGCCAGTTTCTGGTGCTCCCGCCGCGGTCGGCTCAGTTGGCGGCAACCAGTCCAGCGTCCACGAGATAGAGTGGCTGGCGGCGTCCGAGACGGTACGCACTCGTAACGCCCTCGGCGACGGCCGCGCGTCGGGCCCTCGCCTCGGCCGGAATCCCGAGCTCGTCGCAGACGGCGTCAACCGCCTGTTGAATCTCGATCCTGCCGCGCTCGAACTCGCTTCCGGTCGCGCGGGTCACGTGTCCGAAAGTGTGGGGTCTGCGATCTCTCATCGCGTTTCCTCCTCCCTGTGGAGGGCCGCATGCTGGGAACGCTGGATTGCGATCCTCGTACTGGAGCCTCACAGTGAGCGCCCGAATGGGGCAAAAAACGAGTCTCTCTGCTTCAATCTTTGCAATGAGCCGTAATGTGCCCGCGAGCCCCGTTGCGCCTATACTCTTGTCGCGGACGCCATTTCATGGCAAATCTCGGCCGTTCGGGCATTCGCCGACCCGGAGACTGAAGGTTAGAACGCTTCTTTCCCCGCCGCTGTAGAGACCGATCACCGCAACACCGTGCAACTGCACGGACGCACCAAGACGATAGGGAAAGGAGTTCCCCATGGCCCAGACCGGCACCGTAAAGTTCTTCAACACAACCAAGGGTTTCGGCTTCATCACGCCGGATGGCGGCGCGAAGGATGTGTTCGTTCACATCTCCGCCGTCGAGGCCTCCGGCCTGCGCACCCTCGTCGATGGCCAGAAGGTCACGTTCGACGTTGAGCCTGACCGCATGGGCAAGGGCCCGAAGGCGGTCAACCTGCGCGCCGCCTGATCAAGCCGGCTCGATCGTTACGGGGGCGCGTCGGGAGACCGGCGCGCCCTTTCCCTTGCCTGGGTTCTGGCATCACGAAAAGTTTTGCTTGCCCCAATTCCCAAAATGACGGACAAAATCTCCCGTTCGGGCATTTGCCGGCCCGGAGACTGGAATAGACTGCCCCGAAAAAGACCCTAAGGGCGCCGGGAGGTTCCGCGAAGGAGAGGGCTTGGGCAAGAGCCCCGACGCGCGACCAACTGTTTCTTCTCCCCCAGTGAACGGCCGAACCCGCATGTCGAACGGCGCCTCCGGCGACACGCGTGGAACCGGGAGAGCAGGAGCATCGCATGCCGCAGAGTGGAACAGTCAAATTCTTCAATCACGCCAAGGGTTTCGGCTTCATCACCCCTGATGACGGCAACAAGGATGTGTTCGTCCACATCTCGGCTGTCCAGGCGTCGGGTTTGCCCGGCCTCCAGGACGGCCAGAAGGTGAATTTCGAGACCGAGCCCGACAAGCGCGGCAAAGGTCCAAAGGCGGTCAACCTCACGGTCCTCTGAACATTCGCGCGCCGCGCCGGCGCGCGCCTGTCTCGGGCTGGATGCGCAAGCGCGGGCACGGCCGGCGCGCGCAACGGCGGTTTGCGGCTCGCGCGCGACGACGGCGCCCGTTCAGGCAGCGTTCAGAATGGCGGAGCGATCCTCGCCGGCATGAGACCGCACTGTCGCGGTTTCCCGGAGAACCCGACCATGCCCGCCCTTCTGAAGACCGCCGTGCTCTCGGCCGCTCTGGCCGCGACCACCCTCGCCGCCATGCCGCATGCCAACGCCGGCGAGCGCTGGCAGCATCGCCATCACCGCAACCATGACGCGGGAGCGCTCGTCGCGGCCGGCGTCCTCGGCCTCGCCGTCGGTGCCATCGTCGCCGGCGCAAACCGGGGCCCCCATTACTATGACGAGCCGGTATATGGAGGCGGTTACCAGACCTATCCGCGCCCCTACCGGCAGCATTACCGGGTCGTCCCCCGGCCCGTCTACGATGACGGATACGGGGCGGGCTATGCTTCCTTCGAACCGTGGTCGGCTGCCTGGTACGACTATTGCGAGCGCCGATACCGGACGTTTGATCCGCAGAGCGGCACCTTCATCGGCAATGATGGCCGGCAGCACTTCTGCGTCGCGTATTGATCGATCTCAGGTGAGGAACGGATTCGTCAGCCGTTCCTCGCCGAAGCGGCCACCCGGTCCGTGGCCGCAGACGAAGCCGATATCATCGCCGAGCGGCAGCAGCTTGTTCTTGATCGACGAAATCAGGAGATCATGGTTGCCGCCCGGCAGGTCGGTGCGCCCGATCGAGCCGCGGAACAGCACGTCTCCGACATGGGCGAATTTCGCCTGGCGGTTGAAATAGACCACGTGGCCCGGCGCATGCCCAGGACAGTGCAGCACCTCGAAGCGGTGCGCTCCGAAGGAGACGGCCTCCCCCTCCTCCAGAAACCGATCGGGCGTGCAGTTGCGGGTCCCCGGACCGAGGCCGAACTGGCGTCCCTGCGTCTCGAGATTGGCCAGCAGCGGCAGGTCGTCGCGATGCGGTCCGACGATGTCGACGCCGACCTGCTCCTTGAGGTCCATGGCGCCGCCTGCGTGGTCGATATGTCCGTGCGTTAGCCAGATCGCGGTGATCGTGACACCCTTCTGCTCCGCCGCAGCGAGGATCTGCGGCACGTCCCCGCCCGGATCGACGACCACCCCCTCGAGGCTCTCCGAATCGTAGAGGATCGTGCAATTCTGCTGGAACGGCGTGACGGGAACGATGATCCCGGTGAGCTGGCCCATGTGAACATCTCCGGCTGCATGGATCGAATAAGGCGAAGGGCGGACGCCGTGTCCGCCCTCCATGAACCATGCGGTTCCGGATTGGAAGCCTATTCGGCCGCGATCCGCTTGGGCTGCACCTCGGCCGAATAGTCGTTCATCAGCGTCTTGGCGATTTCGCCCACCTCGAACCGGTAGGGCCCGATTTCGGACACCGGGGTCACCTCAGCCGCAGTGCCCGTCAGGAAACACTGCTCGAACCCTTCGAGTTCGTCGGGCATGATCGCCCGTTCCACGATCTCCAGGCCGCGGCGCCGGGCGAGGTCGATCACCGTCCGCCGCGTGATGCCGTCCAGGAAGCAGTCGGGCTTCGGCGTGTGGAGCACGCCATCCTTGACGAAGAAGACGTTGGCGCCCGTCGCCTCGGCCACCTGGCCCCTCCAGTCGAACATCAGCGCGTCGGCGTAGCCCTTCGCCTCGGCGGCATGCTTCGAAAGCGTGCAGATCATGTAGAGGCCCGCCGCCTTCGACTTCGAAGGCGCCGTGCGCGGATCGGGCCGGCGGTATTCGGCAATGTCGAGGCGGATGCCCTTGAGCTTCTGCGCCGGATCGAAATAGCTCGGCCACTGCCAGATGGCGATCGCGCAGTTGATGCGATTGTGCTGTGCCGACACGCCCATCATTTCCGAGCCGCGCCAGGCGATCGGCCTGACATAGGCATCCTGGAAGCCCTGCTTGTCCAGCAGCGTGCGGCACGCATCGTCGATCTCGGCCACGCTGTAGGGAATCTTGAAGCCGAGCAGGCGGGCGGATTCGTGCAGGCGCTCCGTATGTTCGGTGAGCTTGAATATCTCGCCGCCATAGGCACGCTCGCCCTCGAAGACCGCGCTCGCATAGTGCAGCCCGTGCGTGAGCACGTGGATCTTCGCCTCGGCCCACTTCACGAACTCACCATTCATCCAGATATGGCCGTCGAGCTGGTCGAAGGGAACGGACGCCATGATTGCCTCCCGTGGGCCGCAGCCCGATATTCATTGTTGAGCGCTGGCCGCGCACGGTTCCGACTGTCGAGCCTAGGCGTCTGCGGTGTCGAATTGAAGGAAATTCACGAAAAAGCAGGGTGAATTTGCCTTTTCGTTCGCAATCTGCCGAAAAGCTTGCCAAAAATTACCATCGTCGCTAATTTATGTCAACAACACTGACATAAATTCGGAAAGGCTGGTCGTTGATGCCCGACCCCATCAGGCTGGACGCGAAGCCCATCAGAGCCTCGCTGGAAAGCGACGGCGAGATCGATATCGATTTCAAGGTCATCGAACTGCTCTTCTTCGCCTACCGCGACTTCACCTCCGATCCCGACGCGATCCTGTCCGGCCTCGGCTTCGGACGCGCGCATCACCGTGTCCTGCACTTCGTGAACCGCCTACCCGGTCTCACCGTGGCCGAGCTGCTCGACGTGCTGAAGATCACCAAGCAGAGCCTGGCGCGTGTACTGAAACAGCTCATCGACACCGGGCACGTCGTTCAGGTGCAGGGCCCGCGTGACCGGCGCCAGCGCGAACTCTACCCCACGGCCAAGGGACGTACGCTGGCGCTAGACCTGGCGGCGCCGCAATCCCGCCGTATCGCCGAGGCATTCCGCGGCGCCACGCGCCAGGAGCGGGCTGCCGTCGAGCGCTTCCTCAAATCCATGGTAAACCCTGAACTCAGGGACCAGGTGGACCAGTTTCCGGGCGGGGCGCATGCTGACAGGGAAGGAGCCTGACATGGCGGAGAGCAGCCAGATGCCGAGCGACGACGCCGCGCATTTGCTCGTCGTCGACGACGATACCCGCATCCGGAACCTGCTGATGCAGTTCCTGAGCGAGAACGGCTTCAGGGTCACCGTTGCGGGCAATGCCGACGAGGCACGTCGCAAGCTGCGCGGTCTCGACTTCGACCTCATCGTGCTCGACGTGATGATGCCGGGAGAGAGCGGCGTCGATCTGACACGCTCGCTGCGCGCCGAGAAGGAGGTTCCGATCCTGATGTTGACGGCGCTCTCGGAGACCGACAGCCGCATCGCCGGGCTCGAGGCCGGCGCCGACGACTACCTGCCCAAGCCGTTCGATCCGCGCGAACTCATCCTGAGGATCAACAACATCCTGCGTCGCGGCGGGCCGCAGCCGACGCCGAAGGTCGAGCAGATCGTCTTCGGGCCATACACCTTCCAGATATCGAGGCGCGAACTGAAGCGGGCCGGCCAGGTTCTGCGGCTTACCGACAGGGAACAGGAGATCCTCGCCGTATTCGCCGAGCGCGCCGGCGAGACCATCCCGCGACACGAATTGATCGGCACGGAATCGGCGGTCGGCGAACGCACGATCGACGTCCAGATCAACCGGCTGCGCCGGAAGATCGAGAAGGATCCCGCCAACCCCGTCTGGCTGCAGACCGTTCGCGGTGTTGGCTACCGGCTGAGCGTCGAATAGACTGTCGCGGCAGGCGCGCTCTCTCCCGGCGCGCCAGGGATCGGATTGGCCATTGACGGACGTCACACGGAGCCGCGAAGGCGATGTTCCGGCGCGCGGCAACGGCGCGCTCGGGGCGGTGCGTCACGCCTGGCAGCGCTTCTGGCGACGCATCTCCCTGATCATGCCGAAAGGGCTCTACGCCCGCTCGCTCATCATCGTCATCGCGCCGATGATCCTGCTGCAGTCCGTGCTCGCCTTCGTCTTCATGGAGCGCCACTGGCAGACGGTGACGCTGCGCCTCAGCCAGGCCGTCACGCGCGACATCGCGGCGATCATCGACATGATCGAGACCTATCCGTCCGGGGACAACTACGCCAACGTCATCCGCATCGCGCAGGAGCGGCTCTCGCTGAAGGTGGACATCCTGCCGCCCGACCCCCTGCCGCCACCGGGGCCAAAGCCGTTCTTCTCGGTGCTCGACCAGACGCTCGGCAACGAGATCGTGCGCCAGATCAACCGGCCCTTCTGGCTGGACACGGTCGGCAATTCCAACATCATCGAGATACGCGTCCAGCTCGACGGCAAGGTATTGCGCGTCTTCGTGCGCCGCAGCCAGGCCTACGCCTCGAACACGCACATTTTCCTGCTCTGGATGGTTGGCACCTCGCTGGTCCTGCTGACCATCGCCATACCCTTCCTGCGCAACCAGATCAGGCCGATCCTCCAGTTGGCCGAGGCGGCCGAGGGCTTCGGCAAGGGAAGGCCCCTGCCCAGCGACTTCCGGCCGCGTGGTGCCGACGAGGTCCGGCGCGCCGGCATCGCCTTCATCCAGATGCGCGAGCGCATCGAGCGGCAGATCGAGCAGCGCACCGCCATGCTGACCGGCGTCAGCCACGATCTGCGCACCATCCTGACGCGCTTCAAGCTGCAACTGGCGCTGGCCGGCCGAAAGGCCGACGTGGAGGCGCTCAACCAGGACATCGACGACATGCAGTCGATGCTCCAGGGCTATCTCGACTTCGCCCGCGGCGAAGCGGGTGAGGATTCCGGCCGTTTCGACCTCGGCGTCTATTTCCACAAGATCGCCGAGGAGGCACGGCTCAGGAAGCGTCACCTTTCGGTACGCCTCGTCGGCACTCCGGAAGTCCATGTGCGGCCCAATGCGTTCAGCCGCCTGCTCGCCAACATGATCGGCAACGCCTTCCGCTATGCCAGGACCGTCGAGGTCTCCGCCATCCACGGCAAGGGCTCGCTGGTCGTGACCGTGGACGATGACGGGCCCGGCATACCTGCCGAGCGCCGCGAGGACGTCTTCAAGCCGTTCGTCCGCCTCGACGAGGCACGCAACCAGGATGAGTCCGGGACCGGGCTCGGCCTCTCCATCGCGCGCGACATAGCCCGCAGCCACGGCGGCGACGTGACGCTCGACGATAGCCCGCTGGGTGGCCTGCGCGCCACGATCAGGGTTCCGGCCTGACCTTTTTCCTACACGGCTTAACGTCGATTTTACTCCAGATTGCATATGACCTGATCTGCAATTCGCAATGCAGTTCAGGGTTGTCATGGCGGCCGCGCAAGGCGTCGCGATCTGGGGGAAAGCTTCGGCATGGAGAAGAACTTCAATCTGGCGGCGCCGTTCTTCCGCACGGCCCGCGCCCATCCCGAACGCCTCGCACTTCGCGCCGGCAAGGTCGAATGCACATATGGCAGGCTGGCCGCCCTCGCCTCGGCGATCTCCGGCTTTGTAGGCTCGCGGTCGCCCAGCCGGCGCGTCGGCATCCTGGCCAGTCGCAGCATCGAGGCCTATGCCGGCATTCTCGGCGCCGCGTGCTGCGGCGCGACCTATGTGCCGCTCAACCTCAAATGGCCCGAGGACAGGCTGGTTGCGCTGTTTGGTGCGCTGGAGCTCGACGCGCTCGTCGTTGACGCAAACGGCGCCGCGCTCCTGACCCCGGCAGTTCTGGGTGCCGCCCCCGGTTTGATCGTCGTTCCGGACGGCGCGGACCTGAAGGCCGACGGCCGCGACGTCCGCCGGATCGGCGACCTGCCTCGGACATCGCTTTCCGAGCCGGTTCACGCCGAGCCGGACCACGTCGGCTACATCATCTTCTCTTCCGGCACCACGGGCATGCCCAAGGGCGTGATGATCTCGGCCGGCTCACTCGACCACTATCTGGAGCAGACGCGCGGATGGACCGGGCTGACCCCGGACGACCGGCTGGCCGAGACCTGCGACGTCACCTTCGACCTCACGGTCCACAACATGTTCCTGGCATTCGAGGCCGGGGCTTCGCTTCATCTCATGTCGCAGCTCGAGATGATGGCGCCGGCGCGTTTCGTGCGCGCCAACGACATAACCGTCTGGATGTCGGTGCCGACCGTGATCGCCAACATGCGCCGCACGGGCCAGTTGAAGGCCGGCATCTTCCCGACGCTCAGGATGTCGATCTTCTGCGGCGAACCCTTGCCGGTGTCAGCCGCGCAGGCCTGGGCCGAGGCCGCACCGAACGGCAGCGTCGAGAATATCTACGGCCCGACCGAGTGCACGGTCATCTGCATGCGCCAGACGCTGACCGATCCGCCCCGCGTCACGGAGAAGCGCAATATCGTCGCCATAGGCACGCCGTATGCGACGATGGACGTCGCCATTCTCGACACCGGCCAGCAGCCGGTTCCGCAAGGTGATCCCGGCGAGATCGCTCTTTCGGGGCCGCAGGTCGGCATCGGCTATTTCGGCTCGCCGGAGCAGACGGCGGATCGCTTCCGCACCATCCGCGGCCGGCGCTGGTACCTGACGGGCGACCTCGGCCGCGTCGACGCGGAGGGCATCTTCCATCATCTCGGCCGCACCGACAACCAGGTGAAGGTGAAGGGCAATCGCATCGAGCTCGAGGAGGTGGAGGCGCATCTGCGCGCCGCCGCCGTGACCGACATCGTCGCGGTCGTAGCCTGGCCCGTCGTCGACGGCTCGGCACAGGCGCTGGTCGGCTTCGCGTCCGGCACCGACGAGCCCGAAGATGCCATCCGCAAGGCCATGGGCAAGCAGCTGCCGCGCTACATGGTGCCCGAGACGGTCCATGTCCTCGGCGAGCTGCCGGTCAACGTCAACGGCAAGATCGACCGCAACCGGCTCAAGGCACGCCTGGCCTCCGGAGAATTCGAGCCGGTCGGCCGGTCCGTCGCTGCGGAATGAGCGCGGTCGCATTCGGCGAGGGACATGCGGCGCCGGGCATGGTTGCCCGGCTGGCGCGCCTGCGCCGTGCCTGGCTTTCCATGGACGCCAACCCGGCGGCGATCCGATATGCCCGAACCCCAGTGGGCAGGCTGACCATCCATGCCGGCCTCCTGATCGCGCTCGCGGCATCGATGCAGCTCAGCCTGGCTGGCCTCGCGATGGTGACGGCGGCGCTGGCCGGCTGCCTTGTCCTGCCGCGCCACAGACTGCAGGTGCTCGTCGGCGCGAGTCTCGTCTACGTGTTCATGCGCCCGTTCAGGACGGGCGAGTTCACTGAACTGGTGCACGGCATCGCGGCGTCGGGGGCAATCGGCGGCACGATCCAGCCGATGCTCTTCCAGGGCGCTTCCGTCGCGGCCTTTCTCGCGCTTGCCTTCGCGGCGCTGGAGGCGCAGCGCCGCTGGCCTGCATCCGCACCGGCCAGGCGGCCGGTTCTGGCCATGCTGGTTGCCTTCTTCGCGACCGTCGGCGCCGGCGCGGCTTTGCCGACGGATAGCGCCGGCCACGCGGCGATCTGGACGCTGGTCGCGATCTGGGCCTCGTGCTTCTGGTTTCTCGCCTACGGGCTCGCCGACCAGCGGGCCAGGGACCGTACGCCCAATGCGCTCCGCGCCGCCTATATGCGCCCCTTCTGGGGCGGCGATGCGGTTCCCTTCGGAAAGGGCCACGCATACCTGGCCCGCTTCGACGCCAAGGACGATGACGATCTGGCGGCGACGCGCCTGAAGGCCGTCAAGCTCGCCGTCTGGGCGGCGATCCTGGCCTGGCTGCATATCTCCCTGGACGGCGCCGTGCATGGCTGGGCAGGCGTTCCCCGGCTCGACGACGCGATCCTCATGCAGGTCGCGGGGCAGGACGCGCCGCTGGCCATGCGCTGGGCAAGTCTGGTCACGAACTACTTCCTCGATCTGGTGATCATCGCGGTCTGGGGCCACGCGCTCGTCGCCGTCATCCGCATGGCCGGCTGGCGCATCCCGCGCAACACGGTAAACCCGCTGGCCTCGCGCTCGCTCGCCGAGTTCTGGAACCGCTACTATTTCTACTTCAAGGAGCTGGTCGTCGACTTCTTCTTCTATCCGGCGTTCCTGCGCTGGTTCAAAAAAAGCCCGAAGCTTCGTATCGCCTTCGCCACGTTCTGCGCGGCCGGCCTTGGCAACTTCATCTATCACTTCATGCGCGAGACCCATGTTTTCGCAGGGGATTTCGGCTGGGAAACGCTGTCGCGCTTCCTGACCTATGCGGTCTATACGCTTTTGCTGTCGATCGGCCTGATCATATCGCAGCTTCGCGGGCGCAAGCCTGTCCCGGCGGACGGGTTCTGGCGCTACGAACTCCTGCCCCGGCTGAACGTCATGGCCTTCTTCTGCCTGATCAAGGTCTTCGACGACATCTTCGGGATCGGCACGTTGGCCGACCGCTTCATCTTCCTCGTCAGGCTTTCCGGAGTTTCGTGATGACCGACCCCAGCAACTCTCCACTCACCCGCCTCGTGGTCGAGCTTCTCGCCGAGCGGGGCGATCACGCCCCCGTGGCGGGGGCGGACTCGCTGTTCCTGTCCGGCAGGCTCGATTCGCTCGCGGCGACCCAGGTCATGATGATGCTGGAGACGGAATACGGGATCGATCTCGCCGATGCCGACTTCGACATCACGCGCCTCGACACGCTGGACGAGCTCAGGCTGCTGACCAGGGAAGCCGCCTGAGGTTCAGAATAGCGCGCCGCCATTCGGCACTTTGCGTTCTACCGCCGCCAGCACGACGGCGCCTTCCTCGTCAGGGAAGCCCAGCGTCAGGACCTCGGAGAGGAACTTGCCGATCTGGCGGGGGGGAAAATTGACCACGGCCATCACCTGCCGGCCGGGGAGTTCCTCCGGCCGGTAGTATTTCGTGATCTGGGCGGACGATTTCTTCACGCCGATCGCCGGTCCGAAATCGATCTTCAGCTTGATCGCCGGCTTCCTCGCCTCTGGATAGGGCTCCGCCTCGACGATCGTGCCGATCCGGATATCCACCTTCTCGAAGTCGGCCCACGCGATCTCGGGCTTGCGTTCCCCCGCCGATGCCATTCCCCGATCAGGCCGTGCCGTGCGTTTCGAAGAGAACGCTGGACAGCGCCTCCTTGGCCGGCAGTCCCGACCAGACGACGAACTGGAACGCCTGGAAATAGCACTCGCAGGCTTCGAGCGCGCTCGTCAGGAGCACCTCCACCTGCTGGCTTGTCGGCTCGGCTCCGCCGGCCAGAAGCAGCGACTGGCGGAACATGATCGCGCCTTCCTGCTCCCAAAGATCGAAATGGCCGAACAGCATCTG
>VFQR01001556.1_pt1 | contig 17144 bp, 12 predicted proteins | sample 3512321 | NCBI WGS metagenome assembly VFQR01 (sample SAMN10412374, study PRJNA504923) | tailings metagenome | isolation source: Relicate 3 Philex TSF1 revegetated site | place: Philippines: Tuba, Benguet | collected 2017-08-29
GATCAGGCGCGCCTTGGACACCCCGCCGAAGCTTGCCTATGACGCGCGACATCCCTTGCCTATGTGCTGAGACTCAACACTGCCCCCGCCACCAAGAAAGAACCAGGTCAGAGGCCCCTTTCCGAGAAATCGGGAGGGCCTCTGTCGTTGGCGGAGGGGCGTCGGTACAACACCCGTACAACACGAGACTTCTTGGCCGCCTTGAGCGTCGCAGCCGTGCCTTGCCCCAGACAGCGGCTCGCGGTGGGGCCCCCGCTCGACTGGCAAGTCCTCACTGTTGTCGCGTTCGGGTGACGTCCGAGGTGCGACGGTGGTTGTGGAGGGGTCCGCGATTTCCGATGAGGTCTTGAACACGTTGGTGGTGCTCGGCCACCGGTTGTTGCTCGTCGAGGTTGGCGGTGGGTTCGAGACGCACCTGTGCGACGCGACGAGTGACGCGGCGGCCCGCGCCGCCCTCGATCCTCGCCGGGCGCTGCGGACTCATCGGCCGACGCGTTGGAACGAGGCGGTGACCACGACCGGCGCGATGCCTTGTCGGATCGTCTCCTGGACAAGGCGTGGAAGCCGACAACGTTGTGCGGTCGAGCGTCTGACGACATGGCCGCCGGCGAGGAAGGCGTGTTCCGTCGCTGGCAGGAGCTCGCGCTCACGCCGACGTGCCGGTCGGGTCCCGGGAACAACGGCTTGCGAAGTCGACGACTGCGTCGAGGTATCCATCGACGAAGCCAGTCCCACCGTGGGCTTCGATGCGGTGACCGGCGCCGCTGAAAACCCGAATCTCGAGGTGTTCTTGGGGAACAAGCCGTCGGAGGACCTCGACGCTGTCGGCCACCGGCACGATCGGATCGTCAGCGCCGAAGACAGCCAGGAGCGGACAGCGGATCGCGCCCAACGCGGGAGCCGGGTCGTAGCTGAACAACAGTGAGACCAGACCCCATTCGTCGGCGTTGTCGAGGACACCGGCAGCGAAGCCCCGCAGCGACCCCGCAGACGACACGTCGGTGCGAGCCACCGCTTCATCGAACGAATCACGGGCGCGAGCGCGTCCGGCGAGTTCGTCGAAGAGCGCCAGTGCACGGGACTGGTCGGGGTGACCGGCGGTCGCGACTCGCAGGGCGTGACGCTCCTGTTCCAGAGGGGACACACCCGGACCGGAGTTTGCGATCGCGAAGTCGACGACCTCGCTCGTTCCCGCCGCCTCGTACACGACCCACCCGCCCTGGCTGTGTCCAAACACTCCCACCGGTAGGCCCGGCAGTCGACGCCCCATCGCTGCAGCACAGGCCAACAAGTCGTCTGCTTGCTGTTGGATGCTCGTTGTCCAGAGCGATCCTGTCGAGTCGCCGACTCCGCGCTTGTCGAACGACGCGACCGCATGACCGGCGTGCAACAGCGCGGCGCGGATCGGAGGGAAGTGGACGTCGTTGTGACGATCCGACGGGCCCGAACCAGGATGCATGACCACCACCGACCTGGCAGCAGAATGCGGCCGCCACAACGACCCCGCCAACACCACACCATCGCGTTCAACACTCACCATCTCGGCCAACACCGGGCCAGTCTCGCATCCGGCGGCTTCCGATACGCCTGGTGCCGCCGCGGCGTGAGCGTCGGCTGCAACCGGGTGGCGCGGCTGGTGCGCGCCAATGGCCTGATCGGGTGAGCCCGCGTCGCAAGTGGCGTCGCGGCCGCCCCGACATCGCGCCGGCCCCAGACCTGTTGCGTCGGGACGCGAATCCTGACGGGTTGATCCACCACGCCGATCGCGGGACGCACGACACCTCGCTCGACTGCTGCACGACGGCCAGCCGCGGTGGGTGGAGTAGATCCGGCCTCGGCTGGGCATTCACGGCGGGCGCGCTGCGTTCGCGCGCGGAGCCGAGGGGAGCCCCGATGAGAACGATGAACAGGACGAGAGTCGCGCCACGAGTCCTCGCGAGCATCGCCGTGCTGGCGTTGGTGGCGTCGGCGTGCACCGACGACGACGACACCGCCAGCCCGACCACGGCTGCCGCCACGGACACCACGGCGGCCGGCGGCAGCGACACGACGGCCGGCACGACCGCAGGTGGCGCGTCGGGCTCGGCCGACCAGGGATCGGTGTTCGACAGCGTCATGTCGAACGGCGTGGTCCGGTGCGGCACGCGTGACGACCTCCCAGGTTTCGCGGTGCTGTCACCCGAGGGCGACCATGTCGGCTTCGACGCCGACTTCTGCCGCGTGATCGCAGCCGCCGTCCTCGGGGACGCGACAGCGGTCGAGTTCGTGGACCTGCAGACAGCGGATCGCTTCACGGCGCTGCAGTCGGGTGAGATCGACGTGCTGGTCCGGAACACCACGTGGACCGCCACCCGGGACGGGAGCGAGGGCGCCACCTTCCTGCAGCCCACCTTCTACGACGGCCAGGGCATGATGGTCGGGGCCGACAGCGGCTTCGCCAGCGTCGAGGACATGGACGGCGTCATCGTCTGCGTCGCGCAGGGCACCACCACCGAGGGCAACGCGGCGGCGGAGGCGGCCCGACTCGGGCTCGACTGGGAGATCCGCGCGTTCGACGACGTCGAGGTCCTGCAGCAGGCCTTCGAGGCCGGTCAGTGCGACGGCTGGTCCTCCGACACCAGCCAGCTCACGGGGCTCCGCTCCACCTACCCGGGCGGTCCGGAGTCCTTGGTGATCCTGCCCGAGGTGTTCTCGAAGGAGCCGCTCGCTCCTGCGGTCGCCGACGGCGACACCCGCTGGGCGCAAGCCGTCAACTGGGCCATCTTCGCCACGATCCAGGCCGAGGAGTTCGGCATCGACTCGGGGAACATCGACACCTTCGCCGGCAGCGACGATCCCGCCGTGCAGCGCTTCCTCGGTGAGGCGGTGGAAGGCGCCGACGGTGCTGCCGTCCTCGACCCGGGTCTCGGGCTCGCGCCCGACTTCGCTGCGCAGGTGATCCGCCAGGTCGGCAACTACGGCGAGATCTTCGACGAGCACCTGGCGCCGCTCGGCCTCGAGCGAGGCCTCAACGCGCTGTGGACCGACGGCGGGCTGCTCTACTCGCCGCCGTACCGCTGACAGGTGGCCGCGGCCACGCGCCGTCCGCCGCCGTGGCGCGACGTCCGGGTGCTGGCCTGGGCGTTCCAGCTCACGATCGTCGCGGTGGTGGCGCTGATCCTGGCGTGGCTCTACGGCAACTATCGCGCCAACGTCGACCGCCAGAACATCCCGACCAGCCTCGCCTTCCTCGACAATCCCGCCGCGTTCGAGATCACGGGCAACCCGATGTCGCAGAACGCCCCCGTGCGCTCGGCGATCGTGCAGGGGCTCCTCAACACCCTGCGGGTGGCTGTCGCCGGCATCGTCGCGGCCACGGTGCTGGGGACGTTGGTCGGCATCGCCCGCCTGAGCCGCAACTGGCTGGTCGCCCGCCTGGCGGGCGCGTTCGTGGAAGCCGTGCGGAACATCCCGCTCGCGTTGTTCGTGGTGTTCGGGTTCCTGGTGGTCGTCCTCGGCGTGTTCCCAGCAGTCACCGACGCGTGGGACCTCGGCGTGGTGGTCGTGTCGAACCGCGGCGTGGCTGTGCCGTGGTACGTCGGCTCGGGCCGGACGCTGCTGCTCGTCGTGGCCGTCGCCGCCGCCAGTGCATGGGCCGCTGCCAGGTGGCGGCGCTGGGTGTCGAGCCGCACCGGAGCGACGGCTCGCCGCGGACCCTGGGCCGCGGGCGTCTTCGCGGCGGTGCTGGTGGCAGGGTGGCTGCTGCTCGGGTTCCGGGCCACCACACCCGAGGTCGTCGGTCGGGCGACGGTGGGCGGGATCCGTGTGGACCCGTCGTTCTTCGCGCTCTTCTTCGCCCTCGTCATCTACACCGCCAGCCACATCGCCGAGATCGTCCGCGGGTCCATCCAGGCGGTGCCTCGCGGTCAGGGTGAGGCTGCGCAAGCCCTCGCGCTCAGCGGCTTCCAGCGGATGTGGTTCGTCGTGCTGCCGCAGGCGTTCCGCATCGCCGTGCCCCCGATCGGCAACCAGTACCTCAACCTCACGAAGAACTCCTCGCTCGGCGCGGCGATCGGCTACTACGACCTCACCCTCGTCTCGCAGACCACCGTCGGCAACGGGTCGCCTGCGGTGCCGGTGTTCGCGCTGGCGATGACCATCTACATCGTCATCTCCCTCATGACGTCGGTCGTCGTCAACCTCGCCAACCGTCGCCTCGCTCTGGTGGAGCGGTGAGGTTCCCCAGCCTCACCACCGCCGCTGCGGCCGCGGAGACGCCCGGCCAGGCGCCGCTGCCCGACCAGCGGCACGCGCACCGCTCCGCACGGGCGTGGTTGCGCCGCAACCTGTTCCGGGGGCCCGTCGACGGGCTGGTGACCGTGGTGGTCGGGGCGGCGTCGTTGTGGCTCGTGGCCCGCGCCGTCCGGTTCGTCCTGGTGACCGGGCGCTGGGACATCGTCCGTCTCAACCACCGCCTGCTGATGATCGGCCGCTATCCCGACGCGCACGTGCTCCGCCTGGCCGTCTCGGTCGTGGTCCTCGCCGCCTGGGCCGGCCTGATCGCCGGCGTCGTGCGAGCTCGCCAGGCGCGCGCCGGGCGGGTCGACGCGGACGCCTCGCGCTGGTCGCGTGGCCGGATCGCCGACCTCCTCGAGCGGTTCTGGTTGCCGCTGCTCGTCCTCGTGCTGGTGCTGGCGCTGTCCTCGACCCACGGCCCCTGGCTGACTGCGGCGCTGGCGGCGGTGGCCGGCGTCGGTGGGCGGCTGCTCGGGCCGCTGCTCGGGCGGTTGCGCCCGGGTCGCTGGGGTGCGGCGGCGCTGTGCGTGGCGGCGCTGGCGGTGCCGGTGGTCCTGTACGTCTACGTCGTCAGCGCGGTCGGCTTCGGGGACTGGGGCGGGTTCATGCTCAACCTGTTCCTCGCGTTCTGCGCGATCGTGCTGTGCTTCCCGCTCGGACTCCTCCTCGCGCTCGGCAGGCGCTCGTCGCTGCCGCTCTTGCGCATGCTCTCGACCGCGTACATCGAGATCGTCCGCGGCGCGCCGCTGTTCGTGCTGCTGCTGCTCGCGAACAGCGCGCTGCAGTTCTTCGTGCCGGCCGACCTGGCTCCGTCGCGCCCGGCGCGGGCGATCATCGTGTTCACGCTGTTCACGGCCGCCTACATGGCCGAGATCGTTCGTGGCGGCCTGCAGTCGATCCCACGAGGGCAGTACGAGGCGGCGCGCGCGCTCGGCCTGTCGCCGGCTCGCCAGACCGGCCTCGTGGTCATGCCGCAGGCCCTGCGCAACGTCATCCCTGCCCAGATCGGGCAGCTCATCAGCCTGTTCAAGGACACCACGCTCGCCGGCGTGGCGATGGGGCTGTTCGAGCTGCTGAACGTCTCCGAATCGATCACCCGCCAGCCGGACTTCCGCGGCCAACGGCTCATCGCAGAGACGCTGACGTTCGCAGCCTTGCTGTTCTGGGCCGTGTCGTACACCATGAGCAGAGAGAGCCAGCGGCTCGAGAGGAAGCTGGGGGTGGGCACGCGATGAGCTCCGACGCCGAGGTCTTCGCCGACGCGACACGGGTGGGCGGCACTGGCGAGGCGGTGATCGAGATGGAGGGCGTGGTCAAACGGTTCGGCGACTTCACCGCACTGCGCGGCGTCGACCTGCGCGTCGGCCGTCAGGAGGTGGTGGTCGTCATCGGCCCGTCGGGCTCCGGCAAGTCCACGCTGATCCGCTGCATCAATCGCCTCGAGGAGCACGACGCGGGGCGGATCGTGGTGGACGGGGTCGAGCTGACCCACGACGTGCGCAACATCCAGGAGATCCGACGCGAGACGGGGATGGTGTTCCAGAGCTTCAACCTGTTCCCGCACCTCACGGTGCTCGACAACATCACCCTCGCGCCGCGCAACGTCCGCAAGTTGCCGAAGGCGAAGGCGGAGGCCGAGGCGATGGAGCTGCTCGAGCAGGTGCGCATCCCCGAGCAGGCGCGGAAGTACCCGGGTCAGCTGTCGGGAGGCCAGCAACAGCGGGTGGCGATCGCCAGGGCACTGGCCATGCGGCCGAAGGTGATGCTGTTCGACGAGCCGACGTCGGCGCTCGACCCGGAGATGATCAACGAGGTCCTCGACACGATCAAGGACCTCGCCCGGGGCGGTATGACCATGATCGTCGTCACCCATGAGATGGGGTTCGCGAGGGAGGTCGCCGACCGGGTGGTGTTCATGGCCGATGGGCAGGTCGTCGAGGTGGGGACGCCGGAGCACTTCTTCACCGACCCGCGTGAGGAGCGGACGAAGCTGTTCCTGTCGCAGATCCTCTGACGATCTGCTGGTCCGGGCATGAGGCTGCGTCGCCGCAGCCGTGTCGCACGCGGTCTCGACCAGTCCCGCTCGTGGAAGCCGACGCACCGCTCTGCCTGACCTCTTCGAGTGGACCCGAGCCCGCTTCGACGGTGCCACGTTCGCACCGACCTGCGGCGACTGAGCCGCCGGTGCGGGCAGGAGCGGTCGTGGGCCTCGGAGCGGTGACCGCCGAGACCGCCGTCCTCAGCCGGGCTCGGCGGCGGCGGCGCGGCTGACCTCGGCCAGGCGCTGCTCCGCACCCGCCTCGGGCGACCGGTCGGCCCCGAGCGGTTCTTCCGACCTGCGTCGTGAGCCGCTCCGGCGCCGAACCTGGCGCGGCCGAGGAGGAAGCGTGCTGACGAGCCACGCACCACGCGATCCGGGGTCGCTGCCTTTGACGACCTCCACGCTCACTCGGGCGATGGCTCGACGGCACTGAGTAGGGTCGAGTCCGGGGGAGGTGCGGCACGTGAAGGTGTTCATCAGCGCCGACATCGAAGGCGTGGCCGGGATCACGGCCAAGGAGGAAGCGCGCAAGGGACAGGCGGGGTATCCGCCCTTCCGGGCGCAGATGGAGGCCGAGGTGGCCGCGGCGTGCGAAGGCGCTTTCGCTGCCGGCCCCACCGAGGTCGTGGTCAAGGACGCGCACGGCGACGGCAGGAACCTCTCGCCGGGCGCGCTGCCCGTGCCCGCTCGGCTCATTCGGGGGTACAACGGACACCCGTTCGCGATGGTGCAAGGGCTGGATGGGTCGTTCGACGCTGCCCTCTTCGTCGGCTATCGCAGCCGTGCCGGCAGCGGTGGGAACCCGCTCGCCCACACGCTGTCGTCCACGAAGGTCTTCGGCATGCGCCTGAACGGCAGGCCGCTGTCGGAGCACTGGATCCACGTTCTCGCAGCCGCGACCGTCGGCGTGCCGGTGGTGCTCGTGACCGGCGACCGGGCACTGTGCGAAGAGGTCGCCGAGCTGGCACCTTCGTGCCGCACCGTCGCGGTGAGCGAAGGCGAGGGCGCTTCCACGCGGAGTCTTCACCCGGCTGCGGCGGTCACCGCGATCCGCACCGCTGCGGAGGAGGCCCTCAACGGCCCGCGTCCGCCGGTTCCTTCGGTCCTGGGGCCCCACCGGCTCGAGATCACCTATCACGACGCCGGCGCTGCTTACGTCCGCAGCCAGTACCCGGGAGCAGCCCTGGTCGACGACCACACCGTGGCCATCGAGCAGGACGACTTCTTCGACGTGCTCCGGGCCCTGATCTTCCTCGTCGGGCTCTGAGGCGCCGCTCGCCTCTTCCCGTGGCGACGACGAGCATCTCGACGCCGGCTCACGTCGCCTGTCGGAGGAATGCGGCAAGGACCGGGGCGATCTGATCGGCGTGGTGGAGCCATGGCGCATGTCCGCCCTCGACGATGTGGAGCTGCGCGTTCGGGATGGCTGCCGCGACGCGCGCGCCGACGTCCGGGCCACCCATCGGATCGCGGTCGGCGAAGACGAGCAGCGTGGGCGCGTCGATTCGTGCCATCTGCTCGGCGGTGAGCGACATCTCGGGCCGGTTCCCGCGGAGCCGAACGAGCCGGTTGAGCGTTGCGAGGAATGTGTCCTTGAAGTGACCGAGGCGCTCGGTGGCGACGATGAGCTCGTGGACCTCGGATGGGAGGGGGTGCTCGCGGACCATCTTGGCGAGCTGTTCGACCTGTTGATCGGATGGGGGCTGGACTCGCATCATGAGGCGTCCGAGTGGTCGAGCGGACAGGAGTCGCATCGGAAGCGGCGCTGAGGTGTCCAGGACGATGGCGGGACATCCGATGTGGGCCAACGCGGCCACTCTGTCGGGGTGGTCGATCGCCAGCCAGCTCGACCAGAGCGACCCGAGGGAGTTCGCGACGACGATCGGCCGATCGATGTTCAGCCCGTCGAACACGTCGATGAGGAAGCGCACAGCATTGGCCCGAAGATCCGTGGTGAACCCGGGGGCGACGTCGGACAGCCCGTAGGCGGGCAGGTCCACCGCATACTGGGTGAAGCCGTCGATCTGAGCCATCAGCGGTGCCAGCATCGCGGCCGGAACACCGATCCCGTTGAGCAGCACGACCGGAGGGCCCTCGCCGCTGACCAGGATGTGCGCGTGACCTTCCACGGTCGGCACCGGGACCCATCGTTGCTCGGCGTCGACTCCGTAGCGGTCCAGCACCTTGGTCTGGGCGACGGTGAAATCGGAGTCGAGCATGAGCGCCTCCAGAACCGAGGGACTTTACACTATGTAAACCACTGTACGACGGGGGTTTACACGGTGTCAACCAACGCGTGCTACGGCACCGCAGAAACACGTGACCGCATCCTGACAGCCGCCTGGGAGTTGGTGGCCGAGCGAGGGGCCCGCATCAAGCTCGCCGACGTCGCCGAGCGCGCATCGGTGTCTCGCCAGGCGCTCTACCTTCACTTCGGCGACCGAGCAGGTCTGCTCGTTGCTCTCGTGAACCACATGGACGAGTCGCTCGATCTGGGCGAGTCACTTGCCAGGGTGCACGCCGCTCCCGACGGACGATCCCTGCTCGAAGCCGCGATGCGCCTGAACACCAGCTTCTGGGCCCAGGTGCTGCCCGTGGCTCAGGTGCTCGAAGCGGCCCAGCACGACGACGATGCCCTCGGCGCCGCGTGGCGAGATCGGATGCAGTTCAGGTACGCCACGTTTCGCCACATGATCGAAGCCCTGGCTGACCGAGGCGAACTCGCTCACGACTGGACGATCGACGACGCAGCCGCATCGCTGTACGCCGTCGCCCACTTCGACACGTGGCGCGAGCTGGTCACCGAGCTCGGATGGAGCGACGACCACTACGTCGACTCGATGACCCGGCTCCTCCGCCGCGCACTGTTGCGACCGTGATCCATCTGCGCGCAGCCATGGCGACATGGATCCAAGAGCGCTCGGTGAGGTGGTGCTGACGGATCCGCACGAGGTAGCGGGTCGCCATGCGGGTCCGTGAGCGTGTCACGCGGTCCGAATGATCACGCGCCTTGCGATCGGGGTATCAGGACTGGATGGGGTCGACCCGGGCACAGCCAGACGGCCACGCCGCAGCGCCGATGCAGACACCGCAGGAAGCACCGCCATCGGCTGCGGGATGTCGCGTCGCATGGTGGCCGGTGGGTGGGGGCGAGTCGGAACGAACTGAGCACGTGTCCTGGCGGACGCGTGGCGGGACGAGCATCGCCGCGGCCGTTGGCTCCGCCGCCGTGCTCGTCACCTCCGCCGAGACGCTCCACCACCGAACACCGGTCGGCGCTGGCGGGTCGTGGCGGACACGACCGCGGCCGAGGGCCGATCGATGATCGAGCGCGCCGGTGAGCTCGGCGGTCGGATCGCCGTCTCGCTCCTTGTCATCATCGTGTTCGTCGCCATCGCCCGACTGCTGTCACCGCTCGTGCGCCGCATCCTCGACCGGCGCGGCCGGCCGAGCTACACCCGAGTGTTCTCCGGCTTGTTCCGCGTCGTCACCGTACTCGTCGGCGTGCTCGTCTCACTCACCTTCGCCTTCCCTTCCGTGCGCGTCGCCGACGTTCTGGCGATCTTCGGCATCATCTCCATCGCCGCCGGCTTCGCGTTCAAGGACACGTTCGAGAACCTGCTCGCTGGTGCGCTCCTCATGCTCCGCGACCCCTTCAAGTCCGGTGATCAGGTGACGGTCGCCGGCACCACCGGCACCGTCGAAGGAGTCACGGTCCGCGAAACGCTGATACGCGGTCACGACGGGCGCCGCTACTTCGTCCCCAATGCGAAGGTGATGACCGACATCATCGACGTCGAGACGGACCGCCCGGCGGTCCGACAGACCTTCGATCTCCGCGTCGACCGCGCCAGGGACCTCGAGCAGCTCCGCAACCTTCTCCGCGCCGCGCTGCATCACGCAGACGGCGTCCTCGGCGAACCGCCCCCCGACGCCGTCTTGACCGACATCGTCGATGGCGATCCCGTCATCACATGCCGCTTCTGGGCGAGCTCGAACCGCGCTCGCGCCACAGCCGCACGAGATGCCGCCATCAGCGCCGTCGTTCGCTGCCTCGTGACTCAGAACGTCTCACCGCCGACTCCGGAATACCGCGTCCGCCTCGACAGCGACGGTTGACGTCGGATCGCCGTGGGGGGAAACGCCTCGTCGGTTGCTGGATGTCAACGCCGTATCGACCACGCGAGGGCGCAGGCGCAGGGGCACGTTCGTCCGCCGTCGTCGGCACCCGTGCGATCGAGCCGGTGCTCGATGGGCTCGGAGCAGGGGGCGAAGACGACGACGTGGGCGCGCTCGACGTGTCCCGTGGGTGAGGCTCACGGACCGATGATGGCGATCACGATCAGGAGGACACCCAGCACGGCGGCGAGGACCAGACCCACGCGCACCGCGCGCCGCAGGCGCCAGCCGTCGTCCACCGGTGCGGCGACGGAGCGGGCGCTGTGGATCACCGCCGTGTAGGTGGCGACCATCAGGACGAGCCCCAGCAGCCGGCCGGCCGTGACGGCGTGGTCGACCACGTCGCGCACCACGAGCACCGGCACCACGGCCGCGCCGAGTGCCAGCAGGGCTCGCACCGGCCACACCCAGTCCCGACGCCACCGCGCCAGCGAACCGGCCACCACGGTCGGGAGCATGAACGCGCCGGCGCCGACGAAGAGCGGCAAGGTGAGGACGGCGCCGACGACTCGTGCCACCGTGCTGCGCCACCGTCGAGCAGTACCGGCGCGCGTCGCCCACGCGGTCGCATGACCGAGGCCGCAGCACGCGAACGCCGCGACGATCATGATCGTGCCCGCCCAGGTGAACTCGGCGTGGTCGGTGATGAGCCGCATCCACCCGCGAGCCACCACGCCGAGCGCTGCGCCTGCGACGAGACCGATCGGCACGAGCAACCACCGCCGGCGCGAGGGAGCTGTGCTCGGCCGTGCCGATGCGGTGAAGCTCATGGCTTCCGGGACCAGGCTGTGCTCGATCGTGCTCATGACCAGACGGACGGCTCGCTGCTCGACCTGGGCGACGCGAGTGACATCTGACCGACGCGTCACCCGCCGCGCCTGCTCGTTCGTCGGTACACCTGTGGCGACGGGACCGTCTTGTGAACGTGGGCGTGGCAGGCTGGGCGTCATGAGCCGCCCGGTCGCACGCCGCGCGCGCATTGGCGGAGGTGGACGGTGGTGACGTGGGCGATCGCCCGCTCGCCGTGGCTCGACCGCAGCCTTGCGGCGCTCCTCTCCGACCTCGGCGTCGCCGCTGCCGGTGGGAACGCCGTGGTCCGCCCGGGCATTACCGACCTGTTGGTCGACCTGTACCGCTCCGAGGGGCGCGCACTGGTCCGGCTCGCCAGGCTGTTCGTCGACGACCGCAACGCCGCCGAGGACATCGTCCAGGAGGCGTTCCTCCGGCTGGCCCGACGCGCCGACCACATCGCCGCGCTCGACCGCGCCCCGGCCTACCTGCGCTCGATCGTGCTCAACCTCGCCCGCGACCACAACCGTCGCGGCCTGGTGTCGCTCCGCCACCATGCGACGACGAGCCGGGAGCTCGACGTGGAGATCGATCCGGCGACCGACGTCAGCGATCGGCTCGCCCGCGAGGATGATCACGTGCGAGTGATCGAGGCGGTGCGTTCGCTCGCCGTGCGTCAACGCGACTGCGTGACGCTGCGCTACTTCGAGGAGTACTCGATCGAGCAGATCGCGCTCACCCTCGGGCTCTCCAACAACTCGGTCAAGACGCACCTGCAGCGCGGCATGCAGAACCTCGAGCGCCTGCTCGGTGATCGATCGCCGAGCGAACCTCGGAGCGGTCCATGAACGTCACTGACCTGGAGCGCCGTCTGACCGCAGCGTTCGACGACGTGCGCGAGACGGTCGTTGAGCAGCCCGACCTGTTCGCACGAGTGTCGCGAACGATCGAGGAGGCCGCCGCCCGGCGTCGCTTCCGGATCAGGTCGGCGATCGGGATCGCTGCATTCGTGTGCGCCATCGCCGCCCTGGCGCTGGCACTGTCCGACTTCGACAACGGGAGGATCGCCATGCCGTGGTGGGTCATCGAACTGATCACCAACATCGTGCTCGTCGCCATCGCCATCGTGCTCGGGCCGTTCATCAAGCGGTTCGGCCGGTCGTACGCAGCGGACGTGTTCAGCGCCACGCCACGAACGGGGAAGAGCTACCTCGTCCTCACCGACGTGGCCTACTACCTGATCTTCACCGCCTTCATCCTGTTCACCGTGCGGTTCGAGGAGGAGACCAGCTGGCAGATCTCGCGCGCTGAGCTCTACCAGCACGAGTTGTCCCGCGTGGGAGGGATCCTGCTGATCATGGGGCTGCTCCACACCGCCAACGTCGTCGCGCTTCCCGTCATCGGGAACCTGCTCGGCTCACGTCGCATCGCCGCCGATGCTGCTCGACGGTCCGGCGCGTCTGCGCCGCCGCTCGGTGAGGGCACGTGGATCCTCCGCGTGGAACCCGGGCCCGGCTCCCCACCACCGTCCTGACGGCCGACCCCACGGTGGGCATGCCCTGGGTGTTCGGAGACGACCGTGACACCCAGGGTTCGGCGCTGCTACGGAGATGACCTGGTCGGGCGGCACGGCAGACGTCGCAACATCGCATCGCCTGTCACGGCGGCGGGCAGGTCGCCCGATGCGGCCGGTCGCCGAAGACATCGCTCCATTCGTCGGCGCTCAGGTTGCGCCCCGCGACACGGCAGGCGTGATCCACCCAGGCCTCCGGCATCGTGTCGAAGCGCAGGACCGAGCCGTCGCGGTAGGCCACCAGCACGGCACCACCGTGGGACTCGTACAGCACTCCAGCGGGCTGGTTCGCGCCACCCGGTTGGACACTCGCGAGCAGCGTCGCCGTCTCGGCGTCGGAAAATGACAGCTCCCCGTCGAGGCCGACGCTGGCGACCGTGCGGCCGTCCGGTGAGAACGCGACCGACGTGATCGGTCCGTCGTGAACCGGCTCGCGCTGGCCGACGACCCGTCCGCTCACGACATCGACGATCGCCAACCGGCCGTCGAATCCGCCAACCGCGAACCGCGTGCCGTCCTCGCTGAAGCCCGAACGGACCGACGCACTGGCCACGTTCACGCGGCTCGACACACCACCGGCGTCGAGATTGCCGAGCACGACCTCGGAGGGGACGCCGGCGTCCGGCGAGAACGACGTGACCGCCAGCACACCACCGTGGCCGGCCAGCACACCGCCCGGCTCGAACCCGACGACGAGGGTCCTGCCGGTCGGGGCGAGCGTCAGAGGGTCGAGCTCGGTGATCGAGCCGTCGGCGTCGGCGACCAGGATCGCCGAGCCGTCGGCGGCGAAGGCGACCGCGCCGTAGTTCTCGCTGCCGCGACCCGGCTGAGATGTCAACCGGGCGCCGGTGGCGACGTCCCACAGTTGCGTCGCGCCGTCGAAGCCGACCGCCGCCAAGTACCTCCCGTCCGAGCTGTACGCGAGCGAGATCACCTCGCCCGAGGTCGGAAGATCCGTCACCCGTCCGGTGCCGATGTCGATGACGTGGACGCGGTCGAGGTTGGCCACCGCGAACGACTCGCCGCTCGGGCTCAGGTACACGCTGTTGTCGAGCTGCTCCGTCAACGCCGGCTCGACGATCCGACGAACGAGCGCTCCGCCGCCCTCGAGGTCCCAGGCCATCATCGAGCCGTCGGCCGCGGATGTGTACAGCGTCGATGCGTCAGGTCCGAACGCAACCCGTTGCACGCTCCCAGCGTGACCCTCGAGCAGCTCGAGACGCTCCCCCGACGCCACGCTCCACACCGCCAGGGTCTCGTCGTTGCTCGCCGTCGCGACCAACGCGCCATCAGAACTGAACGACGCTGCGGTCACCAGGTCATCGTGACCGACGAGCTCGACCGTTCGTTCCCCGGTCGCGGTGTCGAACAGGTCGACCCGTTCGGGCGACGCGAGCACCGCGAGCAGCCGTCCGTCGTCGCTCAGCGCGAGCCCGCCCTCGCCACCAAAGCTGCGGATCTGCTCGCCGCTGCGAAGGTCGAAGGCGACGGTCGGCCCGGCTCCACTCGCGTACAGACGAGAGCTGTCGGGCGCGACGCGGACCCAGCCCCGCGGCAGGCTGTCGGGACTGGCGGGCCGATGGACGCCACGCTCGTCGAGGCTGAGACGCATGATCGGGGCGCCGGGTCGATCGACGTCCCAGACGGCGATGTTGTCGACGGGCTCCGCGAAGACGAACGGTTGCACGGCGGCGATGAGATCACCACCTGGCGAGTAGGCGATGTCCACTGCGGGCAGTGGCCCGAGGCCTTCGTAGCGGATCCCGGTGGTACGCAGATCGAGGGCGTCGAAGACCTCGATCGCCGCACGGTCGCAGCCTTCACCGATCCAGCATGTCGCCGGAAACACCGACGCCACCAGTTCCCGGCCGTCGGGCGAGAACGCCGGCGACCGGAAGCTCAGCCCCGCCGCGCCCAGCCTGCCGAGCTCGGTGCCGGTCGAGAGGTCGTACAGCGCGATGCGCTCTTCGCTCTCGACGACGGCCGCGTGCGGTCGCGTGGGTGAGATCGCGAGTTCGACCAACCGCGTGCCGGGCCCGCGGATCACCCTCGTCGCGTGGGGGCTACGCGCGATCGTGTTCAGCAAGTTGCCCTCGGTCTCGGCGCTCCTCCACAGGCGCACCGCCTCCACCGCGAGCAGTAGCGCCCGGTCGTGGCGTCGGTCGGCGAGGGCTTGGGCCGCGACCCGTCGCGCCTCGGCGATCGTCGCTTCGTCTTGTGCCCGCCCGGTTTCCCGGACCGCGATCAGTCCGGCGGCGGTGGCCACCGCGAGCAGCACCACCACCGATGCGAGGAGCGCCCTCAGACGACGGTTGGTCCGATGTTGCTGCTTCGCCCGTTCGGCAGCCAGTCGTAGCTCCCCACGCGCGGTGTCGGCCGAGCGAGCCAGGAACTCGGCCTCGAGCGTCGTGAGCTCGGGCGATGTGACCTCTCTCCACTCGAGCGCGCTCTCGAGGCGAGCACCCCGATAGAGCTCGTCGTCCGGCCGTCCGAGCGACTCCCAACCGTCGGCCGCCGTGGCGAGGTGGCGCAGGATCCGCTGACCCGCTGCGTCCTCGTCCAGCCAGGAACGCAGCCGAGGCCACGCGCGCGCCAGTGCCTCGTGCGCCAGCTCGACGTGGTCCTCCTGGGCGGTGACGAGCCGGGCCCGCACGAGCAGACCGACCACGTGCTGCCAGGCGGGCTCGCCGGCGATCGCGCGTATGGGCACCCGCGAGCGGATCGGCTCCCCGCCGGCCGACGTGGCCACGAGCCGCAGCAGAACCGACCGCAGCACCGCGCGCTGCTCGGCGCTGAGGTGCTCGTAGAGCTGATCGGCCGAGCGGGCGACGGCGCCGCGTATCCCGCCGCTCGCGCGATACGCGTCCACGGTCAGCACCCGTCCATCACGTCGTCGCCATGTCTCCGCCAACGCGTGTGACATCAGCGGGAGCGCACCGGGTTCACCTTCGGCGTCGCGCATGATGAGATCAACAAGTCCAGGTTCCAGCACGAGCCCGGCCCGCCTTGCCGGCTGCTCGATCGCCGACCGCAGCGCCTCGCCTGACAGCGGACCGACGAGGTGCAGCCCCCGTTCCACGAGGCGCGCAAGGGTCGGCTCGGAGGCAAGGCCGGCCAAGTGGTCGACGCGGACGCCGAGCACGAGTGCGCGGCGATCAGTAACGGACTCCGCGAGGCGCGCGCAGAACGAGCGGCGTACCTCCGGCGAAGCGTCGATGGGGAGCACCTCCTCGAACTGATCGACGACGATGACGGCCGCCGACGCTGATGCGAGGACCGCATCGAGCTCGGTGCCAGGGTCGCCTCCCGTACCGAGGAACGTGACGGACAGACCGCGATCGAGGAGTGCCGGCACGAGGCCTGCACGTAGCAGCGACGACTTGCCACATCCCGAAGGGCCGGTGACCACGAGCACCGTCCCTGGCTGCAGTCGCTCGACGCACGCCGCGACGTCGGCCTCGCGACCGGAGAACGAGTCGGCATCTCGCAGTTCGTAGGGTGCCAACCCCTTGTACGGGCAGTACTCGGCCACGGCCGGAAGGTCGGCCGCGGCGAGCGCGGGATCGTGCTGCAGGATGGCTGCCTCCAAGGCGACCAGCTCGGGACCCGGCTCGACACCGAGCTGTTCGCACAGCACCTGGCGCGCCCGGCTCAGACAGCGCAACGCATCGGCCTGGCGGCCGCACCGGTAGTGAGCCGTCGCGAGGATCGCCCACCGTCGTTCGCGGAGCGGCTCGTCCGCCGCGGCGGCCGCGGCGGCAGCGGCCACCTCACGGTGCTCGCCCGCCTGCAACCGGGCGTCGAGCAAGTCCTCCTCGGTGCTGCGGCGCAGTTCCTCGAGCCGGGCCGCCTCACTCCGTCCCGGTGGCCATCCGTCGAGATCGGCGAACGGCTCTCCCCGCCACAGCGAGAGCGCACGAGTGAACGCCGTCGCCGCCTGCAGGACGTGCCCGCTGGCGGCGAGCAATCGGCCACGCTCGACGAGGCGCTCGAACTGCCGCACGTCGATCTCGTCTCCGGGCAGCACGAGGCGGTAGCCGCCCGCTACGGTCTCGATCGCGTGCGGCCCCAACGCCTTGCGCAGTTGCATCACGCAGATCTGCACCTGCTTGGCCCAGGAGTCGGGGGGCGCGGCGCCCCAGATCGCGTCGGCGAGCCGGTCGGGCGATATCACCTCTCCGTCCCGAGCGATCAGCGCGGCGAGGACCACTCGCAGGCGGGGACCGAGCGAAGCACTGTCGGTGCCGACCTGCACCGGACCGAGCACCCCGACCGCCATTCCCGGAG
>VFQR01001557.1_pt1 | contig 17137 bp, 22 predicted proteins | sample 3512321 | NCBI WGS metagenome assembly VFQR01 (sample SAMN10412374, study PRJNA504923) | tailings metagenome | isolation source: Relicate 3 Philex TSF1 revegetated site | place: Philippines: Tuba, Benguet | collected 2017-08-29
CGGCGGGCGAATACGAGAGAATTTTCGCCTTGGAAGCCGGATCATAGATGTTGATGACCTCCTCCGAGAACGGAATGTCGTGCTCGGCGAGCGCGAGCCATGGCCGCAGCGACCAGGAGGAGTAGTTCTTGTTGCCGAGAATGAGCTTCAGATTCATGCGGGCATCATAGGACATGATCGCCCCAAAAAGGAAACGCGCGGGGCGCTTGTCACACCCCGCGCGCTCTGAAAAACGTGAGTGAAGCGATCAGGCCTTGCCGCGCGCCGCGTCCACGCTCCACGGGCCTGCACCAGCGGTAGAGAGATAGAGGAATACGAAACAGAAGATGATTGCGAGGTCGCCGCCGTTCAGGATCGGGAAGAACCCGCTGGGAAAGTGCCCCATGAAATAGGCGAAAGCCATCAGACCCGAGAGCACGAACGCAGCCGGACGCGTGAAGAGGCCGATCAGGATCAGAATGCCGAGGACCAGTTCGAGCAATCCTGCAGTACCGTAAAGCGAGAAAGGCGTGACCTGCGCGAACATCGGAACGACCGGGAACTTCAGAATTTTTCCCATTCCGTACTGAAGAATCTGCAGGCCGATCACAATACGTAGGAGGCTGAGAGCGTAAGGGCGATATTTAGCAAGCGCGGATTCCATGGGAAATCTCTCCGGTAATGTTGATGACCCTAAGTCGTCGTAACGGCGACGCCGGTCAATAGAACGGGATGCAAACGGCCCCTTGCCGAATTGCGCATAGAACAGATTATTGCGCAAACAGCCGCAGAGACGAAAAAAGCATGCGCCTCTTTGCTTGAGACGCATGCTTTCGTTCTTCGAAGTAGCGGTCTACGACTTCTTGCGAAGGATACTATCCAGACTCCATGGTCCGGCACCCGCTGCAGCGATGTAAATCAGAACGAATGCGAAAAGCACTGCAAGCTCACCGCCGTTGACGAGCGGATGAAAACTCTTGTCCGCATGCCAGCCGAAGTACGCTACCGCGCACAAACCTGACATGATGAAAGCAGCGGGCCGCGTATAAAGACCGATGACGAGCAACGCGCCAAAAGCGAGCTCGAACATCCCCGCTATGCCGAACCAAGAACTAGCAACGACCTTGTTGAAGCCATGAACCGGAAAGCCGAGATACTTGGCTGTGCCGTGCGCAAGTAGCAGCAGGCCGGTAAAAATTCTTAGCAAGCTCAACAGTTGCGGACGCCACGGCGCCAGAAAGTTTTCCATCTTGAGGAATCTCCACCCTAGTAAGGATGCCTAGTCGGCCTAAACTTTAGTCGTAGGTCAATACAGGCAGGTGAAAGTAACCGGGTTTCTACGTGCTGCGGCACAGCATGGCTTCGCGTTGCGAGAACTCACTTCTTCTCGTCGCGCTCATCCATCTCGAAGGGGCCACCCTCTTTCTTCCATTTGGAAAAGCCGCCTTCGATGTGCGCGACCGGGTTCAGCCCCATCCGCTGGGCGGTGTGGGCGGCCAGCGCCGAACGCAGCGCGCCTGCACAAAAGAAAACGAACTTCTTGTCTTCTGCAAAGACCGGCTTGTGATACGGGCTCTCCGGATCGATCCAGAACTCGAGCATGCCGCGCGGACAGGAAAACGCGCCCGGGATGCGGCCGTCGCGGCGCACTTCACGCACGTCGCGAATGTCGACCAGCACCGTGTCGTCGCGCCCCACGAGCGCGAACGCATCTTTCGTCGGAATCGTCTCGATCGCCTGATTGGCTTCGTCGACCATCTGCTTGTGGCCGTACGTAATTTTTTGGGGCATTGCGACGTTCTCCTCTCCGACAAACTAGACGCGCGATGGAACGGGTCAAGTTGCCCGTGACCGATGTGGATGGCACCCTCTCCGGGAAACGGAATCGCTCCTCATGTTCGGCCTTTCCACCCTCGATCTGCTCTCGCTCGGCTGGTTCATGCTCGCCTGGGCGATCCATGCCTATGTGGTGGAGCGCTCCGAATGGCGGAAGCAGAGCCTCAACTACCGGATGGATCTCGCGCGCCGCGACTGGATGCGCGCGATGCTCGGCCGCGACGTGCGGATCGTGGACACGCAGATCATGGCCTCGCTGCACCAGGGCACGGCATTCTTTGCGTCCACCTCGCTGTTCGCGATCGGCGGCGCGCTCGCGCTGTTGCGCTCTTCCGGCGAGGTGATGGACGTCTTCCGCGCTCTGCCCTTCGCCCTGCAGACGAGCCGGGCAGTGTTCGAAATTAAAGTCGTCGGGCTGCTTGTGCTCTTCGTCTACGCGTTCTTCAAATTCGCGTGGTCGTACCGGCTGTTCAACTATGTCGCGATCCAGATCGGCGCAACGCCACCGGCGAAGCAATCCAAGAGCAAGACGGCGCTCGCGCATGTGGATCGCATCGCACGCATGATCACGATCGCGGGACGGCACTTCAACCGGGGCCAGCGCGCGATCTTTTTCGCGCTCGCCTATCTCGGCTGGTTCGTGAACGGATACGTGCTCGTATGCGCGACAGCGGCGGTGCTGTTCGTCGTGCTCATGCGCCAGTTCGGACCGACCGCGCGCTGGCTGTTCGGCGAATAGTCAGGCGACCGCGCTTTCCGGCGCGGCACGGGACGGCTGCACCAGAAAATCCGCGATCTTGCCCGCAGTCGTGGGATCGAACAGCAACCGGCGATGGCCGAGCCGCTCGAGCGCGAGCAACTGCGCGCCCGGCCAGTTCGACGCCCAATTTTCGCCGGTGACGAAACGCACCATCGCGTCGTCTTTCGAATGAACCACGAGCGCTGGAATTTCGAGCGCGCCGATCTTCGGCATCAGTTCGATTTCCTCGGGCCGGTAGCCGACGACGCGCTTCAATTCCTGGAACAGTTTTTCCTTGCGCGCTGCCGTCATGCCGAAGCGCTTTGCAATCGCATTGAGCATGTAGGTCGGCCCGGTCGGCGCTGCGACGACAACCGCACGTTCGACCTCGAGCCAGTTCTCCGTAAGCGCGAACGTCATCGCCGCACCGCCAAGCGAATGCCCGGCCACTGCGCGCACCGGACCGAGCGCTTCCGCGACGCCGGCGACGGCCTGTGCCGCAAGCGGAATGGTCGACTGCGTACCGCCGGATTTTCCGTGCGCCGGCAGGTCGAACGCAATGACCGCATGCCCGCGCTTGACGAGGGCCGCGATGATCGCATCGAAACAGTGATGATCGTCTTCCCAGCCATGCACGAGCAGAACCGCCGGGCCTTCGCCCCAGCGCCAGGCCTGCACCCAGGTATCGGAAATCAGCCCGATGCCGCCGCCGACCGGAATGCGCATCGACTGGTCCGGCTTCGGCAAATCCGGGCGCTCGCGCGCGATCAGCAGCGGCCGCTTGGGCTTGAGGAAATTCTGCACGAAACGCTTCTGGAAACGCTCCGGCGCGATGCGCGCGTAGCTGCGCAGAAGAAACATGCGCAGCGCATTGTTCAAATTCGGGATGCTGGAGCGTGCCATCAGGCAACTTCCTTCAATGGAGGGTTCTTCAAAAGAGCTTCGAACGCGCGTGTCGTATGTGCGCGGGCGTTCTTGTCGTGCATCAGGCGGACGCGCAGCAGATGCGACAGGCCGAGGCCGTCGATCGCAGCCGCCATTGCCGCCTCATCGGCCTGCGGCAGCGCCACCGCCACGAGACGGTGCATGAAGGCGTAGAACTCGCCGTTGTGTTTCGCAGCCTGTTCGCGGACAGGACCCGGCACGTCATCGTATTCAAAATGGGCGGCGAGGATCGGGCAGCCGCCCTTCCCCGAGCCGAGGCTGGGATGCTCGATCCAGTCGAGCCAGTTGTTGAAGAAGAGCGCGAGCCGCTTCGGCTTGTCTTTCTCGGCGCGGATCGGAGCGATCACGACTTCGGTGAACCGCTCCACGACCCGCATCAGCACCTCGACCTGCAGGGACTCCTTGGATTTGAAATGGGCGAACAGCCCGCTCTTCGACATGCCGAGCCGGTCCGCGAGCGGCGCGAGCGTGACCGCGCCGATCCCGTTCTCGCTCGCCAGTGCCGCCGCCTCATCGAGGATGCGGACGCGCGTGCGTTCGCCCTTGGTGGCGTCTGGGCCGTGGATTTCCCGGCCATCTTCGGTCTGGAGAGTGTGACCCTTCTTGAGGGCTTTCACGATCATGGCTAATAAATAGCACGACCGTTCGTTTTATTCAAGGAAAGGAAAACAAGCGCCCGGCCAGTGGGCTTACCGGCTTTAATCCCCTGAATCGCAATGGAAATCGGCTCGCCGCGGCTGGAACTAGCAGTCCCACGCAGGAGCCCACGATGGGCTGACCAGCCGGCCATCGGGCTTCGCAAGCGCGCGTATTGCGCTCATCTCGGCCGACGACAGCTCGAAATCGAAAATCTCGGAGTTCTCGGTGAGCCGCTCAAGCTTGCTCGTGCGCGGGATCGCAACGACACCCTGCTGCACGAGATAACGAAGGCACACCTGCGCCACCGACTTTTCGTGTGCCCTGCCGATCTTCGTCAGCACGGGATCCTCGCCGGCCATTCCCCGCACGATCGGCGAATAGGCGGTGACAGCGATGCCGTTCGCGGCGCACGCTGCAATCACCTTCGACTGGTCGAGATAAGGGTGCATCTCGACCTGATTGGTCGCCAGCGGCTCGGTCGAATACTGCACGGCCTGATCGATCAGCGCGCTCGTGAAATTCGATATCCCGACATTCTTCGCCATGCCGTCACGCTTCGCCTTGCACAGCGCCGCGATCGTCTGGTCGAGCGGGACGGAAGGATTCGGCCAGTGGATGAGCAGCAGATCGACGTAATCGAGCCTGAGGCGAAGCAGGCTTTCGCGCGTCGTCCGCAACAGATCGGCCGGCGCAAGCTGCGTCCACCAAACCTTGGTGGTGACGAAAAGCTGCTCGCGCGCAATGCCGGAATTGCGAATGCCTTCCCCGACCTCGCGTTCGTTGTCGTAGGCCTGCGCGGTGTCGATGTGACGATAGCCGAGACGGATCGCCTGCTCGACAATTCTCCGGCACACGGCGCCGCGAATGTCCCATGTCCCGAGGCCGAGCAAGGGAATGTTGGCACCGTTCGCGGAAGCGGACTCGGTGAAGGGCATGATTCTCGCAACTCCAGAGCGCCAGTTCCCACAAAAACGGGAAACTCGCTAAGCTTACTCGATCGTGTCGTCCTCGACGCCGCGAAGCGGCGATCGGGGACCCATAATCCCGGCGGTGAATGAAGTATGCAGTCTATATCCTTGCGAGCAAGCGTCACGGCACTCTTTACGTTGGCGTTACCAATAACGTTGCCAAACGACTAAGCGAGCACCAATCTGGTCATGGCTCAAAATTTGTCCGCGACTACAAAGTGAACAAGCTCGTACATCTTGAATTGTTTCAAGATTCACAGGATGCCATTGCACGAGAAAAACAGCTGAAGAAATGGAACCGCGACTGGAAGATCGCTTTGATTGAGCGCGAAAATCCAGATTGGCAGGACCTAACGCCCGACCTTATCTGAAATGCTGGGGTTATGGGTCCCCGCTTTCGCGGGGACGACAAGTTTTATTTTCTTCGGCTAGCTTCGTAACGCGCTTTCGTCTCTTCGTTCGGAGGATAAAGTCCCGGCAGCTTTGCGCCTTTGAGCACCTCGTCCGCCGCCCAGGCTTCGAAGGCCTCCTGTTCCACGGCGTCCTTCGCAACCGCTTCGACCAGCTTCTGCGGAATGCAGACCGCGCCGTCGTTATCGGCGACGATCACATCGCCCGGGAACACGGCAACGCCGCCGCAACCGATCGGCTCCTGCCAGTTCACGAACGTCAGGCCGGCCACGGACGGAGGTGCGGCAACAGCCGCACACCAGAACGGCAAGCCGACCGCTTTCACGCCGTCGCCGTCCCGCACCGCGCCGTCGGTGACCAGACCCGTCACCTTCTTCACCTTCATGCGCGCGACCAGAATGTCGCCGAAAATTCCGGCCGTGGTCACGCCCATGGCATCGGCGACCGCGATCATGCCTTCCGGCATGTCTTCGATCGCGCCGCGGGTGGAACGCGGGCTCGCCCAACTCTCCGGGGTCGCGAGGTCTTCGCGCGCCGGCACGAAGCGCAGCGTAAAGGCTTCGCCGACGATCCGGGGCGTGCCCTCGATCAGCGGCTTCGGTCCGCGCATGAAACTCTGGCGGATGCCTTTCTTGAGCAGCACCGTGGTCAGCGTGGCGGTGGAAATGAGTTCGAGTTTCTTCTTCAGGTCGGCCGATAGCGGCATGATCTTGGATTCCGGTTAGATATTGAGAAGATTGAGCAGATAGATCGTGCGGCGCGCGGTTTCCGTATTCATGCAGCTCGCAGCCAACGGAATGGCGAGCGAACCCTTGATGACGTCCGGATAGAAATCGCATTGCTGCTTGCGCGCCTCGATCCAGCTGCGCTGCACGTCACGAAGCTGCGTCTTCAGCTTGCCTTCGAACTGCCCCTGCAGGCGGCGGTACGTTTCGTTGAGGATATCGTCCCACACGAGGTGTTCGCGGCGGTAACACTCCGCCTGCCCCTGCGTGGACTGGCCCGCAGGAGTATCAAGGCAACGGTCGGCGATCAGGCCGATGCAGCGCTCCGCGCGTTCGTTCCGGGATTCCTTCTCGCGGATACAGCTCTGGATCGCCTGCGAGTCGTCCGCACTCAGCTTTTCCTGCGCGTCCGCCGCCGGAATAAAAACGAACAAAGCCAGAAGCAGCGCAATCGTCCGCATTATTTTCTTCCTGCCAGATATTTCTCGTAACCGCCTGCCCGAAGCTGGCACGCGGGGCACTTGCCGCAACCATAGCCCCATTCGTGCTTCTGCGCGCGGTCGCCCATGTAACAGCTGTGCGTTTCCTGGATCACGAGATCGGCAAGCGGTTTCCCGCCGATGCGATCGGCCAGTTCGAAGGTCGCAGCTTTGTCGATCCACATCAGCGGCGTGTGCAGCACAAAGCGCCGGTCCATGCCGAGGCTGAGCGCAAGCTGCATGGCCTTGATCGTGTCGTCGCGGCAGTCCGGGTAGCCGGAGTAGTCGGTTTCGCACATGCCGGCGACGAGATGCTTGAGCCCGCGCCGGTATGCGACCGCGCCGGCAAAGGCGAAGAAGATCAGGTTGCGGCCCGGCACGAAGGTCGAGGGCAAACCGCTCGCAGTCATTTCGATCTGGGTCGACCGGGTCAGCGCCGTCTCGGAAATCTGTCCGAGCGAGTCGATGTTGACGACATGATCCTCGCCGAGACGCGCCTTCCACTTCGGGTCGATGCCGCGAAGCCGCTCCAGTATTCCCGGCCGCACGGTCATTTCGATACGGTGGCGCTGGCCGTATTCGAAGCCGATGGTTTCGACGCGCGGGAAACGCGTCAACGCCCAGGCGAGCGAAACGGTAGAGTCCTGCCCGCCCGAAAAGAGAACGAGCGCGCCTTCGGAAGTGTCGGTGTCTGTCATGCGGGGCGCATGACTATCATGTTCTGCAGCCCCGCCAAGCCCATTCGGCGGGCAACTACTTTGTCTTTTCGAATAGCTCCCGGCCGATCAGCATGCGGCGGATTTCCGAGGTGCCCGCGCCGATCTCGTAAAGCTTCGCATCGCGCAGCAGGCGCCCGGTCGGATAGTCGTTGATGTAACCATTGCCGCCGAGGCACTGGATCGCATCGAGCGCGACCTTGGTGGCATTTTCGGCGGCGAACAGAATCGCACCGGCGGCGTCTTCCCGCGTGGTCTCGCCGCGGTCGCAGGCACGCGCGACCGAATACACGTAAGCCTTGGCCGCGTTCATGGTGACGTACATGTCGGCGAGTTTCGCCTGCATGATCTGGAACGTGCCGATAGGCTGGCCGAACTGCTTGCGCTCGTGAAGATACGGGATCACGGCATCGATGCAGGCCTGCATGATTCCGGTCGAACCCGCCGCCAGCACCGCGCGCTCGTAGTCGAGACCCGACATCAACACACGCACGCCTTCGTTCAAGCCGCCGACGACGTTCTCTTCCGGCACCTCGCAATCCTGAAAGACGAGTTCGCAGGTGTCCGAGCCCCGCATGCCGAGCTTGTCGAGCTTCTGCGCCGTGGAGAAGCCCTTCATGCCCTTCTCGATCAGGAATGCGCTGATGCCGCGCGGACCCGCATTCGGATCGGTCTTGGCGTAAACGATCAGCGTATCCGCGACCGGACCGTTGGTGATCCACATCTTGTTGCCGTTAAGGATGTAGCGATCGCCCTTCTTGTCGGCGCGCGTCTTCATGCTGACGACGTCCGAACCAGCACCCGGCTCCGACATCGCAAGCGCGCCGACATGCTCGCCGGAGATCAGCTTCGGCAGGTACTTTTTCTTCTGGTTGTCGTTTGCGTTCCGGCGGAGCTGGTTCACGCATAGGTTCGAGTGCGCGCCATAAGACAGGCCGACCGACGCCGAGGCGCGGCTGATCTCCTCCATCGCGACGCAATGCTCGAGATAACCGAGGCCGGAGCCACCGAACTCTTCTTCCACCGTGATTCCGAGCAGACCAAGATCGCCGAGCTTCGGCCACAGATCGCGCGGGAAGGTGTTGGTGGCGTCGATTTCCGCCGCACGTGGCGCAATCTCCTTCTGCGCAAACGACAGCGCCGTCTGCCGAAGCATGTCGGCGGTCTCACCGAGCGCAAAATCAAGTCCGGGTGCGCGATTGGGGATCATCTTCAGGCTCCTTGCGCGGCGTCCAACGCGGCACGCGCTTTTTCCATGACTTCTTTCGGGAAGGCGCGCGACTTGTGCGCGCTCCGGTCGTAGCAGACACTCAGGAATTCGCAGGTCGCCGCCACCATTCCGCTTTCGCGATGGATCATCTCGTGGCGAAATCGCACCTTCTTCTCCGAGAGGTCGAGAATCCGGGTACGGATCTCGACGAGGTCCCCCGGCATGAGTTCTTTCTTGTAATTCAGCACCTGTTCGACCGCGGCGAGACCGACGGAAGGATCTTTGAGCATCGACGGCATGACGCCGATATTGAAAAAGAAATTCCAGGTTGCGGCATCGAACTTCTGTACGTAGAAGGCAACGTTCATGTGCCCCATGTGATCGGTTTCGCGTGGATAGACCGCGCCGAAATAGGTCGTTTGCCCGCTCATGCCGCGGCTCCCTGCATCGCGCCCTTCCCTTCGAGAAACATCATGGTCGCAAGCATCCGCCCGATCTCGGTTTCGACACCGTTCTGCACGGCGAACACTGCGCTCTCCGCGATCGTCAGCGTGCGGCCCGGGCGGATCACACGGCCGCGGGCGATGAAACGTTCGCCCGCCGCAGGGGCCATCATGTTGTATTTGAATTCGACCGACAGAATGCCGGCTTCCGGCGCAAGCAGCGTCGAAGACGCAATTCCGCAGGACGTATCGGCAATCGATGTGATCGCGCCGCCGTGCAGATAGATGTTCTGCTGGCAAAGATCGTCCCGGTACGGAAGCTCGATATCGCACGTGCCCGGCGACAACGCGACGATGCGCGCACCGATCATGCGCATAAAGCTTTGCCGCTCGAAAATTTCGCGCGACTTCTGTTCCCACGCCGGATTGCGCGGCTGAAAGCGCGCAACGCCTTCGCGCGAGCTTGCGCCCGCCATCGACTGTCCTCCTTGCGAAGCCGTTTCTTATCGTTTTGTTTCCATACGGTAGCGTATGGTATTTTGCCCGTCAAACGGATAGACCGGAGCCATGTCCCAGGCTGTACGCGCAAAAAAGCTGCCGCGTCTCGACAGGCGCGCGTGGATTGCCGCCGCTTTCGCGGAGCTTGCAGCACACGGTTGGGACGGAGTGCGGGTGGAGCCCATCGCCGCCACCCTCGGCGTCACCAAAGGCAGCTTCTACTGGCACTTCGCCGATCGCGATGCGCTCTTCGCCGCGATGTTCACGCGCTGGGCGGAAGGCCGCGTGCGCGCGATCCGGCATGAAACCGAGGACGACGCCGATCCGCGCGCCCTGCTCTACCGGCTGATCGATCTCTATGCGCGCGGACCGAACGCGCAAGGCTTGTCGATCGAACTTTCGATTCGTAGCCTTGCCCGGGCGGACAGCCGCGCGGCTGACGCCGTGGCCATGGTCGACGGCGAACGCCTCTCGCGCGTCGGTGCCCTGTTCTCGAAACTGGGCAGCACGCGTGCGGAAGCCGAGGCGAAAGCGTTTCTCTTCTACGCGTTCGTGTTCGGACAAAGCCTGATTGCCGGCCGACGCGATGCCTCGCTGCGTGCCGCTGCTTCAGCCTTGATCGTGGAATAGCCTCAGGCGCGGCGGCGTTTCGGCGAAGCCGCGGATACGAGTTCGGTGATTTCCGCCGGACGCAGCGGCTTGGAAAGCAGATAGCCCTGCACCTGCTGGCATCCCGCCGCGCGCACGAAGCGATGCTGCGCGCCGGTTTCGACGCCTTCCGCGGTGACGGAAAGTCCCAAAGCACGGCCGAGACGCGCAACGCATTCGACGATCGCAGCCGCGTCTTCTTTCACGCCGAGGTTCTGCACGAAACTCTGGTCGATCTTGATCTTGTCGATCGGGAAACTGCCGAGATAGCCGAGCGACGAATAGCCCGTGCCGAAGTCGTCGATCGCGAAGCGGATACCGAACTCGCGCAATTCCTGCAGGTCGAACAGCACATCATCGTTCGCGTTCAGCAGCATGCCTTCGGTAATCTCGATCTCGAGGCGGCGCGGATCGAAACCGGTTTCTTCCACCACCCGCTTCACGCGTTCGGCGAGATTGCAGTGGCGGAAGTTCGATGGCGACATGTTCACCGCCACCGAGATGTCGGGCCATTGCTTGGCGTGCTCGCATGCCTTGCGCAGCACCCACTCGTCGAGCTTGACGATCAGCCCCGACTTCTCCGCAACGTGAATGAAGTCTCCGGGCGGCACCAGGCCGCGCTCCGGATGTTGCCAGCGCACGAGCGTTTCCACGCCTTCGATGCGTTCACCGTCCGCCGAGAAGAGCGGCTGGTAGACCGTGAAGAACTCGTCGTGCCACATCGCACGCTCGATATCGCGCTCGATCGCACGGCGGCTTTGCAGAATGGCTTCGTCGGAAGGATCGAATACACGATGCGTGCCGCGGCCGTCGGATTTCGCGCGATAGAGCGCGATGTCGGCCCTGCGGAGCAGTTCTTCCGGTTCGCGGCCGTGTTCCGGCGCAAGCGAAATACCCAGGGAAACGCCGACGTTCAGAAGGTGTTCGCCCGCGATCACCGGCTGGCGCACCGTCTCGATGATACGATCCGCGATCCGCGTAATTTCGTCGGTCTGCGAAATCGGAGCAAGCAATGCGAACTCGTCGCCGCCGAAGCGGATCGTCATGCCCTTGGAGCCGAGAATGCCCTCGAGCCGCTCACCCACCATCGCAAGCAGTTCGTCGCCGACCGGGTGTCCGAGCGTATCGTTGATGTCCTTGAAGCCGTCGAGGTCTAGAAAGAACAGCCCAAGCCTCTGCCCCGGTGCGAGCGACGGAATCTGTTCGCGCAGGGTTTCGACCAGCCGCAGGCGGTTCGCCAACCCGGTGAGCGGATCGCGATAGGCCATTTCCACCGCGCGGCGTTCGCTGACGGCCAGTTCCTGGGTCGAAGCCCGCATCGTGCGCAGCACGATCAACGTAACAAAGCCGAAGAAGAGCGTGATCACACCCAGCGCCGGCGCAATGCGCTCGAGGATCGCTGTGCCTGGCCGGCTCGCCTGCCAGAACAGCATCATCGGCGCGGTGCCGTCGTCCATATGGATGGAGATGCCGGTTTCCGCCTTCGAGTGCACAATGCTTTCGCTGAACCGCAACGCGGTCACCGAAACATCGCTTTGCAGTTCATCGATCGAATGCTGGTCGAAGTAGCTTACGACCGCCACGAGCGGCGGCGCATAGAGGCGATCCTGGCTGCGCGCGAAAACCGGCGCATTGGCCACCGCCGCAGCGATCGCCGGCCGGCCATTCACGCGAATAAACTCGGAGCGGAAGACCGAAGTCGGCGGCGGCGGCCGTTCACCGGCATCGGCCGCAAGCAATTTCTTGATGACGTTCGCGTGGTCGAAATTCGAGCGCACGGTCGAAACGAGCGAAAGCAACCGGAGATCGAGATCGGTGCTGTCGAGATTCAGGATCAGCGAACCGTTCAGCGATGAGTAGAGCGGCTGCCCCAGCGGATTGAGGATATAGGCCTCGTTGTATCGGCCGCCCTGATAAAGACGCGCTCCGAAGTGACGATGCAGCCAGCGCGAGCGCTCGCCCGATGGCCGTTCGAATCCCGTGTCCGGCAACGCGAAGCTGCCGAGATCGCTCTTGATTTTCATCTTCTGCGCGTGAACCGCCGCCTGCATCAGTTCGCGCTCGCGCGCACTCGCGCTCGCGTCCACGCGCTCCGCAACGAGCACGACGACGCCGAGCAGCGCGGCCATAGCCGCTGCTACGAGCAGACCGACGACGGCGACGAGTTGGTCGCCGAGCCAGCGTTTATCGAAGAGCTTCCCCATGTCTCTCACGTTTTTCTTGGGGAGAACGCTACGTCAGCCGCAATTAATGCGCGGTCAGCAAGCGCTGCAAAAAGGCTTCATTGGTTAAACGCCGGTTAATCGGCCTCTATCCCAGCCGGAACCACCAGGTTGCGAAGCCGAGAAAGGAGAAAAAGCTCAGAATGTCGGTGGCCGTGGTGACGAAGACGGCCGAAGCCACCGCGGGGTCGTATCCCGCGCGCTGCAGCGCAAGCGGTATCAGCATGCCTGCGAGACCCGCCCCACACATGCTGAGGATTAACGCGGCAGCAATGACGGCGCCGAGGTGGGGGTTGTTGAACCAGAACCCGGCGGCCGTTCCCAGAAGCACTGCGATTGCAATTCCGTTCAGGAAGCCGACGCCGAGTTCGCGGATGGTGATCCGCCGCGCGTTGCGCTCCGTCAGCTCGCGGGTCGCGATGGCGCGCACGGTGACCGTCATGGCCTGCGTCGCGGCGTTGCCGCCAAGGGACGCAACAATCGGCATCAACACGGCGAGCGCCACCATCTGCGCGATCGACGTGGAGAAGTAGCCGATCACGGCCGCAGACGAGAATGCCATGGCCAGATTGATGACAAGCCAGGGCAGCCTCGAACGCGCGGTATAAAGCACGGAGTCCGAGATTTCTTCGTCGCGCGCGACGCCGCCGAGCGCCTTGATGTCTTCCGCAGCTTCTTCTTCGATAACGTCCACGACGTCGTCGAAGGTCAGCACGCCGACGAGCTTGCCGTCGTCGTCCACGACCGGAGCAGAAACCAGATTGTAGCGCTCGAAGGTGCGCGCCGCTTCTTCCTGGTCGGCATTCGCCTGCACGACATGCCAGTCGTGCACCATGATTTCGGAGATCTTCACCGGGCGCTGGGAGCGCAACAGCTTGTCGAGCGGAACCGCGCCGACGAAACGGCGGTCTTCGTCGATCACGAAGATGGCGTAGAAATCGTCGGGAAGATCGGAGTCCTCGCGGGCGTAGTCGATCGTCCGGCCGACGGTCCAGTCCGGCGGCACCGCGACGAAATCGGTCTGCATCCGGCGGCCTGCAGACTCCTCCGGATAGTCGAGGCCGCGCTCCAGTTCCTGCCGCTCGTCGTCCGGAAGCTGCTCGAGAATCTCGGCCTGATCCTCTTCGGGCAGGTCCTCGAGAATGCGGACAGCATCGTCGGATTCGAGATCGCGCACGCCTTCGGCAACGACCTCGTTGGGAAGCTCTTCCAGAATCTCTTCGCGAACGATGTCGTCGACTTCCGTCAGCGCCGTGAAGTCGAAGTCGGCGCCCAGAAGCTCGACCAGCCTCGCGCGCTGCTCCGCGGGCAGCGCTTCGATCAGGTCGCCGACATCGGCCTCGTGCAGGTCGCCGGCGAGCACCCGCAGCTGCGGCGCATCGGACGCCTCCACGGCACGGGAGATTGCGTTCAGGTAATCGCCGGAAAGCTGCCCCTCCTCGTCGCGGAGCGGGAGCAGGAGATCGGCATCCCGGCTGCCGGCGGGGCTTTCGGCCTCGGGCATGTCGGCGAATCTCCTTGTTTCGGGGCGGTGCTGGTGATCGTTTTTAGGCAGCGGCCTCACGAGACGCAAACGGCCCGCTCTGCGCGATCTGCCGCGCCGCGGGCCGTCTGAACGTTCGAAAACTTGGTGCGGTCGAAAGGACTCGAACCTTCACGGTGTTACCCGCTACCACCTCAAGGTAGTGCGTCTACCAATTCCGCCACGACCGCGAGCGAACCAAGCCGCGAGGGCTTAACAAATCGCCCCCGCGCCCTCAAGCCCGATCCGTGAATTAGCGCAGTGTTGCCGGCCGCGGCAAAAGGCGGGTAACGGAAACCGCGATGCCGCTGCCTTCGACCACCACGGTACCCTTCGCAACGGGCATGTTATTGGCCAGAATCGTGACTTCGTCGTCCTCGGTGGCCGAAAGCTCGATAATCGCGCCGCGGCCCATGCGGAGGAGCTGGTGGATGGGGACCATGGATTCGCCCAGCATTACCGATATGTCGCACTGGACGTCGTCGATCTTGGCCAAAACGGTTCCCCCTCACAAAGCCCGGTAAAATCTGCACAACTATGGTTAGCGAGACGTTAACGAGGGCTGAGGCCGCCAACATTCCCGGGTTCCGGGAGCCGCCGGAATGGGATGTCTCGGACGCCCCGGTCGGCTACGAGCCCGCTCTGGCACGTATGGAGGCTCGCGTCGCCGCCATCGCCGAGCGGCGCAAGCGCGAGTTCGTCTGGCTGCTCGAACACCCTGCCCTGATCACCGCGGGCACCAGCGCGGGCGACGGCGAGTTGCTGGTCTCCGACCGCTTCCCGGTCTTCAAGACGGGCCGCGGCGGGCGCTACACGTACCACGGCCCGGGCCAGCGCATCGGCTACGTGATGCTCGACCTGAAGGCCCGCGGCGGCGACGTCCGGAAATTCGTCCAGGATCTCGAAGAATGGCTGATCCGTACGCTCGCCGTTTTCGGTGTGACTGCGGGGCGTCGCGAAGGCCGCATCGGCGTCTGGGTCGACCGGCCCGACAAGGGCCAGGGCTATGAAGACAAGATCGCCGCGCTCGGCATCCGCGTCCGCAAGGGCATCACGTTCCACGGCGTGAGCCTGAACGTGTCGCCCGACCTTTCGCATTTTTCAGCGATCATGCCGTGCGGGATTTCCGAACCGCGCTATGGCGTAACCTCGCTCGCCGATCTCGGCGTGAAGGCGAGCATCGCGGACGTCGACCGGGCGCTGCAGAAGACCTTCGCGAGCATCTTTGAAGGCCGCTGAACGCCCGCGCTTGCTCCAGATCAAGTGGGAGACGGCAAAAACGCCGTAGAAACTTCGCGTTCCGCAACCGAAGTTTGAATCTCGCATGGCGAACTACTGGTTCCTGCGTCTCCATCGCTGGCTCGCTCTCACCTTCGCTCTCCCCATCGCAGCCGTATTGCTCACTGGGTTCGCGCTCTCGTTTGAGCCGCTGTTCATCGGCAACCCGAATCCTGCGGTGACGGCGCAATCCGTGATCGCGGCCTTGAAGAAGCATGATCCCGAAAGCCGCGCCCGCTCCTTCTTCATCAACTCATTTGCGGGCACGCTGTCGTTCGGCGGTTCGCCGCGCAGCGCTACGATCATCGATCTCGCGACGAACGAGAAGCGGCTTGCAGCACCCGCACCGGCACGGTTTTTCTCCACTGCGCGACGCTTGCACGAAACCCTGCTGCTCGACCTCGGCTGGCTGGTGACGCTTTCGACCTTCGCGCTCGTTCTCGTGATTGTTCTGGGCGCGCTGATGGGATTTCCAGTGCTGCGGAACAATCTCTCCGGATGGCACAAGGCGACTGCCTGGTTCACGCTGCCGCTTTTGATCCTCAGCCCGTTGACCGGACTCATGCTGGCCTACGGCGTCACCTTCGGCGCGTCGCTGCCGCAAGCGGCTTCCCCCGTGCTGCCGCTGACCGAAGCTGTCGAAGTCATCGCGCGCCGTTTCGCAGTCCATCAGATCGTCTGGGTGCGGACGATGGGCGACCGCCAGATCGCACGCATCGACGACGGCGGAGAACTGCGTGTCTATCACCTTGCCGGTGGAGAGCTTGTTGCTACCGCGAGAAACTGGCCGCGACTTCTGCACGAAGGCACGTGGAGCAAAATTCCCGCATTCATCCTGAACATGATCAAGTCCATCGGGCTCGCTCTGCTGCTGGTGACCGGCGGTTGGATCTGGGTGAAACGCCAGAAGCGTAAGAAACGGCGCGCCTGACCGCTTCCATCAAACCGTCTGCAGCACGGAGAATGTTTCTCCGGTAAGACGGAGCGCGAGCATATCCTCGGTAACGGCAACAGCCTTCACGGCAATCACCCGCGACGCCGGCGGTCCTTCGCGGCAGGCTTCGACCAGAGCCTCCACGAGATCGGCATCGCCTGCAGCAACGGCCTCGACCGAACCGTCACGGCGGTTTCGCACCCAGCCTTCGAGTTCGAGCAACTCCGCCTGCACTTCAACGAAGGCGCGGTAGCCGACGCCCTGCACCCTGCCGGTGATCGTCAGGTGCACGAGCTTTCTCATCGTACGCGCTTCGCTCCGGCCGGCCCCTGCTTCGAAAGATAATCGACGTAGTCGGAAGGAAGATTCCAGTCTTTCGCCGCGGCAACGATCTGCGCGACGTATCCGGGCGGCGTGGCGCCGGCCGTGTTGCCGCTGGCGAGATAGATCAGCGCACGCAGCAAGCGCTCCTTATATTTGATCGGCAGTTGCACAGCCCGATAGAGCCCGCCAGCGATGTCTTCGTAGCGGTCGAGTGCGGCGATTTCCTTGGGGCCCACTTTCCAGAGCACACCATGCACGAAGGAGCCCGGCCACGGAATGACGGTGGCGTAGCCGGAAGCGGCCATGACGTATTTGTAGGATCGAAGCGAAGCCACGCCATAGGGCTCCGCCTGCGGACAGAGCCGCGCCATGTGCGCGCGATCCATATTGGACCCGTACGCGAAATAAAGACGCGAGGTCACGCCGGTGGAAGCGGTTGTGGCGCCGGCGAAGGCGGCAGTGGGTCGGCGGTTACGCTCTGCCGCGTACCGGTCACGATCGAATAGACGACGACCACCAGCGAGAAGATAATCGGCACCGCGATGAACAGGAACATCAGACCGACGATCAGATAGATATCGCCGGTAAGCAGCGCGTTGATGAAAAGGACCGCGATGATCG
>VFQR01001558.1_pt1 | contig 17110 bp, 12 predicted proteins | sample 3512321 | NCBI WGS metagenome assembly VFQR01 (sample SAMN10412374, study PRJNA504923) | tailings metagenome | isolation source: Relicate 3 Philex TSF1 revegetated site | place: Philippines: Tuba, Benguet | collected 2017-08-29
GGCTGAAGTGGAACAGCTCCACGACGCCGATTCTGGCATCGGAGCGTGAGCCGGCTCCTCGCCCGGGCTGCCCGCTCAGTCGCGAGCGAACTCGTAGCGCCACCGCTCGGGTGGGCCGTCGTCGACGAGGACGTAGACGCCTCCTTCGACCACGATCTCGAGTGGTGGCGGGTAGGTCACGGCGCGCCCCGGGCTCGGGCCGCCGTCGCACCACACGAACATCCGCTCACCTGGCTCCACATCGACAAGTCTGCTCGCGGCCGAGCCTCGTCCATGCCGGTGGACCTGCGGATCGCCATCGGCGGGAGAAGGACGTGCTGCGGCGACCCGGCCGAAGCCGTGGCCGTCGGTCGCGCGCGGGGGTTCCCGATCACCCTCGGGATCGGTCCCGGGCACCACGACGGTGGCCGTCGGCCGGACCGGCAACCGCTACCGTTCGCCGCCGTGCTCATCGATCGTGCGCGGGCCTCGCGGAGCGGCGCCCTCATCGTCCTCGCCCTCATCGCCGGTGCTCTGAGCGCTGCTCCCGCGTCCCCCGCGGCCGCAGGGCCGACCTTCGAGGTCGTGGACGACCCGAACCGTTTCCTGTACGACGTCAGCGAGACCGGCCGCTACGTGCTGACGGGGACGCCGGCCGGCTCCACCAAGCAGGTCATCGACCGGGAGACGGGGGAGCGCTTCGACGCCGACCAACGCGCGCGCTCCTTGTCCCGAGGAGGCGGGATGATCGCCTTCGCGACGGAGGAGCAACTCGTGCCGGAGGACACCGACCTCCTGAGGGACGTCTACGTCGCACACCGGGACGGCTCCGACGTCCGGCTGATGAGCCAGGGGTTCCCGGAATGGGAGTTCGACGAGATCGGAGATTTCGTGGACCAGACCGGGGCTGTGGTCGTCGGCACGAACGGCGCACTCGGTCAGGTCGCGCCGTTCTTCGTCTCGGCGTACACCACGATCCGGATCGACGCCGACCTCCCGCCGAGCACCGGTGGGATCCGCGTGTTCTCGGTGCAGCCGACGACGTTCGAGGTGCTGTGGCAGCGCGGCGACGTGCTCTACAGCGACGACCGCGCCGGCAATCGGCGCGTGATGAACTCGCACCAGGGCACCTTGATGCCCGTGGGCGACGCTGACCTCCAACCGGGAGCGCAGGGCAACATCGCCGCCCTCACCCACGCGACCACCGGAGCCGTCTACCTGACGGGTGGGTACGACCAGTTGACGAAGATCAGCGATGTCGTCGGGTTCTCGGCGGCCGATGACCCAGTCGTGTCGATGTCCTCCAAGGGCGACTTCGCCTGGGAGGTGCCCGCGCCGACGCGGTTCGGCGAGTCGATCGTGACGGGGCGCCAACTGGCCGTCCGCCGCCACGGCTCGGAGACGACGGTGATCGAGTCGCAGCCGGCCGGCGGGCTCGCCGACAACGTGCTGACCAACGGACGGATCAGCGACGATGGCTCGACGCTGCTGTTCACGTCGTTCGCCACCAACCTCGCAGGCACGACGACCGCAGCGACGGTGTTCGCCACCACCCCGACCATCGCCGCTGGCGTGCCGAACCCGACCCCGTCGGTCTTCACTCCGCGCACACCGCTGCGCGTCCTCGACACCCGGCCCGCGGTGCAGGTCGGAGCGAGCCTTGCGGTGCCCACGGCCGGCACCAGCATCCAGGTGCCGATGCGCAACCTCCACGGCGTCCCGAGCGACGCCTCCGCGGTCGCCGTCCAGTTGACCGCCGCCGAGGGGACCGGGATCGGCTACGTGAGCGCCATCGCCACCGGCACACCGACGGGCATGTCGTCCAACCTCAACCTCGACGTCCCCGGAGAAGCGATCGCGAACTTCGCCATCGTGCCCATCGGCCTCAACGGCTCGATCACCGTGTTCACCCAAGCTCCGACGCACGTCATCGTCGACCTGGTCGGGTGGTTCACCCCGTCGGTCTCGATCGCTGCCAGCGGCGGGCGGTACGTGGCCGTCGGCCCCGAGCGCCTGCTCGACACCCGACCGGCATCGCTGATCGGCCACACCGGGGTCAAGCCGGCGGCGACGGCCGTCACCCGCTTGCGCGTCACCGGCGCCAAGGGTGTCCCCAGCACCGGAGTCACGGCGGTCGCGGTGAACATCACCCTCACCGAGACCGAAGCGGTGGGATACGTGCAGGTGGCGCCCTACGCATCGCTCGTGGTGGGAGCGTCGTCCACCGCCAACATCAGCCGGGTGGGCCAGACGGTCGCGGCCGCCACCATCGTCCCCGTCGACGCCAACGGCGACATCGCCATCTACACCCAGATGTCCACGCACGTCATCGTCGACATCAACGGCTGGTTCACGGATTCCACGGCGGCGCTGTCGACCGCGGGCCTGTTCGTCCCCTCGCAGGTGGCACATCGCACCGACACTCGCGATGGCGCGAAGCCGACACCCGGCACTCGGTACACGCTCGGGACCCAAGGCTCGGCAGCCGTGGGCAACATCACCGTCACCGAGACCGTGGGCCCCGGGTTCGTCCAGGTGGGGCCCTCGGCGACCATGGTGTCCGGGGCGACGTCGAACATCAACCCGACGGGGCCGGGGGAGACGATGGCGAACTTCTTCATCGCCCCCTCCAGCGGAGGCTTCGACGTCTTCACCTCGAACGGCACGCACATCGTCACGGACCAGATCGGGCACATGACCGGATGACCTCCGGCCGTCCCAGCTGACAGCGGCGCCACTCCCGCCGGGCGTCAGCTCTGCGGGAAGGCGAGGGACTCGAGGATCGGTGTGGCGAGAGCGTGCACGGCCTCGAAGCCGTCGAGCGGGGCGACGACCGTGACGGCCAGCACTCCTGGACGCCAGCCCGACTCCGGGTCCGCCGGGACGATGCCCTCGGGGACGTCGACGAGGTACACCCGCATCCGCCACGTCCCGTAGCTCGCCATCAGGTCGTTCATCCAGCCCCACGGCGCCAGGCACTCGTTCCTGCCGGTGGAGGTCACGTCGATCATCAGCCCGTCGGCGCCTGCGATGCGCACCGGCACCGGTTCGCCGGCCTCGACGCCGGGCAGCGCCAGGATGCTGCTCGCCACCGTCGCGGCGTCGGCGGGCTCGACCTGCTCACCGGCCCGCGGTGTGGCGCCGCAGAGCTCGGGGTGCGGATCGACCGACATCGCCATCCGACCGTCGACTCCCGCCCCGGTGAGGCGGATCTCCTCCGAGCCGTCGCCGTGGGGCACCATCGGCGGAGCCATGAACGTGACGGTGTCGCGGAACTCGCTCTGCGGGACGGCCACGGGCTCGCCGTCCTCGGTCGTCCGATCGTCGCCGTCCGTGAACCCGTAGATCAGCCCGAGCCGTCCACGATCGCTGACGAGGTTGAAGTGTTGCTCGACGACCGTCCCGTCGTCGGCGAGGAGGCGGACCACGTACTCCCTCCAGCCGGTCGGCCACACGGGGCCGCGCACCAGCAGGGGCGTCGTGTACCGGGCGTACGGGACGCCGCCCGAGGTGGCGTACAGGAGCGGCGGCTGCGTGCGGAGCGAGCCCTCCTCGGTGAGCAGGTACTCCTCCGCGCCGTCGCCGGCGAGCCGGGCCCGCAGGAACCCCGTGAGGAAGGCGTCGACCTCGTCGTCGCTCGGCGGAACGGCCTGGCGGACCTGCCCCAGGTCGGGCCGGATGAGCCAGTACAGCGGCCCCCCCGACCGGGGCTGCAGGATCTCCCACTGCTGCACCACCCAGATCCCCGCGACGCTGCGACGCACCGGCTGTTCGAGGCTGAGCATGACCGTCTCGTACGTGGACTCGTCGATCGTCGGCGCACAGCCACGGATCTTCGGCGGGATGTCCGCGAACAGTGGCGCCAGCGGGTTCGTCCGCCCTGGCGCGCAGCGGATCACCACGACCTCCGCGTACCCACCGCCTCGTTCCGCGTACGCGTAGAAGAGCGGCACGTGGTCCTCCCATCCGAGCCCCTCCTCGAGGAACCGGGTGAGGATCCTCGCCGCCCATGGCTCGGCGCCGGGCGAGGACTGCGCGAACAGCTGCCAGGTGTGGGCGGGGTCGCCGGCATCGGCGCGCTCCTGGGCGGCCAGGAGCTCGCCCCGCGTCGACTGGGGCCACATCCCACCCGATGTCGCCGCGCCGACCGCAGGGACCGTGCCCTCCGGCCGAGGCGTCTCCTCGTCGGTCGATCCCGCTCGCCGCCACACGACAGCGAAGGAGTCGACGATCTCGTCGGCATCGATGTCCAGCTCGAGCGTGAACCCGGCCAGCTCCACCTGGGGAGGGGGTCCGATCGCCGGGGTGGTCCCGTCGTCGCAGGACAGCCCGGGCTGAGCCAGGACCAGCCGCTCGTCGGTCTCCAACACGCCGGTGCCGGTGAGGGTGGCCGCCGCCCCCGCACACGCTGCGGTCGCCGCCTCGTCGTGCACGACGATCGCGTACTCGCCCGTGCCGGAGCTGGTGATCACCATCGTCTGCGACGAGCCGTCGGTGTCGGTCGACACCCAGGAGCCCACGAACGGCGCGGGTCCCGGCAGCGTCGACTCCGGATCGGTCACCGGCGTGGTCGAGTCGGTGTAGATGGACACGGAGCGATCGTCGCCGAGGCTCCGGACGACGACGGTCGACGCGACGACCACGGCCACGGCCGCTGCCGCCGCGAGCACCCACGCCGGGCGCCCGGAGCGGTCGGGGATCGGAACCGCCCGGAGCGCGATCTCGGACCCTTCCACGTCGTCGAGCCGCGCCACGATGGACTCCCACGCCCCGGGGGAGGGTCGTGCACTCCCCGCGATCTCGCGGAGGTCGCGGTCGAGGCGCTCCCTGAGTCGGTTCACAGATCGAGCTCCTTCTTGATCGACGCCAGCGCGCGCCGGAGATGCGAACGCACGGTCGAGGGCGGCATCTCGAGCACAGCGGCGATGTCGGCGGCCGTGTACCCGCCGTAGAAGCGCAGCACGACCACGACGCGCTGGTCGTCGGACAGGCGACGGAGCACGTCCCACAGCTCGCCCGCCTCGGCCGACACCGACGGCTCCCCCTCGTCGTCGAGGGGACGGAGCTTGCGGCGCTGCAACGCCGATCGGCACCGGCTGATCACCGCGCTGCGCAGGTACGCCCCGGGCTTGCGGATCTCGTACCAGCGCCGGTACACCTCGATCAGGCTCTCCTGCACGATCTCCTCCGCCTCGGCGTTGCTGGCCAGCAACGTGTAGGCGAGGCGCACCATCGGGGCGTACTCCGCCCGGTACAGCGCATCGAGCTGCGCGACCCGATCATCCGTCATCGGCCCCGGTGCACCGTGCACGTCCACTGTCGCCATCACCACCTACGGCGAACGAGAGCCCCGGAGTGTTGCACCCGGCAGCCAGAAGTTCTCCGGGCCGACGGACCCGAACGGGAGCCGGGGTGCACCACCGTCGTGCGCTCCGGCTCCACCACCGCGTGCTCGCTCCGGCCGGCCGGCCGGGTTCAGCGTGGGTGGTGGCCGGTGATGCGGCCGACGTCGGGCGGCACCTCACCGGCCTGGACCGCCCGCCACGTCCCGGCCACACCGTCCCGGCCCCACGAGGTCTCCACCCGCAGCCACCGCTCGCTGTCGGCGACGAAGTCGAACAGCGCCGCGGTGGTGCGTCGCCCGTACTCCTCGGCACCCCACTGGGCCACCCGGCGCTCCACCTCACTCGGCGCGAACAGCATCTCCGGCTGCGGGCCGTGCTCCACCGGGGAGAAATCGACCTCGCCGTGGCTGAGCCCGACCGTCATGGCATGGCGCAGCTGCGTCTCGAGGTGTCGGTGCAGCGCGGCCCGCACGGGGCCGCTCCCGGCCATGTCGATCGAGACCGACGGCACGACGTCGATGTCGCCGATCGACGCGTACGGCACCACCTGGTCGTAGAACCCGAGGCCTTCGACGAAGTCGACGTTCGCCGGCGACGTGAGGCCGACGATGCGGAGCCCGTCGCGGCGCCGCGCGCGCTGGGCGAACCCGATCGCGGTCTTGCTCGACGCGGACACCACGACGACCTGTTCGGCCCCGTGGTACGGCTCGGCGCCGGTGTCGGCGAACCACTCGTCGGCGAGGAACCCGGTGAGGAACAGGCCGCGGAGGAGCGCGTGCCGGTCCTCGAGCTCCGCCCCCTGGTACCACGGGTCGCGGTCGGTGGCCCGGTACGCCCGGTACACCGCGGCGTGCCCGCCGCGGTGCGCGCCATCGTCGCGGAAGCCGTCCGCCGTGGGCGTGGCGTTGAACACCACCTCGTCGGCGAGGGGGAACCACCCGAAGACGCGCATGCCCTCGTCCACGCCTGCGGCTGCCGACTCGACCACGTCGCCCCACCCCATCGCCGGCACACGACCCCAGCCCGGGTCGCCGGAGGGGAAGAAGTCCCAGTAGCCGAGGAGGTCGCCCGCGAGCGCGTAGGTGACGGTGTTGGCGGTGACCGCCAGGCGGTCGACGCGCACCCGCACAGCGCCCGCGGCGAGCGGGCCGGTGGGCTCGTCGGTGACACGGCATGTCGAGACGTCGGTTCGGTCGATCTCCACGATGGTCGCCATCGCCGCAGCGTAGGGCCCCGGCGCCTCAACGCTGCTCGAGGAGCTCCCTCGCAGCACGCACGTGGGGCAGGTCGAGCCCCTCGCTGAAGCGGCCCAGCAGCGCCCGTAACGCCGCCACCACCTGCGGCTCCTCCTCGCTGTCCTCCGCGCCGGCGCGCAGCGCCTCGGCCAGACCCGTCAGCGCCTGCAGCTGGACGGTGCGGGCGCCGCGAGCGCCGGCGAGCGCGGCAGCGCGCCGGAACAGCGGGACGCAGCCACGGTCGGGTGGCGTGCGTCGCAACAGCACGGTGCCCCGCGTCAGCGCCAGCGCCTCGGCCACGGGATCACCCGGCTGCGCGCTGGCGTCGGCCTCGTCGAGCAGCTCGAGGGCACGCCGTTCGTCACCGGCCGCGGCGTGGGCACCGGCGCAGATCATCAGCAGCTGTGGCCAGAAGATCGGTGGCGTGGACAGCCCCTGGTACATGGCCAGGCCGCGCTCCAACTCGGCGAGGCCGCTCGCCTGCCGCCCGGCGCCGGCGGCGGCCGCTCCGCGCAGCACGAGCGCCACCGCCTGCCACACCGGGTAGTGGTGCCTGCTGCTCAGCCGGATCGAGTCGCTGGCCCGCGCCGTCACGGCGGCGAGGTCGCCACGGGCGAGGTCGATGAGGGCGGCGTGGTGCAGCGCGTACGCCTGCGAGTACGGGTGATCGAGCTCGACGGCGAGGCGCTGGGCGCGCTCCATCAGCGCCACGGCGCTCTCGGCCAGGCCCGCGTCCCAGCGGAGGAGCCCGGCGAGGGCGTGGGCCACCACCCCGGGGTTCGGCCCCAGCCGGAACTCGACGAAGCCCGACCTGGTCGCCGCGCAGGCGGCGATGGCGCGGTCGGCCTCGTCGATCGCTTCGGTGACGTCGCTGCGCCACATCGTCGTCACCGCCGTGAGCAGATGGGCCTCGGACAGCAGCGCGGGGTCGCCCTCGCGCCGGGCGACGTCCAGCAGGGCCTCGACGGTCGACGCCGTTCCGGACAGGTCGCCGCGCATCAACCGCAGCGTCGCCAGGCTGCGCAGCGCAGGGAACCGCCGCCGGTCGAGGTCTGCCCCGCCCGGCGTGCGCTCGAGCGCAGCCGCCATCGCCTCCTCGGCCTCCTGGGTGAAGCCGTGCACGACCAGGCGCGTGCGGGCCAGGTTGGTCTGCAGGGTCAGCTCGTCGTGCTGGCGCTCGGGTGTCTCCGGCAGCTGGGCCAGCAGCCGCAGCAGCCCCTGACCCAGCTCGACGACGGCGCGGTAGTCGCCGCGGGCCTCGTGGTAGCCCCACAGCGGCTCCACCAGCGCGTCCAGGCGCCCGACGTCGCTCCGCTCGAGCCAGAACTGCCAGGCCGCGCGGAGGTTGCCGAGCTCCTCGCCGAGCGCGGCCAGGACCTCGGCACGGTCGGCGTAGGTGAGCTGCCGGTGGAGCTCGACGGCCAGCCGGGTGTAGTGCACGGCGTGCGCCTCGCGGGTGCGTCCCGCACGCATGTCGCCGGCGAGGCGCTCGAGGGCGAACTCGCGGATGGCCTGCAGCATCGAGAGGCGGGGTCGGCCCGCCCTCCCCGCCACGACCCGGACCAGGTTCTTGTCGACGAGGGCGCCGACCGTGTCGACCACGTCCACGTCGCCCAGGCCGGCCTGCTGCAGCACGTCTTCCATGTCGGCGAGCCGGCCGTCGGGGAAGATCGAGAGGTGCCGGAAGACGAGCCGCTGCCCCTCGTCGAGGAGACCATGGCTCCACTCGATGGTGGCCGACAGCGTGCGCTGGCGCGCCGGGAGGTCGCGGGCACCGCCGGCGAGCGCGTCGAGGCGGCCCTCGAGACGCGCCCGCAGCTCGTCCATCGCGAAGAGGCGCACCTGCACCGCGGCCAGCTCGATCGCGAGGGGCAGGCCGTCCAGGCGGGCGCAGACGGCGGCCACATCGGAGGCGTTGGCGTCGGTCACGGCGAAGCCGGTGCCGACGGCCGCCGCCCGGTCGGCGAACAGGCGACCTGCTTCCGACGACAGCACCGCGGCCGCCGTCGGGCCGGCACCGTCGTCGACGGGGAGCGACAGCGGGGGCACGGGCACGATCCGCTCGCCGGTGACCCGCAGAGCTTCCCGCGTGGTGACCAGCACGGTGAGCCATGCGCAGGTCTCCAGCAGCTCGACGAGCGAGGGCCCCACCTCCGTCACCTGTTCGAGGTTGTCGAGCACGAGCAGGAGACGTCGATCGCGCAGGAGGCGGCGGAGGTGCTCGAGCGGTGACCCGCTGGGATCGACCTTCAGCCCGAGTGCGGCGGCGATCGTCGCGAGGGCGTCGTCGGCGGTGCGGCTCTCGCTCTCGTCCACGAAGCGGACCTCGACCGGCGAGACCGCCGCCGCGGCTCGGGCAGCTTCGATGGCGAGCCGGGTCTTGCCGCTCCCGCCCGGCCCGGTGAGGGTCAGCAGCCTGCACTCGGCGCCCTCCAGCAGCAGGCGGATCTCGGCCAGCAGTCCGGCGCGGCCGACGAAGGTGGACGTCGGCCGGGGGAGCTGCGCCGGCATCGGCGCAGGCGCGGGCTCGACCGGCGCCGACGTGAACCGCTCGGTGAGCAGCAGGGCGAGGTCATCGACGAGGAGGTCGCGCAGCTCCGCCGTGCTGGCGAAGGGGCGGTAGGAGACGCTGTCCTCGTCCTGCAGCCGGGCCAGCATCTGCTGCAGGCGCGGCTCCATGTCGGGTGCCGGGCGCTTCACGTACACGAGGCGCGGCAGTCCCGCCGAGAGGACGAGCTCGTCCTCGAGCCCGGAGACCTCCATGTCCGGCGCCACCCAGCCGTAGCGCTGCCAGTAGATGGCGACGAACACGTCGGACTGCGCGAGGTACGAGCGGTACAGGGTGCGCGGCGGGTGCGGGCGGGCGCCGAGCTCGAACATCACGGGTGTCAGGCGGAGCTGCTCGATCGCCTCCCGGGCGGCACGCCGCTCGTCGGCCAGCTCGCCGAGCGTGGAAGAAACGAAGACGCGCAGGCGCTGATCGGGGGTGCGGATGTGCTCCGCGGAGCGCAGCTCGGTCCCGTCCTCGATGCGCGGGAGCGTATCCCCGCCCGCGGATCGCGGCGGTCAGCCGAGCGGCCAGGTGGCGATGGTGGTGTAGCGGGCGCCGTCGGGGTGGAGCTGGCTCTGCACGAGCGCGACCTCCTCCGCGACGAACTGCTCCGCCACGTACATCGCCATCGCCTTCGGCAGCACCGCCCGCGGCTTCAGGCGGGCGAGGGTGAGGTGGCCGACGAACCGCTTGCGCGGCGGCTGGCCGAGGTGGGCCGTACGCCTGATCACCTCCGCGGCGAGCTCGTCGAGGCCCTGCGCTGGCACCACCAGCGCACGCTCGGCGAGCACGTCGATCCCCGGCCCGAGCCGGGCCTCGGCTGACGGCTCGTCGAAGCCGGCCATCGCGTCGTCGACGCTGCCCGCGTCGCACTCGCCGAGGAACCGCAACGTGATGTGCCACCGATCGGGGTCGACGAAGCGGACGCCGCGCTGGTCCTTGCGAGGCAGCGCGCAGAGCGCCTCGACCACGTGTTCCGGCGGCCACACGGCGATGAACAACCGGGCCATCAGGTCGTCGACGGCGCCGTCACCATCGTGAGGACGCTACTGCAACGCGTCGTCGTGGCGGCCGTGGAGGCACGACGTCCGTGACCAAACACCTGATCGTCTGTACAATCGTACAGATGACGAGCTCCACGTTGCCCGGTGGCCGGCTGCTGTCGGCGACCGAGACCGACGCCCTCGCGGAGTGGTTCAAGGTGCTCGGCGACGCCACGCGCACCCGGATCCTCTATGCGGTGCTGGAGGCGGGCGAGCTGTGCGTGGGCGATCTCGCGGCCACGGTGGACGTGCCGGAGTCGACGGTGTCGCACGCGCTGCGGCGGCTGCGTGCGGCCGGCGTGGTGCGCGCCCGCCGCGCGGGGAAGCTGGTGTACTACCGCCTCGACGACGACCACGTGCGGATGCTGCTCGACATCGGGCGCGAGCACATGCGGCACCGGGAGCGGGGTCGATGATGGGCCACGACCACGCTCACGTCGACCTCCGCGCCGGCGCCCGTCACGCCGGCCGGCTGCGGGTCTCGTTCGCTCTCGTCGCCGCCTTCCTGGTGGTGCAGGTGGTCGTGGGGGTGACGACGGGCTCGCTGGCGCTGCTCTCCGATGCCGGCCACATGGCCACCGACGCGCTCGGGCTGGGGATGGCGTTGGCGGCCATCGGCGCCGCCAACCGGGCGAGCCACGCGCAGCACCGCACGTTCGGGCTGTACCGGCTGGAGATCCTCGCTGCGCTGGCCAACGCAGCCCTGCTGTTCGGCGTGGCCGGCTACGTGCTGGTGGAGGCGGCCCGCCGCCTCGGCGACCCGCCGGAGGTCGCCTCGGTGCCGGTCCTCGTCGTCGGTGTGCTGGGCCTGGGGGTGAACCTGATCGCGTTCGCGCTCCTGCGGCAGGGCGCGGCCGAGAGCCTGAACGTGCGTGGCGCCTACTTCGAGGTGGTCGCCGACACGCTCGGCTCGGTCGGCGTCATCGTCGCCGCGGCGGTGATGTTGGCCACGGGATGGGCCTGGGTGGATCCCGCCATCGGCGCCGGCATCGGGCTGTTCATCCTGCCCCGCGCCTGGCGGCTCGGCCGCGACGCGGTGCGGATCCTCGTCCAAGCGGCACCCGAGGGCGTCGACCTGGCGGCCGTCAGCGCGGCGCTGACCGGCATCCACGGCGTCACCGACGTGCACGACCTCCACGTGTGGACGCTCACCAGCGAGATGGACGTGCTCACCGCCCACCTGGGCATCACCGACGACGCCGACGGGCAGGCCGTGTTGCAGCAGGCCCGCTCCCTGCTGGCGGAGCGGTTCCACCTGTCGCACGCCACCCTCCAGGTGGAGGCCGCCGGCAACCACCAGTGCCAGGAGATGACGTGGTGATCGCGGCGCCCCGTGGGCTCAGCCGTCGCCGCGTGGGGCAGCGACGTCGGGTCGCGGCCGGCCACGCTCTCCCTCCGCCGGGAGCGGGCAGTAGCCCCGCGCTCGCGCGTGCACGATGTTCAACACGGCGAACGCTGCTCCTGCGAGGATGACCACGATCGGTGGCAGATCGGCGGCGAAGCCCACCAGCACGAGGACGGCGGCCAGACCCGCGCTCCACAGCACCGGATGGGCCACGACCCAGTCACTGAACCGACTCACCAGACTGCGCATCGGCGTCCCACCCCCTCGTCGGCTCGACGACGACCCTACGGCCTTCGCCCGTCGGCTGTCGAGGGTCGACGTCGCTCCGAGAGCGGTTGGGCCGGACTGCCGGGCTCGCGTGGTGGCAGCTCTGCCGGCACCCCCCGGGGGAGCACTCGCAACGTCCGGAGGGCGGCGTCGGCGGCTGCCGTGATGTCGCGCGCTCCGCCCTCGGCGATCAGTGCCGCGAAGCGTGCGGGTCCGAGCGTCGTCTCCGCCCAGCCGCGGGCGGCGGCGAGGCGGTGCGCCTCGTCACCGTAGGTCGGGCCGGCGCGCTCCACAGCGCCGACCAATTCGGCCAGTGGCTCCGCCGCCTCCATCCGGTGGAGGAGCACCGCCAGGTTGCGCAGTGTCGTCAGCTGGCCGGTGGTGTTCCCGAGGCGCAGCCAGTGCTCCACGGCCGCGACGAATGCTGGCACGGCGTCGCCAGCGGGCCCCGACCGCGCGCGCTGGGCGCACGCCGACGCGATCGCCGCCCCCTCGAGGAACCGGTTGTTGACCGCTCGTGCGTGGTCCAGTGCTGCCGAGTAGTGGGCGAGCGCCGACTCCGGGTCGTCGTCCTGGGCGAGCTCGCCCCGGGTGTACGCGAGCCAGCCGCGGCCCGATGGAGGGAGGTGTGGACCGTCGAGGCCGACGGTGGCCGCCTCTGCCGCGTCGTCGCGCCGCCCGCGGTAGAGCGCGCCGAGCGCGATGTCGCTGGCGGCGATCGCGCTGTACAGGCCGTCGCCCTGGGCCTGTGCCAGCTCGAGCAGTGCCCGAGCCGTCGCTGCGCTGTCGGCGCCCCCGTCGAACAACCCGGCGTCGGTGAGGGCGTCGAGCGCCGGGAGCGCGGCCGCCGTGGCGCCCGCCGCAGCAACGCCGGCCGCGGCGAGCTCCCGGCCCTGGCGGATGTCGCCGCGCCTGAGGGCTCTCGTGGCCGCAGCCGCGAGCACGACGGGAGCGTGAGGATGATCGACCGGGAGCTGGGGGAGGAGCTGCTCCGCCCACAGCAGCGGCTCGTCGACCACGCGGCTCTGCGCGTAGAGGTGCAGGTGGGCGACGATGGCGGCGGCGAGGTCGAGATCGTGCGTCGACGCCCAGGCGTGGGCCGCCCGCAGCTCGGGGAGGATCGAGGCGATCCTGGCGTCGGCCGCCGCCTCGTGGTCGGTGCGCAGCTCCGCATCGACCGTCGCCGCGACCCGGGCGAACCAGCCGGCGTGGGCGCGGCCTAGCTCCTCGGTCGAGCCAGCCTCCGCGAGCCGTCGTGCCGCGAAGGCGCGCACCGTCTGGAGCAACCGGAAGCGCGCGCTCGGTGGCGTGCGGTCGATGGCGACGAGGGAGCGGCTCACGAGCTCCCGCACCTGCTCGGAAGCACCCGGCCGCGCGAGGACGCCGTCGATGTCGGTGGCGGTGACGGGACCGGCGAAGACCGACAGCTCGGCGAGGGTCCTCGCCAGCGGCCCGTCGAGGCGGGCCTCCGACCACGCGAGCACGGCCGCCAGGCTGCGGTGGCGCTCGGAAGCGGGCCGGCCCATCGAGCGGAGCTCGTCGAGCCGTCCCTCGAGCTCCTCCACCAGCTCCTCGGCGGAGGTCGCGTGGAGGTGGCTCGCCGCCATCTCGATGGCGAGAGGCAGGCCGTCGAGGCGCCGCGCCAGACGAGTGACGACGGTGGCGCTCGGAGCGGCGCCCACCGCGCGGGCTCGTTCACGGAACAGCCGTTGTGCCGGCGCGGCGACGCCCACGGTCGACAGCGGTTCGACCGCCCAGACGTGCTCGCCGTCGATGCCGAGGCGCTCCCGGGTGGTCACCAGCACCACGGCTCGGGGTCCGCCGCTGAGCATCAGCGTCGCAGCAGCGGCGGCCGCGTCGGTGACGTGCTCCGCGTTGTCGAGCACCACGAGGACGTCGAGCGCCCCGACGAGGGGGAGGACGTCGATCGCGTCGCGTCCTTCGCCGCCCAGCCCCAACGAGCTCGCCACGAGATCGGCGACCGAGTCGCCGGACGTCACGCTGGCGAGCTCCACCACGCAGGCGCCCCGGTCGCGCTCCGCGCCGACGACGCCGGCGACCTCGAGTGCGAGGCGGGTCTTGCCGACCCCACCCGTGCCGTGGAGCGTGACCAGGCGGCTGTGACGGAGCAGCTCGGCGATGCGCCGGACGTCGTCGTCACGTCCGATCAACGAGGACATGGCGGCGCGCGGGTGGAAGCGGTGGGGAGCCTTCGGGCCCGTCGGTGCCGGAGCGACGCCGCGCAGCACCAGCTGCTCGGTGGCGCGCAGCCGTGTCGATGGCTCGAGCCCCGCCTCGGCGAGCGCCACCCCGGCACGGTGGAACGCACGCAGCGCCTCGGCGGTGCGGTGCTCGTGGCCGAGGGCTTCGATCAGCACGGCCCAGGCCTCCTCCCGCAGAGGCTCGAGGGTGGTGATCGCCTCGGCCTCGGCCACCGCCTCCCCGGAACGCCCGGCGGACAACAGTGCCCCGGCGAGAGCCGTACGAGCCTCCGACCTGCGCTCCTCGAGACGTCGCGCCTCTGCCCGCACCGGTCCGACGTCGGCGCGGTCGCCGAAGGCAGGGCCGCGCCACAGCGCGAGCGCATCGGCGAGCAGCGCGGCGGCCACGGCGGGAGCGGCTCCGGCGGCGGCGCCCAGGAGCTGCTCGAACTGTGCCGCGTCGACGTCGTCGGGGCGGACGTGGAGCGCGTACGCCCCGTCGGTGCTGACGAGGTCACCGCCGACGCGCGCTCGCAGGCGCGAGACGTACGTGCGCAGGGTGCCGACGGCGGTGGGCGGCGGTCGCTCGGGCCACACCGCGTCGATGAGCAGGTCGATCGGGACCGCCGCGCCGCGAGCAGCGAGCAGTGTGGCCATCACCGTCCGCTGGCTCCTGCTCCCCACGCCGGCGCCGCCCGCGGCTGCGCTCGACGCCAGGAGCTGGATCGGCCCGAGGACCCGATAGCGCATCGGCTCACGCTAGGGCTCACCTGCCGTGCGCGCCATCGTGCTGCGATCGAGATGCGATGTGCGTGGGGCACGCTGGTCGTGGTGCCCCCGAAGGGCACCACCGGACGCACGGAACCGCCAGCGGCCGGGCTCCACGAAGGGACCCCTTTCATGCTCACCACCAGTCGCTCCGACGCCCATGGGAACCCGGTGACCGGCTCGGCTGCTGCCGTCGACCGGTACGACATCGCCGTGGACCACCTCCTCGCGTTCCGCGAGGACGCGATCGGGGCGGTGACCTCGCTCGCCGAGGACGAGCCCGGTTTCCCGATGGGCCAGATCCTCGCGGCCTACGCGTCGCTGCTCTCGACGGATGTGGCCGAGGTCCCCCCGCCAGGGGACCTCGCCGGGCGCATGGAGGAGGTGGCCCTCGACGAGCGGGAGTCGGCCCACATCGACGCCATCGAGGCGTGGAGCGCTGGAGACTGGCACGGCGCGTCCCGCCGGCTCGACGACCTCCTCGTGCGCTGGCCCGCCGACCTGCTGGGCCTGCTCGTGGGGCACCAGCTGGACTTCTTCCTCGGTGACGCCTCGAACCTGCGCGACCGCATCGGGCGCTCGCTGCCATCCATCGATCCGTCACACGCTCATCACGGCTACGCCCGGGGGATGTACGCCTTCGGCCTCGAAGAGAGCGGCCACTACGACCTGGCGCTGCACCACGGCGCCGCGGCGCTCGCCCAGAACCCCGACGACGTGTGGGCGACCCACGCCGTCGTGCACACCTACGAGATGCAGGGGCGCATCGACGAGGGCATCCGCTTCCTGGACGACCACCAGGACACGTGGGGGAGCGGCAACCTCTTCGCCGTCCACAACTGGTGGCACTACGCGCTGTACCTCCTCGAGGCGGGACGGCCCGGCCGAGCTCTGGCCGTCTACGACCGCCAGATCCACCATCTAGCGTCGGCGGGCGTGCCGCTCGAGATGTTGGACGCCAGCGCCCTGTTGTGGCGCCTGCACGTCGACGTGGTGGACACCGGTGGCCGCTTCTCGCCACTCGCCGACGCGTGGGCCGCCCGTTCGGAGCTCGAGCCCTGGTACGTGTTCAACGACCTGCACGCGGTGATGGCCTTCGCCGGCGCCGGCCGGTGGAGCGACGCCCGATCCGTGATCGAGCGGTTGGACGCGTACGTGGCCGCCGCTGCGCCGGGCTCCTCGAACGTCGGCATGACCGCGGAGGTGGGGCTGCCGGCCTGCCGGGCGGTGTTGGCGCACGCCGAGGGGCGCTTCGGCGATGCGGTGGAAGCGCTCTCCCCCGTGCGCAGGTCGCTGGCCCGCTTCGGTGGCTCCCACGCGCAACGCGACGCGTTGCAGCGCACGCTCGTCGACGCCGCCATTCGAGCGGGCGAGCTCGCGCTGGCCCGCGCTCTGGTGGACGAGCGCCTCGGCGTCCGGGAGACGAGTGTGTGGTCGTGGGACCAGCGGCACCGGATCCTGGCCGCCCAGGGGGACGACGCCGGGGCGGCGGAAGCGGCGGGACGAGCGAGCTCGCACCGGTCTCGGTTCGCGGCCGCCGACGGCACTCGCTGAGGGCGTTCCGTCAGCGGCTGCCGGCGTGCGAGAGGACCTCTCGAGCGAAGGCCGTGACCGCTGCGGCGAACTGGTCGGGTCGCTCGGCGTAGGTGACGTGCCCGCTGCCGTCGATCTCGACCAGGCGAGCATCCGGTAGCGCCCTGGCCAGGACCGCTGTGACGGCGTGGAACATCGGGTGGCTGTCCGAGCCGTTGAGCAGCAGCACCGGGGTGCGGATGCGGGCGAGCTCGTCCGCATCCACCGGTGCCCGAGGTGCAGTGAGGTCGGCGAACAGCGCGTCGGCGTTGGCCCGGTAGCGGTCCTTCGCCGTCTCCGACGCCACCGCCCACAGACCGGGGCACGTGAAGGAGAAGAAGGCGTCGACGGCGGCGGCCGGCCCGTCGCTGACCATCGCAGCCTCGACCGCCGGTACGAGGCCCGCGAGGAACGAGCTCGAGGTCTCGGCGTGGAGGCCGAGCAGCGGAGGCTCGGAGAGCACTGCCGCGAGCGCGGCCTCCGGGTGGCGGCGCAGCAGCTCGATGGCGATCCGAGCGCCGCCGCTCGACGCGACGACGATCGGTGACAGCTGGAGCGCTTCGATCAGCGCCGCCGCGTCGTCGGCATGCACCGCATCCGATTCCGCTGCGTCGCCCCGGGGAGAGCGGCTGTGCCCGCGACGGTCGTAGCTGGTGCAGCGGTACCTGTCGCGGAGGCGGTCGGACTGCGGCGCCCACACGTCGGCGTCACCGCACATCCCGTGGATGAAGAACAGGTCGGGCCCCGAACCCACCTGGCGGTGGTAGAGGGTGGTGCCGCGGATCGCGGTCGTCGCTTCCAGGT